>Ga0209033_1001786_pt1 | contig 12293 bp, 13 predicted proteins | sample LauGreFa1BDMLBDN_2_FD_188218 | JGI IMG/M metagenome (GOLD analysis project Ga0209033, IMG submission 188218) | Freshwater lake microbial communities from Lake Michigan, USA - Fa13.BD.MLB.DN (SPAdes) (version 2) | ecosystem: Environmental > Aquatic > Freshwater > Lake | place: Lake Michigan, USA...
GACGTAAACAGATTTCACGTCGGAGAACGCCAAGAGGCCGCTGGGAGAAATCCCAGCGGCTTTTTTATTTCCCCCCTCAAGCGTTTTCCGACGTGAAGCCAATCAATCCAACACAGAAAGGCAAGAGCAATGACCACCATCACACTCGAACACGAAGACGACATCATCATGTTGTCCGCACAGCGCTGCAGCGACGGCAATGGAACGTTGTCGTACTTGTTCTTCTCGGAAGAGTTCGTCGACATTCAACGCGCCAAAGCAATCTGTTCGACATGTACATCCAAGGCGGGTTGTCTCAGTGGTGCACTGGAACGCAGCGAACCGTGGGGTGTGTGGGGCGGTGAACTTCTAGAGGAAGGTCGAGTGTGTGCCACCAAGCGTCCACGCGGCCGACCGGTTACCAAGTCGGTACGAGTAACCGCTGTGCAGGAAGTTCCTATTCCCGCACATCTTGTTGCCTAGGTAATTACGGACATACGGCACAGAAGCAGCGACCTGATTGGGTTCAGCACCATCAGTAACCTGCTTCTGTGCCTTTCGTTCGTTCCCGCCTTCGTATCGCTGTCGCGGTGCTCGCGATCAGCGCAGTGGGCGGATGGGTATGGAGCGCAGGCAGCCAGCCAGAAATTGATGCCCAAATGACCACGCCGGGCGAAGTTCCCTACCCATCGCTTGACACCAACGATCTCATTGTTGGCAAACAATTGCCCGATGTTGACGTAACCGATCTCGAAGGCAACACCATTGCTATCCAGAGTTTTATTGGTTCACCAATCATTCTTAATTTTTGGTATTCCACGTGCGAACCGTGTCGACGCGAAATTCCTGCCTTTGTACAAGCACAGATAGCGAATCCAGACATTCAATTCATTGGGTTGAACATGAACGATTCGCCTGAATTTGCAAAAGCCTTCGCCGAGAAATACGGGGTCAATTACCCCGTCGTGTTTGATCAGTCCGGAACTGTCATTCGCGAACTTGGCGTTGTCACTGCACCCAGCACATTGTTCATTGACAGCGCAGGAAATATCGTTGACCAAGTTGCAGGAGAAATCAGTTCCGACAAACTTGCATCGCTGATTAGTCAGTGGTTTGCTTCATGATGATCGCCAACATCGTCATTGAAGGCAACTTTGCCTACAGCTTCATGTTGGGCATGCTTGCAGCAGTAAACCCATGTGGCTTCGTTTTGCTGCCTGCATACTTGCTGTACTTCTTGGGTATTGATGGCGGGAACCAAGGCGTTACACGAGTGCCCTTTCAACGTGCATTGCGCGTAAGTGCTGCGGTTTCGTCCGGATTTCTTGTTGTGTTCCTTGTTGTTGGTTCAATCTCGCGACTGTTCACACAATGGATTGAGCTCAACGCAAAATATGCAGGTTTTGTTATTGGTCTTGCACTCATTGGTTTAGGTATCGCCATGTTGTTTGGGTGGAAGCCGTCGTTTGCCACATCGATTCCTGGTGCCAAAAAAGACCACTCCACTCGCGCCATGTTTATCTTCGGAGTGGGTTACGCCATTGCCAGCATTGGCTGCACCATTGGACTCCTGACCACCGCCATTCTTGGTTCAATCGGTACACACGGTTTCGCTTCCGGTGTTATCAGCATTGTTATGTACGGACTAGGAATGTCGCTCCTCGTTACCGCTCTTACTGTCACACTTGCTGCAGCAAAAACAGGTATGTCGAAAATGTTGAAACGCAGTCTTCGCTACATCGACAAGGTTGCAGCGGCTTTCATTGCCATCACGGGTGCTTATCTCACGTGGTATTGGTATGGGGCAATTAGTGAACGCAATTCACTTGGCAACATCGTGTCCAACGTCGAGAATTGGCAAAACTCGGTTTCACTGTGGCTGCAAGATCAGGGTTCTACGCGTCTTGCACTCATCTGTGCAGTGGTAATTGGTGCAGCGCTCGTGATTGTTGGGTTAGCTCGAATGAAACAACTGTTTCGTAGGTCGCGCCGCTAATGCTTAATGACCTGCTTGCTCACCCATTGGTTGAAGAAGTCTGTGAATTGCGTGGAACCTTTGGGTTTATGGCGTTTCATGGTGGCGGTTTAGAAGAAGCGACCGATGTCATTGCTCAACAGGCTGCTCTTGCAACTGGCAGTTCGTATTACGGAATTCATCAACCTGCATCGTTGAAGTGGCATGTTCCTTCGCATCGAATTGACCCACAGCATTCTGAAACGCTGTCACAGTTCATCAATCATGTTGACACCGTCATCACCATCCACGGTTTTGGTCGACAGGGATTCTTCACCAGCCTGTTACTTGGTGGCCGCAACCGTGGCCTTGCAACTCATGTCGCCCAGCATTTGCGCACCTCGTTGCCCGCCTACAACATCGTTGACGATCTGGGCACTATTCCTGCTGACCTCGCAGGACAACACATGGATAACCCGGTGAATCGCGTGCGTAATCACGGAGTGCAAATTGAATTGCCGCCTCGCGTGCGGGGAGCAAGTCCACTGTGGTGGGATTGGGAAGGTCCACATCTCACACCGCATACTCAATCGCTCATTGACGGACTCGTACGCGCAGTGCACACGTGGAATTCTGCAATGAGCTCTACGGTGCCAAACGCTCAATAGACCACGAAGCATCTGGTTGAAGCACGTAGCGAAAGCGGTCATGCAGTCGGCTGGGCCGGCCTTGCCAAAATTCAATCTCGCTCGGCGCAAGTACCCACCCACCCCAATGCGGTGGTCGTTCTACATCGCGACCTGAAAAACGTTGTTCAACTTCAGCCAATCGAGTTAACAATTCATCACGACCAGTAATGGGTTGCGACTGTGGCGAAGCCCATGCGCCTAGTTGGGATTCGCGTGGGCGCGATGCAAAGTATTCATCGCTCGCAAATTCTGAGAGTTTTGCGACCGTGCCTCGCACCCGCACTTGGCGATGCAGGTCGAGCCAGCCAAATACCGCAGACGCTTGAGCGTGTGTAGCTAATTGCTTACTTTTTGCACTGTCGTAATTGGTGTAAAAGGCAAAGCCCGATTCATCTACGCCGCGCACCAAAACAATGCGTGCATCTGGGCCTCCGTCAACACCAATGGTTGACAAAGTCATGGCGTTTGGTTCTGCAACGCGCGCTTCTGCCGCCTGGTCATACCAACATTGCCATTGCGCAATCGGGTTGTTATCTAAATCGCTGCGTTCAAGACCTGCGGTTTCGTATTGCACTCGTCGATCGCGAATGGACATGGCAACTATTTCGGATGGATAACGGTTGTGCCACGCATGTACGGATACAACACGGATGGAATTGCAACGGAGCCATCTTGCTGACGGAAGTTCTCCATGATTGCTGCCCACACTCGCGGTACAGCAAGTGCAGACGCGTTCAACGTGTGTGCGAACTCAGTTCCCTTTTGACCCGTTCGCTTCATGCGAATATCGCCGCGCCGTGCCTGATAATCGCTAAACCAACTAATAGAACTGACCTCTAACCACGCATCGCAGCCAGGTGCGTACACCTCAATATCGAAACTGCGGTGATGGCTTTGACCCATGTCGCCCGTGCAGATTTCAATAATGCGATACGGCAATCCCAAGTTGGCAATGACCCGCTCTACGCGAGTAATGAGTTCGGTCAACATTGCCGGCGCGCCTTCTGGCGTTGCAATGGAGAAAATTTCTACTTTGTCGAATTCGTGACTGCGCAACATTCCGCGGGTGTCTCTACCAGCAGAACCCGCTTCGCGGCGATAACAAGACGAATGCGCCATGTATCGAATTGGAAGGTCCGCTTCGGCAAGTACTTCTCCAGCATGAATCGATGTCAGCGGTGCTTCTGCGGTAGGGATGCACCACAGGTCGTCCTTGCTCATTGCATATGCATCGTCGGCAAACTTAGGAAGTTGGCCAGTAGCAGTCAGTGTTGCTGTACTCACAAGCGATGGCGGGCGAATTTCTTCAAACGCATCTGCATTGCTATCCAACGCATATTGGCACAGAGCGCGCGCAAGCGTTGCTCCAGCTCCGCGCTGCATGGTGAACATTGCACCACTTATTTTTACTGCGCGCTCATTGTCAAGAATGCCAAGTGCCGTTGCAGTTTCCCAGTGAGCAACACGTTGATGCTCGTGAAACGATGCGGGCAAATTCATTGGTCCTGTAATGGTTGGGTTCTGCGAGTCATCAGTTCCCACCACAACATCAGCATGTGGAATGTTTGGAAGGCGCAGTAACACGTCTTTGAGCTTGGCCGTCACATCATCGGTCTCTGCTGCGAGAGACTGTTCTTTGTCGCCAAGCGACCTACTCTCGGCCTGCAGACCTTCAGCGGCTTTGTCGTCGCCATTTCGACGAAGGGTTCCTACCTGCTTCGATAACTCATTTACCTGTTGGCGAATTGCGTCACGCTCAGCAGTGATTTCGCGCATTCTGCTGTCAAAACCCAGGGCCTCGTCGAGCAACCCAATCAATTCGGGCTTGTTGCGGCGAGCCATGAGTTCTCGAACGGTGTCAGGTTCGCTGCGAAGGTAACGAATGTCAATCACGGTGACACAAGGTTAGCCGTGTGATCCCATACCACTGCCCCAATTTGCGTACTGTTGAGCCGTGAGTTCTGCATCGCATGCGTCCGAAAATGTTGGGCTTTCGGTTTCGCACCTCGTGATTCAGTACGGCGACATCACTGCTGTTGACCATGTTTCATTCACCGCTGTGTCGGGACGTGTCACCGTCATTCTCGGACCTAATGGCGCCGGAAAGACATCCACGATTGAAGCCTGCGAAGGATTTCTCGCGCCAACAGCAGGTTCAGTTCAGGTGCTCGGCCTCAATCCGTATCTGCAACGCAAACAACTCAATCGGCAGATGGGAATCATGTTGCAAGAAGGCGGTATCTATCCTTCTGCGCGCGTCGGCGAATTAGTTAAGCAATATTGCGCACTATACGGAAACGGTGTCGATGCTGATGTGCTCATTTCGCGTGTAGGACTTGAGTCAGTAATTTCCACTACCTATCGCAGATTGTCCGGTGGAGAAAAACAGCGCCTGTCGTTAGCTCTGGCACTTGCTGCTCGTCCTCAAGTTATATTTCTGGACGAACCCACTTCCGGAATTGATGTGAATGGTCGCGACCTAGTTCGTCTGATTATTCGGGAATTACGAAACGATGGTTGCTGCGTCATAGTTGCAACACACGAACTTGACGAAGCAGAGCGAATTGCCGATGACGTACTCATTTTCCATCGTGGCAACATCGTTGCCTCTGGAACCTTGGACGACCTGCGATCTGGTCGTGAGGAAATTCGCTTTCGATCAAACTCAACCGTAGACCTGCATTCACTTTCAACAACACTTGGATTTCCCGTAGAACAGACACGATTGCATGAATTCACCATTGCTGGCACAAGTGATGCGCGAGTCATCGTTCAACTCACCGACTGGGCCAAGGCCAACAATGTTGATATTGGAGACATCGGTGCAGGTTCGCAACGATTAGACGATGTCTTCAGGCGACTTACGGCGGAGTCTGCTTCATGAAATTGCTACGCACTCAATTGGCTTGCGAGCTTCGCGTGCTTGCCCGCAATGGTGAACAGCTGCTGCTCATACTTGGTATCCCCGTGCTGCTCCTTGCATTTTTTAGCAACGTAGATGTTCTTCCCACCGCAGGACAACGCGGCGTCAACTTCTTACTTCCTGGCATCGTTGCCCTGGCAATCATGTCCACCGCCATGGTCAGCCTTGGCATCGCCACCGGATTTGAACGTTCATACCTCGTCCTCAAACGACTTGGCGCAACTCCACTTGGTGTTCCACGACTGGTGTTGGCAAAAGCGCTCTCCGTTGTCGCTGTCGAAATAGTGCAAGTGATTCTGCTCGTTGCACTTGCTTACCTCTTCGGCGCAGATCTCGATGCGCTCAACCTTGCCAAGTTGGTACTTGCGATCGCACTCGGAACGCTCGCCTTTTCAGGCATCGGATTGTCGCTAGCCGGACGCCTGCGCGGTGAAGTGAATCTCGCAGCTCAAAATGCCCTGTATTTAGTGCTCCTCCTGATTGGTGGAATTGTGTTCCCTCTCCAGGAGTTTCCGTCATGGCTGCATTGGGTTGGACGAATATCGCCGTCTGGCGCGCTTGCAGATGTGATGCGCGACGTTTTTTCTGGAACATCGATCCACGGCGCATCGTCACTTGTGGTGTTGCTCTGCTGGGCAATTACAGCACAACTTGCTGCATTTAAGTTGTTCCGTTGGAACTAACTACAACTGCTGCTGAATCTTGTCCTTGGCTGCGTAATTCGCATCTGCGAAGAAATTCCCAATGAATCTTCTAAAGAAGATCACCACCACCACAGTCCACAAGAAAATTGATCCACCAAGTTTCATAATGGCGCCTGCAAGTTGTTGATCGGTAGTAACTGAAAGCCCCCACACCCTGACAGCGATGTCGTAGTGCTTGTAGACCGTGCCCTCGGCAAATGTAAGCCATGCTGCAGGAACTGTAGGAACCACCGACATGAGGAAAAGATAAATCATCTTTCCGCCATACCCGATTCGACGTGTTGGATCAGGGCTACAAATTGGTGACCACATCAATAATGCAGACGTCACCACAAGGATGTGCAGCGAATAATGCAGCGGGCCATTTGACACGCTTCTGTTCACCATCTGAGGAATGTGCGTAACCATAATTACGCAGTTAAACAGTAAGCCTGCAACTACCGGCTTCGTTAAAAAGTTAATCGCTTTGCGCGAACGATCACTGGCAAAAATCAGATCGTAAAGCCACTTCGGTGTCGCAATCAGCATCAGCGACGGCATGAAGTATGAATACAGCATGTGTTGAAACATGTGCATCGAGTACAAATACTCTTCCGAAATGTCGTGCACCGGCCAATCCGAAGCCAGCCACAGCAGTAGCGCCCCAACAATGAAGGCCAACAGCTGTTTGCGTGTAATTACCTTGCCGTCAGGAACGACACGAGGTCCAATGACCCGAATGGCATAGACATAACTCGCAACAACCGCGATGACCAACACCCACACTTCGATATGGAGTTGGAACCTCCACGGATCAGAATTCACCAATGCGAACATACGTGGTTCGCCAATCACAATTTTAGGTTATGAAAAAAAGTGGAAGGTTGCGAGGAAAATTCCATACACAGTCATTGCCAAAAACAAGCCTGCGTAGAACACCCACGAGAACAGTTTGCTTTCGTACCTGAGGTGCATAAAAAAACTCACCACAATATAAAACTTCACTGCCATCATGATTAACAGCGAAGGCAAGAACAATGCGCCGAGATCGATGTAATACGTGGCTACTTCGAGTGCCGTAATTGCAGCAAGGATTGCAGCGATGCGAACATAACCCGCGTTCGACATGCCGTGTTCTGTTGTTGAATGAGTTTCAGTTGTCATGATCAGGCCGGGATGAGGTAGATGAGTGTGAAAATGATGATCCAAACAACGTCCACGAAGTGCCAATACAAGCCGATCATTTCTACTGTTTCGGACTTGCTGCCAGGCACTTTTGAACGCTTCATAATGCCAACGATGGACATCAACATGATGATTCCTACGGTCACGTGCACTCCGTGAAAGCCAGTGAGTACAAAGAAGCTTGACGAGAAGAGGCTGGTCGTGAAGCCCATTCCTTCGTTGTAGAAGGCGGTGAATTCATATACCTGACCGCCAACGAATGTTGCGCCAAGAAGAGCGGTAACCGTTACCCACAGGTTTGTATTGCGATCATCGCCCTTGTGTGCTGCCGATACGGCGAGCACCATGGTGAGCGAACTCATCAATAGCACGAAGCTACTCACCGAGGTAAACGGAATATCAAATACTTGTGAAGGACGTGGGCCTTCACCTACGCGACCGCGATACAGCATGTAGGTCGAAATCAGACCTCCAAACAGCAAGCACTCTGAACCGAGGAACAACCACATACCCAGCTTGTTGTTCGACAAACCAGTACTCGTGTGTGCCCCACCATGCGAATCGGCGTGGCTATCTGCTGTCATTACTGCGTGCTCAGCCAACGTGAACCACATCCTTTGTTGTTGCCGGTGGGTCGAAATCGTCATCAGGTGCTGTGCTTGGCTCAATGGCCCAGCCGTATGCACCAAACAACACAATCACACCACCAAAAATTGCGATTGGAATGGAATAAATCATGCCGAAGGCAACAACCGGCAAGCCAGCAGCAAGAACGATTGGCCAATATGAAGGCGATGGCATGTGAATGTGCGCATCAGCGTTGTCTTCAAGCTCCTTCAACACCTGTTCTGCTGTTTTCACTTTCACCATTTGGCCATTTGCGTCTTCTTCATACTTACGGTGGAAGAATTCGTCAAGGTGCGAAATCGTAGGAATGCTGTCGAAGTTGTGTTCCTTCGGCGGGTTGGTAGTCATCCACTCCAAGCTGCGCGCATCCCATGGGTCGAGTGGTGAGACCTTTCCGTTTCGGGCGGTGATCACGATGTTGATAAGGAACAACAACACGCCGGTGGTAAGGACGAGTGCACCAATTGAAGCAAACATGTTCCAAAACGCCAAGTTGAAGAATCCTTCGCCCGCCCGCGCTTCTGTCCACTGGTACATACGACGTGGCTGACCTTGCAATCCAAGAATGTGCATCGGTCCAAACGTCATGTTCATACCAATGACCATCATCCAGAAGTTCCAAGTGCCCAATTTTTCGTTCAACAACTTGCCGAACACTTTTGGCCACCAGTAATAAAAGCCAGAGAACAAACCAAAGATCGCGCCACCAAACAACACGTAGTGGAAGTGGGCAACGATGTAATACGTGTCAGTTTGTTGTGTGTCCGATGGGGCAACTGAGTGCGTCACACCAGACAATCCACCAATAGTGAACAACACAATAAGTCCAACTGCGAACTTCATCGCAACCGTGAACTGGAGTTTGCCGCCCCAAATCGTCATCGTCCAGTTAACGATCTTCACGCCTGTCGGTACCGCAATCGCCATGGTTGAAATGGAGAACACCGCAACAGATACCGGTCCGAGCCCAGATGCGAACATGTGGTGAGCCCACACACCCCAACCCACGAATCCGATTGCTGCACCCGAGAACACCACAAACGGATAACCGAAAAGCGGTTTGCGAGAGAACACCGGCAAGACTTCAGAAATAACACCGAAGCTAGGCAAGATCAAGATGTACACCTCAGGGTGTCCGAAAATCCAGAACAAGTGCTGCCAGAGCAATGGGTCAGCGCCTGCAGAAACGTCAAAGAATGTTGCACCGAAGTTCCGCTGGAACGAGAGCAAGAACAACGCAACGGTAATAACCGGCACTGCAAACAAGAGGAGGAACTGCACCACCAACTGCATCCATGTGAAGATCGGCATGCGCATCAGCTTCATTCCAGGTGCGCGCATGTTGAGCACGGTGGTAATGAGGTTTACTGCACCAGCAAGTGATGCGATACCGGTGATCTGAAGTCCAAGTGCCCAGAAATCAATTCCGTGACTTGGCGAGAAAACTGGACCCGAGTTCGGTGCATACATGAACCATCCACCATCTGCTGCTCCACCGAGGAACCAAGCCAGGTTCAGGAATATTCCACCAAACAGAAACGCCCAGAAACTGAACGCGTTAATGCGAGGGAATGCAACGTCGCGAGCACCAATTTGTAATGGAATGAAATAGTTCGCAAGACCCGCTGCCATTGGCATAACGAACAAGAACACCATGGTTGTGGCGTGCATGGTGAACATTTGGTTGTACAAATCTGCATTCAAGATCTTGCCGTTTGGCGCAGCAAGTTGCAGTCGAATAAGAACCGCTTCGAGTCCTCCAACGATAAAGAAGAACAAAGCTGCAGCCGAGTACATAATGCCGAGCTTTTTGTGGTCCACGGTGAACAACCACGACTTCCAACCAGTTGATGCAACTGGTCGCTTCAGTGCACCCAGCGACGTGCTCGGTGTTGCAACTGCAGCGACTTCGCTAGCGGATGCAGGACGCTCGATGTTGGTCATGATTCTCCCTAATTACTTCAGCGTCAACAGGTAGGCAACAAGTTTTTCAATATCGGCTTCTGTGAGTCCGAGGTTTGGCATCCCGCGGTACTTGCCACCAGTGCTGGTCAACAGCTCTGGGTTTGCATACATCGGCTTCATCGCTGGCGCATTGCGCAACCAACCGCGGAGATCGGATTGATTTAGGCAATCCTCGCTGACACCGCTGAGATACTTTGCGCCGAATGCTTCGGATTCCGCACCCCATACATCTTCACGGCACGACTTATTCAGCAAATCAAATGTTGCACCTGCAAAGGTGTTGCGGCTCATGAGGTGCGACAAGTTTGGTGCAGCACCCGAAACCATGTTTTCATCTGGCGCTGCAATTACTGGAGTTCCATCTGCGCGCTTCATGCCGTTCACTTGGTGGCATCGCACACACTGATTCATAAACACTGTTTCGCCTTCTTTGGCAATTGTGTTTTCGGCAGGTGATGCATACGGCTTCAATTGGTTTGCCACCCACTTCGCAAAATCAGCTTTGCTCAGTGCAACAGCTTCCATACGCATGTTGGCGTGCGAGAGACCACAGAACTCGGTGCATTGGCCCGCATAAATTCCAGGCTTGTCTGCTTCGATGCGATTGAGGTGCACGCGACCCGGCACGGCATCACGCTTTCCATTTAATGCCGGAATCCAGTATGAGTGAATGACGTCGCGGCTGGTTTGACGCAGCAACACCTTGGTTCCTGCAGGAATGACTAATTGACCCGAAGTGATAATCGGTTGCGTAATTCCGTATTCGTTCTGCACTGGATAGTCGTATTCCCACCACCACTGTTGACCGGTGACGTTAATAATCATTTCTGTGTCACTGGTCTTTGCAAGATCAAACACCGTGCGGAAGGTAAACACACCGACAACAGTCAAAATGAGCGCAGGAATAATCGTCAGCGTGATTTCCAAAGCAGGGTTGCCGTGCGACTGATGCGGAATTGGTTGACCCTTGTCGCGGAATTTAAAGACTGCTATAACCACCGCGACGGTAACAATGACGCCAATAATTCCAGCAACAGCAAAAATTGGCTTTTGAAGATCGTCAATAATCTTTGCGTTCGGTCCCTTTGGCTGGAACGTGTCTTGTGGTGCATTTGTTGCACAACCTGCAAGGAACATCGTGCCCGCAATACCGGATATTGCTGCAACCACTCGACGACGCATGCCCGTAAGCCTATTGACGCCTTTGGTTGCGTGTTCTGTTGTGTTTTGGTGTCTCACGGCACAATCACCTCAATGCTTTGTCCGACAAGTCCTGGAACGGTGAGCGTGAAGGGCTTTCCCGCTTCTGCTGGCTTAGGGATATTGAGAGTGAGCAATTGCTCTGACCCTTGAGGGATGAGCTGGGTGCACTGCACCACATCTTCTTTCACGCCGTCTGTGACCATTTTGCTACCCAAACTTGCAACCAATCGATATTCGCCATCAGTTTTGTTTCGGAATACGATGTTTGTTGGATTGGCACGAGGAATGGTGACCGTTTCCTGAGCGCCTGCAATTCCCTGCACTGATGCAACAAGTTTTCCATCGATGAGATCGATATGCGTGTCCACGCTGGCTGTTGCAGAAACTCCCTCTAAGGACAGTTTGTCAAAGTGTTCAGACTTTTCAGCACCGCATTCTTGATGCATGTAGTGGCCTTCTTCTTTTGCGTGAACAAGGTCTTCGCGAAGCCCCACACCTGCACCCGCAATACCCGCGGCCACGATTCCCACTGCGCCAAACACACAGATGCCAGTAACCAAACCGCGCTTCAGGCTCGGGCGAACAGAGAACAACACGCCAGCCGCCAGTACAAGCGATCCAAGAACAATGAATGCAATTGCGCCAACACTCTTATCAACGGCAAGCGTTATTTGAGCAAACGAAATAATGATTACTCCAAGGCCCACCGCAGCAATCACAGGAAACTCGATTGGATTGAGCAGGCGCTTGCGCAACAACGCGTTAAATACCGCGTCGCTTGACGCGCGCTCTGACCAACTGAGCACCGACCACTCGACAAGCGCTGCGAGCAACAACACCACACCCAACAACGTCACTACCGGTGCTGTGATCGTTCCAACGAGCAACAATGTTGCACCGACAGCAGCAATCAACGGCCACATAGAACTTGTTGGGGCAACAGTCGATGCAGCAACCCCTTCTTCGCCGTTTGATCCATCACGAGTAAACAGCACCAGAGCGGTGAGAAGACCAGTTGCACCTACGAGACCAAATAGTGCAGTGCCGCCAATTGCCGATTCGCCAATAAGGAACATGTACACAGC
>Ga0209033_1001790_pt1 | contig 12283 bp, 19 predicted proteins | sample LauGreFa1BDMLBDN_2_FD_188218 | JGI IMG/M metagenome (GOLD analysis project Ga0209033, IMG submission 188218) | Freshwater lake microbial communities from Lake Michigan, USA - Fa13.BD.MLB.DN (SPAdes) (version 2) | ecosystem: Environmental > Aquatic > Freshwater > Lake | place: Lake Michigan, USA...
ACTGAACCGATAGATACAAGATTAGTGCCATCCCAACTGTAAACGCCATTAGTAGGATCGCCAATTAGAACGCGCTCGTCCTTATACTGCGTTATGTTGACGCGTGAGTTAGAGAATGTTCCAGCAACAGCAACATTACCCTTTGTACTTGTTTCAACGTCAACAAACTCACAACGACCATCTTCTTGGAATGCAAGTTGATAGTCTTTGTTGTTAATGTTTGCAGAGAGTAATGCTGTAGTTACATTCCCAAACGTAACTGCGGTATTTTTTTCGCCTGATACAGTCTTAATATTGGCATAACCAATAGGCATGGCATTTTCTAGCCATGAAAACTCACCATCTTCTAGGGCGGTACGGTTTGCTTTCGTGTTCACGCCACGAAATTGCTTAATAACTTTGTATGATTTTTTTTGTTCAGCCGCAGCCATAATTAAAATGGACTGCCATAAGGGTTAGGAATGCGGCGTGTCATGGTTGTTGCCAGAACACTGCGAACTTCTTGAACATATTGCTGTTTGTATATTTCAGCTTCGCCGTAGCTTTGCTCTTTAAACTTCGCTTTATGTGCGGCGTAGAAAGCTACAGGCGTAGTGTACGGCTCATCAATAACATCAACCTCAGAACCAGTAACAAGGTCTTCTGGCAGCACAACCGTATCCATTTCAATCGTATAAACCTGATCTGGAACGGGAGAGATAAATGCTGTTTTTTGTCCGTAAACACTGAACGCTACTGGCCTACCTATGTAGTTTTGCCAATAACGTAGCTGAGCATTGAATTGAGTCCAAGGCAAATATTGCAAAGGAATACGACTATTTCCCCAATAAAGGTTGATATTTAGAATATCAATCGTATTTACACTATCAGGGAACGCTGCGTAATTTAGTTTTTCGCAATTGCCAGCATATTGCAACGTAGCGGTTCCGTTAGCAAACGGTGTTGTTGGGGGATAGTTGTAATTTGCTGCCGGGTAAGGCGGCGCTGTATCTCCCAAAATACCAGCTACAGTTACTTTGTAGATAAAGATATTTGAAAATACATAATCATTTAAAGCGACAGTCGCGCCAGCAGTCCAGATAACTGGATTTGCGCCACCAGCTACGGGCGACATTGGGGTTTGTGATATTTGTATTTTTCTTAGGCAACCAGTATCCCTGACTGTCTGCTTACGGGCTTCATTAATGTAGTCCGTTAGTTCAGAGTCAGAATAAAAGTTCCCGTTGGCATCGTGCAGCAGCCTACGAACTTCCGTGATGTAACCGGATAAAGTTGCCATTTAATTGCCATAACTAAGCGGCTTTTTCGACTTTTCTCCCCACCCCCCGCAAAGGGATAGGTGGGGGTACTTGGTCAATCGCCGGGGATAGGGAGCGATCCTGTACTGGCTTGGATTCGGTAATGCTAAATTTTGCAAGAATTTCCAACCCGCTAGGAATGTCATTCATTGTTTTAGCAAAACCGAGTCTAGCCAAAAAAGGTTCCTTGTTTTCAGAACCATAACCAAATATGTGACGGGCAATTTCTACGGGTATTTCAACAGATTCGTCCACAGGGAACGTATATGGCTTGTACGCATATTCATCGACAAGTGTTTTTTCCCACTTGTTAGTCACATATACAGTCGTCATAGAGTTACCACATCTCCGTAAACTACAATGTCGCAAGTTCCACCAGATACCGCAACGGGTACGTTGACGTACAACGAACCAGCCGTGTAAACAGTAGTATTAGCACCAGCAGCAAGAGTTAAGTCTTGATACGTAGAGGTGCTAGTTACGTTGCTAAGCGTTGTCAGCGATGCAACTGCATTTGAAACATTACCATCGTTAGACGTGGTAACAGTCACATTTGCAGTCGCAATCGACTTGCTTGCATTAGCTACCGTAATCCTGCGAACAATGTATGAACTTGCACCCACAATAGGGATTTGGACAGCGGCATTGGCAACTGTACCGACATTAACGGTTACAGCACGACCAAGTGCAAAATTACCAAACCCATTAGGGAACAACGAACCTACATGGTTAGCATTCATGTTGGCTCCTTATGCGTAAGTCTCACTAACCGCTTGACCCTGATTCACTTGGAACAGAGTAATGGTCGGTGTACCAGCAAGAACATTAGCGCGAATGTTTACGCCATCAGCGATAAAGTAGCCGCCAGTATTATTGGCAACTACAACTGCATACGAAGCATTGCTAATGTTTCCGCTTGTATTCGTATTTAGTTCGATAGTGACGTTAGCAGTTGGAGCAATGTAGTAATCGCCAGCAGGAATAGTTGCTGTTGCATTACCTAATGAATAAGCCAAAAGGAATGCACCAGCAGCGTTAGTTGATGCGCCAGCTACGAGGATTTTACTAGACATGACTATTTCTCCTTACAATGTGAGCGAGTTATAGCCTGTCACCTTGGTCATGGATTTGGGCTTAGTGTTGACCAGTTCAGCGATCATCAGCACAGCACCAACATAACCAATCTGCCAGTTAGGAAGTGTCGATTCAAAACCTGTAAAGACAAACGAACCCTGCTCATGGATATAGAGCGACAGGTAGTTGCTGTTCAGGAAGTAAACCGTTCCTTCAGGGCAGTACGGATCAGGATAAATAGGAACGCCAGCAACCATCAAAGCGCGGAAGCCAGACTGAGGGCCATTTGCATCGCCATCAAAACCGGAACCCGGTGTTAAGACGTATTGCTCTTGACCGACATAATCTTGTGCCAGCAACGTCCAAGTACCAAAGCCACATACGCCAAACGTAGGCACTTCTGCGCCATTTTTGACTGTACCGGAAATGTACTGAAGGATGTTCTGACGAGTTGGGTTTACAGAACCAGCAGCATACGTTTTCGATTTCCACCAAGTGTAGGTAGAACGATCAATATTGCCGTAAGTTCCCGAATCAGACACAGCAGCAGGTAAACCTGTGAACTGCTGAGTGTTTGTCGTGTTGTTGTACAGGGATGTAGCCATCGCATCCATCATCACGTTAGTCGCGTCATTCATACGCGCTTCGATCAGAGGAATAACGGCTGCATCTTGCTGAACTGCGCCTTCCATACCGAGGAACGGTACTGGCGCAATCATCAGCTTCAGGTTGAATTCAGCGTTGTAAGCACCCTGTTGGACAGAAGGCTGAGCGAACGAGCCGCTGTAGTCTGACCATTGAGCGTTTACGAACTGAGAACCCTGAACAGGTACAGTTACAGAGGAAACACCACCAGAAGCAGACTGACTGTTAGCAATCAGTGCCGCCATGAGCGGTGTCGAATTATAAAGTTGTACTACCAGCTTCGGGATAAATGCCCTACGGGTAACGTAGGTCAACTCAGTAAATTGAGTGGAACCCGAAGCCGGAAGAATGCCGCCACCAATAGGCATAATCTATCTCCGATCTAAAAACATCCCCTACTTAAATTACAACCCTAACGGTTTAGGATTGCGCCGTAACTCCGATAATGCTTTTGCTGCCTCATTACGCGCACCTTGAACCGGATTCTTCCAGTATGCTGACAAGTCAAACTTGTTAATCGCAGACGGATTATATCCAGTTGGTGTTGGTGCAGCGGATTGATTCATGTACTTCCAGTAATCAGCAGCAACTTCGTGGTTAGTAATGCCTTTTTCCAGCATCATTTTCTCCACTTCTTCAATCTGCTCGTCGCTATCAACCAAGCCTTTTTCTTTTAGCTTGCTGCGGCGCTTGTTCAATTCCTCCATCGCATCTCTTTGTTGGAGTCTTGCTTCAAGGTGAGCAACTCGGTCATTTGCTTTCTGAACAGCGGAATTGGTTGAGTCTTCAATTTCGAGTTCAGGAATCGGCATATCTGGCTTAGCTTCTTTTGTTAAACGTAAGAAAGCTTTGCGAGTTTTTGGATTCTCAGCAAGTTGACGGGCCAAAAGAGCCAGTTCATCACGGGCTTCATAGCTAAGGTCTTCAAGTGACATAGGTTATCCCCTTTAATAAACAATAAAAAAGCGCATCAGATAATGCGCTTACCGCCGGGCTTTTCAACCATCATGCGATTTTTAACACCAGTTGCAGCGGCGTTCTTCAAACCACCCATTTGCGAGAAGCGAGGTGTGTTGACGATCTGACCGTTTTGCTGAGTGTTGTCAGTTGGGTTGCGAGGTGCAGCAGCACCACGGGGTTTAAACAAATCCATAGTGATTTCTCCAAAAATTATGACATCATGCCGGGAACTGCTGGCGCAGCAGCCATTGCTTTGCCTTCAGGTGTAGCACCCCCTGCTTGCGGCAAGGTTTGCAACATTTGTAAAATTTCAGACTTCTTAAGTTCTTCCATACCGTCAGAGTTTTTACCTGTCAGTTCGGATAATACTTTGATTGCTGAAATAACTTTTTTGCCTTCTTCTGAATCAGAGCCTATAGCTGGCAGTGCGCGTTTAATCAAATCCATCGCCAACCCAAGATTAACCATTGCTCCCTCTTTTGAACCCATTTTTGGTTCTGGAGTGGACATGGGTGCTGCCATTGGGGATGAGGATTCTTCGGTTTCGACTTCTTCCGCTTCGCCTTCTCCCATTTCCGGAGCTTCAGGAGCCTCTTTACTCCCTTTTTGCTGCTCCATGAGACGCATAACTTCTTCAGATGATACAGCCATAATAACTCCGTATGAAATTTGGCAATAGAAATAAACAAATTACAAAACTTTGTCAAGTTTTATTATCGTTTCATGCGCCCATAAGAGCCTCTATTTGGGCTTCGTTCCTGATATGTGCCCAAACGCTGAACTCGATACTGTAAAGTTGGCCCTTTTTCTTCTTGCCTTAATGCTTCTGAAGTAACTCTAGGCTGATCTGCTTTTGATGTAGTTTCTACGCCATTTGCGTTCATGCTACCTCCTGTAAATTTGGTGGAGAGCTAGGTTTAGGCTGTTGTTGTTGCTGTTGTTGCAACATAGCCATTTCTTCCTGTTTTGCTTTGTTTAGCTTAAGCTTTTCTTTCAACAATTGCTTCATAGGCGGTTCTAGCAAGTCTAACAGACCTTCTTGGTCAATAGCACCAGCCTGATGCAGACTAAATGCTAAGTTTCTCAAGTCTTCTGTGAAGATTGGGCTATTGCTATGAGCATCGACCTTTACCATAAAGTCATCAGTGAATTGTTCAGGAATAAAATCATTACCATCATCGTCTTTCAACATGATTGGCTGATATTTCTGAATGCACTTTAGGTAAAGCGTTGCTACTTTCTCAAGAGCGTCTTCAATAATCAATGCTCGTTTCTTTGCTCTGGAGCTGCCGAGTCTTGATAGCGATTCCGCATGAGATTTGGAGCGCACTCCCGCTTCACCTCGACCAGCCAACACGGGAGTAATACCGCTTGCTTCTGCAAACATTGCGTCCACTTCTCGGATGACTTCAAAAAGATCGTTTGGAATGTTTGGCGCAAGACGTTCGACCTTTGCACTTGGCATATCGCTAGAAAGCAAACCGCCAGCACGATTAAGCGCAAAGTTCTTTTCATCCAAAATACCGTTAAAGCCCATCAATGCAGTTGGTGGAGAGACTTGCTTGTTAAGCAGATCAAGAATCTCACCCATGCGCTTATTACGTACATCTTGCAAGAACACTAAGCGCTGAACTTCACTCTGACCCCAATAATAATCATACTGAGGATTCGGGCAGAACTGGATGAATGGCAACTCACCTTTCAAGAACATCTTTTCGCCCGGACGGTCATAAATAATAACGTCTGGATCAGCGATAGTTACGCATTGGTAGTCACCAATCTCGTCATTGAATACCCACAGTTCGTGCATCTCAATTGTGTCTTCAGCAACTCTTGCCTTGTAGCGATTCATGCCTGACAAGTCTAAGTTGACGTTACCCATTAGGCTTGGATTTGCCTGAGACATAATGATGCGGTCTATACCTTCGGGAACATCACTTGCCTGTTCATGGTATGCCGTAGTTACGCGCTTTAAAATGCTGTCGCGTTTAGGGTGGGCGTACAGTCTGGAATATAAATCTGACTTTGTGATGTAGTAGGTATGGACTAAAGCTTCTTGTCTATCGGTGTACGGCGTGTCTTCACGCAAGACGCCAATCGCACCCGGATCAACCATGTAAGGATTTAAACTTCCACCGGGGCCAATGATTAGCTTTGTGTAAGATGTGTTGTAGCACAGCGACCAGAGCAAAACATTAGAGCAAACCTGATCCGTATTTGAGCGCAGCCAATCATCATTCAATAGGTTTTGCATGGGGCGAATTTTTTTCTGTTCGCCAACCTGTACGGCAGCACCTAAGTTAATGGTAAAGCGCGTTGTTTCAGCAGAATATAAAAAACTGCTGAGTTGATCTATGTGCGGATAAATTTTGTTAAAGATTGCTGGCGCGTCTTCGGGGCCAGAACCAAAAAGAAAGTAAGAACGCAGAGCGGCATAATCAGCCTTGCGTTCTTCTCTTGAGACTAAACATTTTCCGATGAGATCAATGTAGAACTGTTCTCTTTGTAGAGGCTCTGACGGAATTCTCATTTTTTATCCAATGATAAATTGTCTTGGTCTTGCATATAACTCGCAGGACGGGGCGGTGTCAAGTTCCCAACTTGGTTTGGCATGATACCAACTTGCTCACCAGCAACAGAAGGAAACATATTTCCTTTCAATAAGTTGTCCATGCTGAGTTTACCACCAGCGCCACCCCATATTGCAGCGTCTCCTGCGCGTGGTTCGCGTGGAGGCTCCGGCACACCCTTCGGAGCTGGCTTGTTATTGCGCGAATAGTACCCCGCCTGACTGTCGCCTTCCCTTGCAGACTTGATATTTGTCATGTTGAAATCAAGCGCAAGCTGGTCTAGCGTCTTGTCGTTGTGTTTTGTGGTGTCTGACTTGGTTCCTACTGGCTGCAAGAACACCATTTGGACGTTTTCAGTGCATCCATCAGGGCAAACAGGCTCCCAAGCCTCAAAAAACCCATGTAAATCGCATTTATAATCGTGCATAACACTCATATCTATCTCCCCTTAATTTGCTCATCTAAACTATAATCTGAGTAATCTAACCTGTTTTTAAGCCCTAATTTGAGCTTGATGCCACCATTTTCTACCTGCAAACCATATCCACGGACAATAACGGGCTTGGGTTTCTTCCTCCACTCAATCCATTTCTGCCCAAACCTAATCATTACCGCCACCTCGCCATTTTTCCACGCTAAATACGCCTTGGAAACCCGTCTTTGCACCAATTCCGTCATGTTTGCCCGGTCGTAGAAGAAAATATCGTCCATTCTGGACTTATCTACCCCTGACAGTTCATAAAACAGGCGCATTGGTATCCCGCGCTTCTTGTCTGCGCGAAATCGCCTCATTATTTGCTTTAATTCCTCTTTAGGAATGATGTAATCATCATTACTGTCCATACACTCCTATCCTTTTAAGGTAGTCAGATACGGTTCTGCCCACAACAATCTGCTCTGGCGTACTGTCTTCCTGTGTTCTGCTGACATTTCTTGTGATTTTCTGTGCAATTAGGCGAGGCTGAAGCTGTTCAGCAAAGGCAGCGCAAGCCAACGCACTTGCCATCACGCGATCATCCTTGTTCCTACCTGACGCAAGGATAGAGCCGCCATCACGCACGATGGTTTTCATCTCGTCGATCAGATCAGTAGAGACAATCGTTATCATCCCGCGCTCAAAGTAGTCTTTCATGTAAGAAAGCATACGTTCTTTGCTAGACGCTGTAGTCAGCCAGCCAATAGAGTTAGACAAACCACCCATCGTGTCGTTACGCCGCCAGATATAGTTGCTCATTGAACCCAATACGTCCATCAGTTGATGTCCGGTTTTGCCTCCCAACGCTGCTGCTTGGCGTTTTAGATTGCGTAACTCGTTAATGACTGCCTGACCGGGGCCATTTACTTCCAAGTTTAGTGTTGAGTTTTTGTACGCGCCAGCTAGATGAGCAATCACCCACGCAAACTGGTAGGTGTTCATCTCTGGAGTAGCAAACTCTGCAACCTGCTCCATACCGTCAGCATAGCAACGGTACACTTGTATGCAAAAGCGATCAGCCCAATCAGAACTGCCATAAGCAGGATCAGCGCCAATGACATAAAAAGCTGTATCAATGGGTTCCTCCCATATTTTCAATGTTGACATTCTGTCAGTGGATTTCAGCACCTCTGTATCAATAAAGTTAGCGCCCATGCTGTAGCGATAGTGGTCGCACTTAATCTGCTTAGCTATCTTCATAGCGTCCGTACAACGGGCGTTAGAGAAGAAGCTTAGCCCCGTCATGATGAAGGCATAGTCTTCAGTAGGCGGGAACTCCTGATACATCAACGCATCGTCTTTAATTCCTTCGTAGAGCTTCCAGCGCCACCAAGCAATCTGCCGCGAGTTAATCTCTACGTTGTAGAGCTTCTTAATATCTCGCGTCCATTCCTTTTCTTCAGGCGTAAGCTTCCCATCCCAATACACTTTGTAGAGATTGGAGTCACCCGGAACGGAGTAGAGTTGGTTACGCCACCAGCCGCAGAAAATAGCGTGTTGAGAACGTGCGCGTTTAGCAGTGGTGTACATATCGTGAAACATATTAAATCCACGCGCAGTGGACTCAAAGATATACAGACGCTTCTCGTTGGTTTCAGCGAGAGAGGCAAGCAAAGACGCTAAGCCTTCTTCATCGCCCCACGAAGACGTTTCTGTTCCGTGAAGGAATGTGATGCCCTTGCCACGACCAAGACTTCCTTTCGCTCTAAGCCCTGCGACTTGATAAAAGATTCGACTTCGGTTTTTGAGCGCAAGCGAGTTTCTATTGTGTGAGAGTATGGGTATCTTGTACTCTTTTGGTAAACCATCCATATAGGCCGAGAGTGTTCCTTTGAACATGTCTCTGTTTTCTTCAGTATCAGTGACCAGTGTTCCATTAAGTCCATTGTTTATGTAGTGCCAGTAGAGGTCTAGGGCCAAAGAAATAGTCGTAATGCCAAGTTGTCGGCCTTTCAAGATAACGAAGAAGTGGATGTTATCTTTCAAGCCATTCGCTATTTCTTCCATCACGTAGGTTTGCGTACCTAGCAAATCATCTAGGTTTCGCAAGCCTTGCTCTTTTGTCTCAATCTTTAGTTGAGCACAAAACTTGTAGAACTGATTTAGATTGAATTTCATTTTATAAAGTTCTTCATTTCTTTATTCTTCCTGCGTCAAAGCTATCAAGATTCCAGTTGGCGATACGTAGCCTAGCCTCTTTGTCTTTAGCAACACGTAGAAGCTCATCTACTATCTCTGGTCTGTACACTTCTCTCCACCCGCGTACTAACTCTATCTTCTCCGCAGGTTTGATAGCCTTTATTGCTCTGTTCATCTCATTTTTCAAGATACGTCTGGAAAGCAATAGTTCCTCCTTGTACTTATCCTGCGTATCGCTCTGCTGCGTAGAGTTCTCCATTTAGCACCTTCTTCATTCTCGACAACTCAGATAGGCATTCTGCCAACAGGCTTGCAGAACGGGCTTGCTGACGCCGCAACTCCATGACTAGCTCAGCATGGTTCATACGACGAACCTCTTGCCAGTAGTCATCTGCTTCCATATCCACATAGTCTTCATGCAACTCTATGACGTTACTCATGTTGTCCTCCTTTTAATTCCCTACGTAGCTTTCTAATCTCAGCTATTAACGCCTTGTGATAAATAAACATCTTGTGCAAATGCCTAGCCCAAACATTAAATCCACCCAACTCCATAGCCCTTACAATATCCGGCGTATCCGAAAACCACTCAGCCTTTCTCACCACATCTAAGTCTTTAGGTGTCTTCACTCTGACCTCCATACACGTATGCCATCACCTTCACGGCGAGCGATAAACTTCATACCCAACTTCTTACCTGCCCTCCAATTACCGTTCAGCACCACTTGCATCTGCACACCCTCTACATAAAAGCTTTGCCCAACCCCCATCTCCGCATACGGATACCGTCTCACTACTCTCGCACCCGGCATAGGGACAGCATCATCAATAATGACTCCCATATCTACACCTCTATCCATATCAATACCTCCTAAATAACACCGGGACGCACACCGTCCATCTTTTGCTTCCATACGGGTTTGCCATCAGGGAAAAGACTCAGCATATTCTTTGCATTAGCCAGCTTGTCTTCTAGGCTCATGTTGTAGAAGTGAACTATCCAATCCCCTAGCTGCCACTTAGTCGGATGCTGGTTCATGGTTTTGGCAGGAACTAACCTCACCATATCCCGAACCCACTTCTCCTCTTGCATCAAGTTCCAGAGATGCGCTTGTTGCCGCCACGGATACTGTTTCCACACATCAAAGTCATTAATCATTCTTTCTAACAACTTCTCACAGCGTCCAGCTCTAAAAATCATCACATCGTAATTTAGAGGCCACCAACCCGTTGCTTCTCTCGCCACCATAACGCTGTCATAAGGCTCAAATACGTCTCTAACGCTTATGTTGTGGTTCATGAACAAGGTATCCATACCTACGTGCATCACAACATCGTAGTTCTTCAAATCCTCCAACAAACTTCTAATGTCATCCAGAACAATATGGTTGAAGTTTTGGTAATCTAAATGATTGGCCTTGTAGTCATAGCCATGCTTAGCGCAGTACGCCTTGTGGTTAGCAGAACAAACCTCTGTCAACTCCTGAATGTTCTCAGACCAGTTACTCCTAATCAATACCCTCATACATATCTCCCCATAATCAACATAAACACTATAGACGAAAAAAAGCCCACCTACAAGAGATGGGCAAAATGACTACGCCAAGCGAGAAAGAATGCGCAGTCAACACAGAAGGAGAATCATGACGATTCCAAAACAGAGAATACCAGAACCACGGAAAACATGAAATTTATCTATGGATTTCTAGGTGATGCTCTTTACACAACCAGACAACATCCAAAGGACGCGAGTAATCAGGATGATGGCCTTCAACCTTTTCAGAACCGCAAACATGGCAAGGAGTCTTTAAAACCTTACCCGCCTTTATGGCATACCTTAAAGCATCCTTAACCCTCATCCTATCTTTATTCTTTTGCCACCAATCTTTCTTTTTTTTGGTCATGTATCCCGGATTTGCGGCAGCCCACTCTCGTTGATATGCGGCTCGGTCTTCCGTTTTCTTTTTCCAACCATCAGGACGAGAAGCATTAGCCTTTGCTAAACGATCCTTCGCATAAGCAGACAAACAAGCCTTACACCAGTTATTCAAGCCATCCTCTTTAGCTCTGTTCACCGAGAAATCAGCAGGCTCTTTACGCTTGCCACAACGACCGCAATCCTTCATGGCATATCCTTCCCTAGAAAACTATATTCTATAGTACCTAGAAAAAAATATGTTCGTCACCACGCAAATTTCTTTGGGGAGGGAGCGGGATAGGGCACGCAACAATCAAGGTCAAGACCCATCGACATAGCCAGAAAGACAAGAACAGAGTCAAACGCTAACAGGCACAACCCTTTCCCTTTTTAGATAGCATTTAAAACGATTCTGAGGGCTATACACAAGGCTATCGGAAGGGGAGGCAACCAACCCCTATGCCCTTATGGCAATCGACTAGGGGCGATGGTAGGGCACCTCTCTCTCACTTTCCCCCATTGCACAATTACCAACTGGTATATATTTATATTAAACAACTTATATGTTAATTATATAAAGTACGTATATATATTATATAGATATATATAGCCTATAACTATTGTTTATAGACAATAGATTGTTAAATACAATGAACATAATGTATTGAATAATCCTATAACCTATATATAATATTACTCAGCAACAACAATTTATTAACTGTTTAGGGGATTAGACAATGACGACTATATATCAGGAAATTACCGATTCAATCGTTGCAGAACTAGAAAAAGGTGCTACACCTTGGGTTAAGCCTTGGAACGCACCTGCCAGTGCTGATAAGAATGTTGTTAGCGGTAAAGCTTACAGAGGCATCAATCGTTTACTACTGGCAATGATTAGCGGCATCAAAGGCTACTCTAATCCGGCATGGGCTACTTATGATCAATGGGCTAACCTTGGCGGCAATGTTCGCAAAGGCGAGAAAGCAGCCAAGATTATCTTTTTCTCTCAAGCAAAGGATAAAAAAGCAGCAGCAGCCGGTGAAGATAAGTTTTATCAATTTGCAAGGGCTTACAGCGTTTTCAATGTTGAGCAGGTTGAAGGTATTGACATTATCGCAAGTGATGACATTCCAGTAAGTGACAATCAAAAGATTGAAGCCTGTGAAAACAGAATCATTGCTACACAAGCAAAGTATTCTAT
>Ga0209033_1001802_pt1 | contig 12224 bp, 8 predicted proteins | sample LauGreFa1BDMLBDN_2_FD_188218 | JGI IMG/M metagenome (GOLD analysis project Ga0209033, IMG submission 188218) | Freshwater lake microbial communities from Lake Michigan, USA - Fa13.BD.MLB.DN (SPAdes) (version 2) | ecosystem: Environmental > Aquatic > Freshwater > Lake | place: Lake Michigan, USA...
GTATTACCAAGCATATAAATTTTCAGGGCACTTCTATGTTAATGAAATTAATTTTCGCAAATTCCCTTTCCAAACAATAAAGTTACCCGTTATTTTTGAACTAGCCGACTTTGCTGAAATTGATACAAAAATCGACACACATAAATTAGACAATATTAATGAATTAGAACTACTGCCAGATGAAGCTTCATCCAATGTAGGCAGCTTTATTTCTATCGCAGGTTACAAAACAATTGGATTTAAGATAATTTCAGAGGTTCATAAATATGGTTCTGATTTTGGCTTAAACAAATCATCAGGCTTCAAAAACATTGATACCAACCAAATAATCTTTGAGACATCTTATAAACCATCCGTGAATGCTGCGTTATTGACCCTGTTTTTACCTTTACTTATCGTCATGACACTCGTTCTTTTCTCACCAATGTTATCAGCATCTCTCTGGGAAGTCCGATTGGGGATACCACCGATGGCATTTTTAACATTGATATTTTTACAACAAATTCATAAGGATAAACTACCAAATCTGCCATATATCACTTTTATGGACATCATTTACAATATTTGCTACTTTATTATTCTTATTCTATTTGTTCTTTTTCTATGGGGTTCAAATCGACTGGAACACTCTAATAATCAAGATAAAGCAACTGTTATTAGACACATCAATGAAATTGATGATAAGGTTCAAATTTGTCTAGTTGTTTTATTATTCATATCAAGCTACGCTGCTTGGCTAAGCATATAGCCTTGTTGTAAATAACCACTTTAAACGCTTATTTTGAATATACCATCACATTTTTTATCATTTATACCAAGGCTAATGAAAATATCATTAACTGCTATAAAATCTTGTGATGTCATCATCCACTAAGTTAAGTTCACTCAACATTATTAGAGTATTTTTTCGCGACATTTTCAAAAACCGCTGACTCTTTGTGGCTATTTTGATAGTCATTTGATGACCCAGTCGCTTTAGACGATGATAAGTTATTATATTCGTTTTGATTTATCAATTTTGCTGCCGTATCGTTTGGATGAATTTCTGCAGGTGCTCGAAAATCTCCATCTGACAATAAAGTAAAGAACATCGGTAGTAATGTAAAAATTGAAAATACTAACGCTAAAATACCTAGCGCTACTATCATCGCTTTAAGAGGGCTAGTTGTTGGCTCCAATAATTCATCTGAATCGATTGAAGACAATGATGAGTTAATTTTGTTATTAAATTCGTTTTGATCTGCCATCAGGTTTACCTTGAAAAATGAATTAAAAAATAGCCTAAAAATCTAGCACAAAGTACTGTTTAACACTTGAGCAAGGGTCAAGAGAGATTCAAGCTATTTAAAAAATATCACTCAAAAGCTGAATCAAAACACGTATTGCCTACTTTTAAAGTTTAACTTAACAAGCACCATGCTATGGTGTAATGTAAAATTAAACTTATCACGATAAATTCAATTTACAAGTTTTTGCAAAATATCCCCCCAATAGAAATTTCTCAATGAGTAACTGCACACTAAAAATTTATGACCCACTATTTCATAGTCATTTATGAATTTTTATATTATGCAATTTATTTTTAATTATGCTACTTGATTTTTCTTTTTACCAAACTGCATCCATTGCTTTAATATTCATGTGGACTGGGTTTGTTCGCACTGGACTTGGCTTTGGAGGTGCTGCGTTAGGATTACCATTAATGCTGTTTGTGCATAACAATCCACTGTTATGGTTACCAATGATCAGTATACATTTGCTATTTTTTTCCGGGCTAACACTACTTAACCGCTTAAATAATGTCGACTGGGGGTATTTGCGCTACTCATTAATTTACATTATACCTCCCGCAATCATCGGCGTTTTTGGCCTGATCAATCTACCCGTTTTTTTACTAGACGGTCTTATATATTCAATTACCCTTTTTTATGGATTTAACTGGCTATTTAACCGAGGCATAAAAAGCAAACATGTTTGGGTTGATAAAGGATTGTTGATTTTAGGCGGGTACATTGCCGGAATTTCGTTAACCGGAGCGCCATTAATGGTAGCCGTCTATATGCGTAACGTTAACAAAGTACAATTACGAGACACGCTATTTGTACTTTGGTTTATCTTAGTAAGCATCAAAATGACGACATTCGTTGCACTATCAGTTGACTTACATTTTCTAACCGCACTAAAGTTGTTGCCGATTGCGGCCATAGGTCATTTCTTAGGACTGAAAGCACATAACGTTATTATGCGTAATGATTTACTTTTTAAACGCTGGATTGGTGGAGGATTAGTCGCTGTTAGTACTTTAGGATTATTAGAATTATACAGTTCTTATCTTCGACAACTTTTTTAGCATCATGATGCCCATACATTTATTCGTCTTACATCTGTTTCAAAACGACCATTATTGTATAGTTTTAACCACCGATAACCTGGTACATCGTTTGTTATACATTTAGATTTGGATAATGATTGATAACCGGTGGAAGGTGTTGATAAGTAACAAATACCTTGCTGGATAATAACAAATTCCTGATGAACATGACCTGATACCACTAGCTTTATACTCGGCAATTGTTCAAACCACTGTATGACTTGCTGATGATTTCGAATTTCATAATCAATACCACGATCATAATGAGCAGGTAAATTATGATGCATTGCAATGATTGTCCATTTGTCTGGATAGCTTTCGATCAATGCTTTTATTCGTTGCAATTCAGCCTGACTTACTTCACCCTCATAACTATCCTGAATGGGTTGATCATTTGAATCGACAAAAATAATTTGCCAATGCTTTAATGAATGATATTTATCTGTAGAAACAAATTCAAGCGGATAAACCTGATAAGCATTTTCAGGATGATCATGGTTGCCCAACACATAATAAACAGGTACGGAGAATATTTTTAATGCCTCAGCAATAAAATGGTAAGCCTCAGTCGAACCATCATGAGCCAAATCACCAGTAATTATAATAAGGTCAGGTTGCTCATAATGTTGTTGAACATGAATTATTGTCTTGATGAAACAATCACGAGTATTAACGTTATTAAACAAACCCGCTGGATCCGCAAATAAATGTAAATCCGTAAGCTGTAAAACCGTCGTGTAATCGTGTTTCATTTACTGGCAATGGCCTCACAACGAGCTCTAGCAAAAAAACTGGCCGGATTGGCGCACCATTCATCAAGCGCCTTACACTGTTGCTCTAATTCTATTGCAGTCAACCACTGCTGATCAAGAATCAGTTGACGGTGATCCAAGTTTAAAAATTGCTGCCAATAACTACGAATACTGTCTTTCTCGATATCACTGGCAAAAGTGTCATAACTACAAGTGACTTTGATATGTTGAAAGCCTTGTTCGAGTAATAATTTTTTATGTTGGGAGCCAAAGTAAATATTACCCCCTTGATGTTTAAATACTTTTTCTATGGTACCCCAAACAGCCATTAAATCAGTACTCTCCGGCATCATCATATCACCGCTATGACAAGCATCTCGCAATGCCACAAGCCCGCCCGGCTTTAATACACGAAAAAACTCCGCTAAAGCCTGCTCTGGTTTTTTTAAATGATAAAGTACGGCATGAGCAAAAACTACATCGAACTGCTCATCAACATAAGGCAATGAATATGCTGAGCCAGAAACAAAACTAGCATTGATAATAGCCCTCTCTTTTTGCGTTATCAAAGCCTGTTCAATTTGAATTGGGCTACTATCAATACCAAATACTTGCCCTGGATTAACTAATTCGGCAATATCCAGAGTCATTGAACCCGGTCCACAGCCACAATCCAAAACAGATAAACCGGCACTTAAATACGATTGTAAAAAAGCACCTTGATTAGAAAAAGTACGTTGTTTGAATTGGTCGATGATTTGTGCCGAATAACCCCCGCTGTATTGTTCTGTCATGATCTAATTCCTCCAGCAGTTAAAAACTCATTCTGAGATATAGAGCAGATCATACGGTATGATTGAGGCAAATACTACCGAAACGCTTAGCCAAGGTGATCTATTTAATCACAGAGGAAAGACTTTCTCTAACGACAAGTCTGGCTGCTTGAGCACTATCTGAATTAAGTGCGGCTTGAGCGGCACGACGACAATCCTCTAGTGACAAAGATGCCAAAAGTTGTCCCACTGCAGAAATTGACCGTGCCGACATTGATAACGCAGTCACACCCAAGCCGACCAAAACGATAGCTAAATATGGATCAGATGCAGCTTCTCCACAGACACCAACAGGCTTTTTCAAATCTGAGGCACCTCGACATACCAACTCAATCATCCGCATAAGAGACGGTTGCCAAGGATCATTGAGCACAGCAAGATCACTGGACATTCGATCGGCCGCCAAAGTATATTGAGCTAAATCGTTGGTTCCAATGCTAACAAAATCAACTTGCTCAAAAAGATGATCCGCCATAATAGCAGCCGCTGGTGTTTCGATCATTACACCGGCTATTGTAAGTCCGGCTACACGGGTTTTCTGCACAAACTCCTGAGCTTCTTCTACTGTTGCAATCATCGGTGCCATTACCCATACCTCAGCATGTTCTGCCGCCGCTGCTTGCGCAATTGCCATCAATTGATTACACAGAATTTCCGGACTATGCCAAGAGGTTCGATAGCCTCGAATACCCAATGCCGGGTTGGCTTCATTTCTAATAGGCAAAAAAGGTAGTGGCTTATCAGAGCCCGCATCCAAGGTACGAATGACCACTTTTCGTCCAGAGAAACACTTAAAAACAGCGCGGTAGGCTTTTACTTGCTCGGCAATACTTGGCTCATCTTCACGATCAAGAAAACAAAATTCCGTTCGAAAAAGACCCACGCCTTCAGCACCCAAAGTAATAGCGTCTGGCACATCAGCTACTGAGCCTATATTCGCTAAAATTTGAACTTGATAGCCATCAGAGGTCCGTCCAGGCCCATGGAATAATGAGATTGGCGCAATAAAACTAACCGAACCCTTTTGTTCATCATTTGGACTAATAATGAACTCACCTGTCGCACCATCTACGAGCACAATGGTTCCATCAACAATAGCTGTTACTTCAGTCACACCAGTAATCGCCGGTATGCCCAATGATCTGGCAAGAATAGCTGAATGTGATGTTGGCCCACCTTTCTCGGTAACAATGGCAAGACAATCACGGGGATTTAACATGACTGTATCAGCAGGGGCTAAATCGCTCGCGACTAAAATATAAGGTTCGTTTGAGATTAAGTTATCTGGTGCGTCTTGAACTGTTAATAAACGTATAATCCGATTGCGTATATCATACATATCAGTAATACGTTCCGAAAGTAAACCACCTTGAACACTGAACTCTGCAACAATGTCCTCCGTTGCCTCCCAAATAGCTCGTTCAGGCGTTAATCCACAATTGATGATAGCTTCACAGGCTACTTTAATCAAAGCAGGATCAGTAGTTATAACGGAAGTAGCCTGCATAATCTCTCTCGCGGATCCTTCCAGTCGTGCACTCTGCAATTTAAACCAGTCAGCAACTTGAGCGACTGCAAGCATTAGATGCTGAACAGCGGCCTTCCTGTCACTCAGTTCCAATACTACTTGAACGTCCGGCTCCGAAATGGGATGAAGCAATTGTAATACAGGACCCACAACTCTACCAGGGCTTACACCAATAACACCCGTAGTGGGATTATAGGATTTTAAGCTTGGCAACGGCGACTCATCGTGCTCACCGAATCCGTCATTAACAAGATTAATAATTAAATCGACTGCCTTCTTTGCATCCGGACCAGCTGCTTGAATATAGAGTGTTTGTCCACATTTTGCAGCCAATCCAAGCAAAGCCGTTGGACTGTTGGCTGGCACAGCTTTCGAAAAATCAGATGCAATTTGCACCTGTGCATGACAGTCAGCAATGGCACCAACAATCATAGCGGCGGGGCGTGCATGAAGTCCGATAGCGTTAACTAGGATAGCTTGACTTGATATTTCGGGCTTAAGTGAAGTTTTACTATCGCTACTTTGTTCATTAATAATGATTTCCGAAGTAGCACTAAGTTGTGATACTTTAGCCAAAAGCGCATTGGCCGCCTCATACTCAACCTCGTCAAGAGAGCCCCCTCCAACAGCGCGAACGACAGCAGCAAGCAAACCCTCAACAAAAGGTCCTTTTGATAATCTGACATCTAGCGCTTTGTCATCAATAAATTCCAGCGCCATTTCTGAACTCATAATGGCTGAACCCAAATCCATAATCACAAGTACACCCTTCGAACTTGAGACCTTTTTTATCGCATCAACTATCCGAAGGGCATCAGTACCAATCACATCATCCACTGCCCCAGCAGCTATCTCGATGCGAGGTGATTGTCCAACCGTCATTGCCAAAGCCAAGTTCACAGCGGCTTCTGCCAAAGCAGGACTATGTGAGACAACAACAATACCAACCATCATTTATTCGCCAGAAAGTACTTCAGCGAGGGCTTCAAATAATAGCGCAGTGGAAGCAGAACCCGGATCAATATGGCCAATACTTCGCTCACCCAAATAACTAGCTCTTCCCTTGCGTGCTATAAGCGACGTAGTTGCATCACGACCGACTGCAGCTGCCGTTTGAGCAGCGAGTGCCGCATCAGAAAGACTATGGCAACTATTTAGACTTATAGCAAAAGCATGCAGTGCAGGTGCCAACGCATCAAATAGGGTTTTATCATTAGCCAAAGGCTTGCCTCTAGCCACAACACCTTCCATACCTGCGTTCAACGCCATTAATAGTTGGGCGCCATTCAGTTCAGATACTGCCCCAGATGTAACCCCCATTCGAAGAAAAAATGTGCCATAGAGTGGTCCACTCGCACCACCGACCGTGCTCACTAAAGTCATACCTACGACCTTAAAAAGATCACCAATAGTGCTTGGCGGTGCAGCGGTAATAGCATTCATGACTGCCGTCATGCCTCTGACCATATTAGTCCCATGGTCGGCATCACCTATTGCTGCATCTAAATCCGTGAGATAATTACACTGTGCAGATACCAGTTCGGAAAACTTATTAAGCCAAGCAACCAACTGATTAAGGCTTATTGTTTTTGACGTCATTATTTTAAATTCCCCAGCGAAGCCCAAGCGTCTTGACGGGTGCATCCCACAGTTTTATCATTTGATCATCAACACTTAAAAGCGTTACTGAACAACCCGCCATGTCAAGTGCCGTTATATAATTACCTATCAAATTTCTAGCCACATTAATCCCAGATCTCTTTAGAATCTTTGCTACTTCGCCATACATAAGGTAAAGCTCAATCAAAGGGCTAGCTCCCATGCCATTCAACATCACTATAACGGGACGAGTTGTGAAGTTAAAATCCGCTAAAATTGGCTCAACCAACTGCTCGGCAATTTCTCTGGCAGTACCTAAAGGTAACCGATGACGACCAGGCTCCCCATGAATACCAATGCCGATTTCCATTTCATTATCGGGTAGATCAAATGTTGGTTTACCGACGGCAGGAACTGTACAACTGGTCAGTGCAATACCCATTGAGCGGCCATTATTGTTAATATCACGAGCAAGAGTGGATAATGTAGACAGATCTTGTCCCTCTTCAGCAGCCGCGCCAACAATTTTTTCCAATAATACCGTTACTCCAACACCTCTTCGGCCTGCTGTATAAAGCGAGTCTTGCACAGCCACATCGTCATTAGTTACTACAGATAATACGTTTATTCCAGTTTCAGAAGTGGCTAACTCAGCCGCCATTTCAAAGTTCATGATGTCACCGGTATAATTTTTTACGATATAAAGCACGCCAGCACCAGTATCAAACTGCTTTGTCGCCGCAAGCATTTGATCTGGTGTTGGTGAGGTAAAAACTTCTCCAGCACAAGCAGCATCTAACATGCCCAGCCCGACATAACCGCCATGAAGTGGCTCATGCCCGGATCCGCCACCCGATATTAAGGCTACTTTTCCTTTCTGCTTGGGTTCTGCACGATAAATAATACGATTTTTGTGATCAATCTGTAACTCGGTTGTTGCCTCGGCAAGACCAAGTAGCGCATCAGCGACAAGGTTATCAGGCGCGTTGATAAGCTTCTTCATTAAAAATTACTCCTGTAAATCACATCGGTTTAACTCAATAGGATAATCAACTTGTTGCGGCTGGATTTAAGGTAAACATACCTACTGTAGTGTCTTTGCAAAGTCACGTCTTGTCCTCAAAATACTTATCAAGTATCCCATTACAAATAAGTTCTGGCAATTGCTTTTACTGCCAAACCTGTTTACAAATCTTCAGGCATAAAAAAGCCTTACACAACTTGCAAGGCTTGATAATAAATTGAAATTACTCAGTTAAGGCCTTTTCCACTGCCTTCTGAAAGACTTGCTCGTCAGGACTAATTCCTGTCCAAGCTTCAAAAATCTGCATTGCCAGCTGCACCAACATATCCACGCCGTCTACCACAGAACAACCCTGCTCTCTTGCTGTTTCAAGAAAGGGCGTGATTCTCGGATTAGTAATAACATCAACAACGGTAGCATCAATAGGCACCGTATTCCAATCAATAGGAACAGCTTCCAACTCTGGTAATGCGCCAAGATGGGTAGCGTTAAGGACAATTTGTGTCCCCTCAGGCAAGGCAATATCTCCTGCCCATAAAATCCATTCAGTGGGAACTCCCGTTGCCTGTTGAACAAGCTTAGCCACCTCAACACCTTGAGACTGTCGCCTAGTGATTACAGTTAAATGTGCAGCCCCAGCTCGCGCAATTTCTACAGCCATAGCTCGCCCTGCACCACCTGCACCCAACATAACTATTCGTTTTCCAGCAATTGAAGTCACTTTTTCAATTGCCTTTACGACACCTTTACCGTCATTATTATGACCTATCATCCGACCTTCTTCAAAAGTCACATAATTAGCCGCTCCCATCACGCGCACGTCTTCATCAAACCCATCAAGATTTTCAATAACGTCTATTTTGTAGGGAACAGTAATACAAAATCCGGCAAAACCCATAGCCTTGGCACCAGCAATTGCAACAGGAATTTCAACTGAAGACGTGATATCCATTTTCCAAAACTGCCAATTAAGGCCATAGTGAGCGTAAACTGCATCAAACATTCGATCAATTGGATTCTCAGCAACAGGATGACCAAACATTCCTGTCATTTGTTTCTGAGGTGCAATAAAATTACTTGGCATTGTTATTACCTATTATCTAGCAGAGAGTTCAATTATCGTACGTATTAAGCACAATCCAAAGCTGTAAAGCCATGAGGTTTATCATAATACAAATCCGGTCTATAACTTCATTTTAGATTCGGTATCATTGTCCAATTCACTATTAAAGATGTGATAACGATTTTTACCGCTTAACTTGGCCTTATACATGGCTTGATCGGCTTGGTGTATAAGTGTATCGGCGTCCACATCTTCTAATTGCGGACAGAAGGTTATTCCCATGCTAGCAGAAACTTGTAACGACATTTTTTTATAAGGCATAGATTTAGCTGCTGCAAAAAGTAAGCGATTAAATAAAAGCTTGCTACTTTCAAGATCTTCAACATCAACCAGTAAAGCTATAAATTCATCACCGCCTATCCGGGCGATGGTATCCACCTCGCGCAATGACTGTCTCATATTATCGGCGACAGTAATTAACAACTGATCGCCAACTAAATGTCCATAAGTATCATTAATAGCCTTAAAGCCATCAAGATCAATAAAAACAACAGCAAGTTGCTGTCCAGTTCGACGACTCTTTATGATAGCTTGTCGTAAACGATCAGCCAAAAGCGTCCGATTTGGCAGATTGGTCAACGTATCAAAATGCGCACTACGCTCTAATTTCTGCTCATGCTCCTTAAACAAACTAATATCAGACATAAGCGCCACATACTGATGAACATGACCTGACTCATCAATTATTGCATTAATATTTTCAATAACGGCATGGACTTCACCATTTTTACGGCGATTCCAAATTTCACCATACCAATGGCCTTTAGTCTTTAAGTCGAGCCACAAAGTTTCATAAAAGGCTTTTTCATGACGGCCGGAGCAAAGTATGCTGGGATTTTTGCCAACCACCTCATCTCGACTGTAACCGGTTATCTCAGAAAAAGCGTTATTTACTTCAATAATTGCACCATCATGATCAGTGATCAGAATACCCTCTCGAGCATGGGTAAATACATTAGCCGCCAACTGGAGTTTTTGTTCGGCCGCCTTACGCTCGGTAATGTCATGCAGGAAAATAACTATCCGTCCATCTTCAATGGGCTGGTACTGAACGCTAACATCAACCGCAAAAATATTCCCACTTTTATTTCGATGTTGAGCCTCAAAACGAACATCACCCTTTGCTACTATGTTCTCTATTTGGTGCGTCATCTCATTACTTGCACCCAGAATACCCAAATCGACAATTTCCATGGCTAGCAGTTCCCGTTCACTATAACCACTTATCCGACAATAGGTTTCATTAACTTCCAACAGTCGTCCCTTCATATCCATCAACAAAAAACCATCCATTACCGTATGCAAAATACTTTGATGTATGGTCTGATGCTTCAATAAAGCTCTACTAAGCTCAAGTTGTTGTTGAGATAAGACAAACTGCTGTTGCCGCCATAAAAGCAAAATTAACAATGTAATACCACAGACTAAAATAATACTTACCAGCAGGATGCTTAACCACATTCGCTCATGCAAGGGTTTAAAAATCTCTTCATTTTCGACACGGGCAGCTAGGTACCAAGGTGAGTCTGGTATCGCACTGACAGCCGCAATTGCAGCTTTGTTCCGATAATTTACACCATCAACAATGCCACGTTTTCCCAACACAGTTTTAACAGCGATTTGTTCAGCGTTGCCAGTCAGCGGTACATGGAGGGTAAGAGGAGGATTTGCTTGAAATCGAAGCTCGTTCAAAAAAACAACTTCGTTTTCATCACGACGAAAAAGTAAGGTTTCGGCCGTCTCGCTTATTGTCGGCCAGCGCTTGATACGGGAATACAGATTGTTCGTCGGATCAATACGCAAAACAACCACCCCCAGAGGGTGTTTACCATTTTGTTTATCAAAAATAGGTACTATAACTGCCAGATAAACTTTCTGGTTGTACTCATCCCGATAAACATCTTGGAAAAAAGTTTGGCGCGACTGTAGTGAGTCAAAAGCACTTCTTTTAAGAACGGATGATACCCGCTCTGTCTCAGGTATTGACGCTATTATATTGCCTTGCGTATCAAGCAGAAGCGCTTGATCGTAGTTATAATAGTCCAAATAATTGCCAAGCCAGTTTTGAATATTCTGTTTTGCAAGAACACTGTCCGGAGTTTCTATTAGTTGGCGCACGGCGGCAACTAATGGCAAACTCTCGGCTATAGCCGCATCAGCCATCCGCTCTTTTCGCCACTGAATCAACTCGTCCGACTTTAGTTCAGCCACTGCCAGTAATTGTAACTCCACGCCACGTCGAAACTGTACTTCATTTTCACGGTAATAGTAGTTAAACACTATTCCCGTGAAAATTACGAAAATAAAAAAACTAACAATATAGGGGCGCACACTCACCGTATTTAAATTTAGCTCAATTAGTACCCAATTCTTGGAACGAACAGCCAGTAAAAGTAGAGCCACCCCAATCATAAACAAAACAATACTGGAATTTAAAGCGGGATGAGGCAACGTTTCATTAATAGACGATGGTAAGGTAAAAGGATAAAAAAGTAACAGTGATATGCCCGTTAAGGTAATTAATCCGCTAAATATCCAAATGATGCAACGTTGACAAAGTTTACTTCCCTCTGCTCTTGGCCAGACTGTAACTAAAAGAACCACGAAAGCTAAAATGAAACAAAAGGCCGAAATGATTGTCATATGCCCTAATGGGACACCACCGAACATACCGACAATAGAAATACCGAGATGTTCGAATGACTTGTAGATACCAAAAAATCGCAAGGTAAAGACAAGTGAGGCTAACATCAAACCTACGCTACTTATGAAAACAGTAAGCAAATAAATGATGCGCCGAGAATAAAGGCGAACATAAAAAATGAGATTAATACCGAATAACATTGAGAGCAGTCCCGTCATCGGTGACATCGGCTGAGTAAGTTCTTTCCAGCTAATAAAAGCGGGAACTTCTAAAACCCAGCCAAACAAATCCAATAGCCCGACAACAGCCACAAACAAAGCAATAGTTTGCAATACAATGGTCATTATGCG
>Ga0209033_1001814_pt1 | contig 12184 bp, 15 predicted proteins | sample LauGreFa1BDMLBDN_2_FD_188218 | JGI IMG/M metagenome (GOLD analysis project Ga0209033, IMG submission 188218) | Freshwater lake microbial communities from Lake Michigan, USA - Fa13.BD.MLB.DN (SPAdes) (version 2) | ecosystem: Environmental > Aquatic > Freshwater > Lake | place: Lake Michigan, USA...
GCATGGCGCTTAAGTTGTTGGACATCGTTAACAAGCACGGGCTTTCTGTGCTTGCTTGAGATGGCTACTCCATTGGAAAATGAATTGCCTCATATGCTTGAACCAGAGTAACGAGTTCTTCCAGCCTATCTCCATCAGGTGAACCCACCTCAGGGTTCAGATCAAAAAGTATCGAAAGCTCTTTCAACGCAAGCTCATACTGTTCTTCAGTTTGAATGGAATTTTTAATCACATAGGCCTTAGTTGTTGCTCAGTAACTTAAGCCAACGGAAACTTAGGCTCACCCAGGCTTATCTTCGGCGACAGTCCAGCAAGTGCCGCCATATCTAGCAGCATGTCCAAATCAAAATGATTGAAATTGCCTTTTATCAGATTGGCTATATCTGACTTAGAGACACCAAGCAAAGCAGCAACATCTTCATGGGTCATTTCAAGCTTCTCAACAAAACTGCTGATTTCCATCATCAGCATTGAGCGCGCTTGCATGCTGGCTGCATCACTAGGTGTTGCCGCAATAGCCTGCCAGACACTTTGAAAACGTGTATTGCGAGCTGAAATTTCTTGCGCCTCAGCAATATACTCGCGAGCATTTACTAGCGCTTCCTGACCTCCTGGTAAATGTGATTCTTCTAAAGCGGTTTCAAGGTAAATCTCTACCAACTCGGGGTCCTCAAAAAGTAGCTCTACAACGATGTCTTTATGAACACGTTGATACGCTGCATGGTCCACAACGCCGGCGTTAGAAATTTGACTACTCACTACAAGTCCAAGCTCTATTAATTTATTGATTTCTTGCTGTATGTCGCTGCTGTTGCCTTTGAGTTCATCAACCAGTTCTTCTATGTTTTTTGGTTGACGCAATGCGATAAGAATTTGGCGTAGAGGTTCACGGAGAATGTCTAGAAAATCTTCTGGATCTCCGAAGGAGAGGGTGAAGGATTCTTCAATCTGATCGCCTCGATCTAATTTTCGACCAACCAATTTAGCACGTGCAAAAAATTCTTTAGTGCTTCCTATGCGAATGGTTGCTTTACTCATGGCGAGTACCTTCAAAGTTGCTGACACATAACTTCAATGCAAGCACTGCATTTGAAACGGAATTCAGTGTGGCATGAATTCCATTTTTTGTACCTATTTTTCTTGTCAATTTATCTACACGTGATCAATCTATTTGTAAATAAATTCGAAGCTGATCTTTGCCTTATCAGTATTGATAAATTTATAGAAATTACCAGTAAAAGATTTGTCATTAAGTTATTTTTTACGCGGCATATCAGCTACAGACATAAAAAGCGTGGCAACATGAATTCGTCATAGCCAGATACCTGCATTGAAGTCAAAAAATGTTGATCTGGCCTCAATTAATTTTCTATTTTGTCTGCACTTATCAACAAGTACAGACGAAAACATAAACACCCTCATGTGACTTCAAAACCTGTTCATCCCGCTGTACTTCGCGCACACGAAAAAGGTTTGGTTCGTGCCTGTGAGCTCGCCAAATTTGGGGCCTCTGGTGCAGTCCTTCAGAAGCTGCTTGAAACAGATCAGCTAATGAGAATAAGCAGGGGCGTGTACATCCCAGTCAACCTGATTTTTACCGAGAAAATTGACTACGCTGTTGTCGCTCTCAAATTTCCGCGGATTGTCTTTTGCCTTCTGACTGCGCTTCAAATACACGAACTCACAACGCAGTTGACTCATCAGCTTTGGGTGGCCATTGGACAGAAGGCCCGAGCCCCAATGCTCGACTGTCCTCCACTTCGCATTATCAGAATGAGTGACCTAAGTTTTGGCCTCATAACACTTGTTGTTGATGGTGGTATTTCCATTCAAGTCACTAACGTTGCTAAAACCGTTGCAGACTGTTTTAAATACAGAAACAAAGTTGGGATCGATGTTGCACTTGAAGCATTGAGAGATGCCTGGGAGCAAAATAAAGTCACGATGGATGAGCTTTGGCGAGCGGCTGAGCATTGTCGTGTTCACAACATCATGCGCCCCTACATGGAGAGCTTGGTATGACGCTTCCAATAAAAAAATCAAGCATTAATCTCAAGAAGAGTGCTGCAGCGCACCTTACGTATAAGCTACAGGCTGGTCGTGTATATCGCCGTATGGATCTTGCTCACCTCAGTAAATCAGTTGACCGTCATCTCAATCTATTGCTATCCATAGGCAAGCTTAAAAAGCTGACTCAGGGGCTTTACTACGCACCAATTCAATCGAAGTTGGGTCCTTTGCCCCCAACTGACGAACAGGTAGTAAAGGGGTTTCTGCGTGACAATGAATTTTTGGTGTTCTCTCCATCGTCATACAACACGGTTGGCCTGGGAACCACACAGCTATACAACAGCACATTGGTTTACAACCACAAACGTCATGGCGTTTTCAAATTAGGTAACCGTCAGTTTCATTTCCGAGTCAAGAAACACTTTCCCTTAAAACTGACGCCCGAATTCCTTTATGTAGACCTACTAAACAACCTAGATGAATTGGCCGAAGACCGCGAAGCGGTGCTCAGCCAGGCACGCACCAAGCTCTTTTCTTATAACCAATCTCTGCTCCAAAAGGCATTGGACAACTATGGCAACATGGCTACTAGCAAACGCGTTCGAGAGTGGATCAGTGGCTGAATTTCTTCAGTAAGGAATAGACTCCCAATTTACAACTAATGTTGACCTGACCCCAATTAACAAAACAATGTTGATCTGACCCCAATTAAAGAGTTCAACAGAGTTACGAATGTGTGCCAACATGGCGTAACCCTTGCAAAATTGGAACGCACATGACGATTGATGACCCTTCACCACACGCGCTAACGTCATCTGAAAATTATCAGCAAATTCAAACTGCCAAATTAATCAATTTGAAGGTGGAAATTGCTAAAGGTATCAGAGACGTTAAATGTGGTCGCGTTAAAAAGATGGACATTCATGCGATAAAACAAAAGGCTCGTTCATTGCACAAATGAATTGCTTCCTGCTCATTGCTAAGTAATGTAGTTTGGTGTTACTGTAAGTGTGCAATGAAGGGCAAGTAAGTTATGAAATTCCCAGTCGCCATAGAGCCAGGGCACGCAACTCAAGCTTGGGGTGTAGTTGTACCAGATCTTCCCGGATGCTTTTCGGCCTCAGATGTGGGCTTTGATGAAGCTATTGTTTGCGCTCATGAAGCTATTGAAATGTGGATAGAGACCAATTTAGAAATGGGGCAAGTTATACCTAAGCCCAGCGATATAACGCAGCTGCAAAAGCTCAAAGAATTTAAAGGTTGGAAATGGGCCATGGTGGAATTCAAGCTATGACAAAAAAATTGAAATTTAAAAATGAGCTTTATGCTTCTGTTCATGAGTCTGCTTCAGCGCTTTTCTCAGTTGGGGGTATGGACAAAAAGACGATGCAGATGTTTGACGAAAAATGTATTTTTCAAGAATCCATTGCTGCGCAATTGCGAGACAAAAAATCAAAAAAACTAAAGTTTCGCAAGGTACCGAAGGGCATTTAATAGTGCTTGTTCACCACCAAGAAAATGAGCTTCTTCTAGTGCTACTTTGAGATAAATTTGACTTAATTCTGGATCCTGTCTTAGTAATTCCAGCACAGTGTCTCTGTGGTCGCAGTTTATTTTGGAAGTCTACATTTTGAAGGTCTTATATCAAACCGCGCTTAGCTTTTCTGCTGTCATATTCAGTTTGCAAGTGAAGCCAAAATTTGGGATCCATTGAATAGAATTTGCCAAGCCGGAGTGCTACATCCATCGTGATAGGCAGCGTGCCATTGATGATTGCTTTTATTAGCGATAAAGGTAAATCCAATGCTTCAGTCAATTCATTGATAGACATGTTCATGGGTTTCAGGAATTCTTCAAGCAGAATTTCGCCAGGGTGAATTTCATCAAACCTATGATCTAAGCGACTGAGGTACTCACGCATTTCATTTTCACTGACTTCATGAAACTGGCCTCGCAGTATTGATTTCAATTTTGGCTGCGCAAGTCCTACGATGCGCGATGCTTCCAGCGCACTTAGCCCTTGTGCCTCAATAGCAAATGTGATCCTATTTACCAACTGGGACTTCAGCAGCATCTTCTCAGCATCTGGCATTCCCAGATCGGCATAGACATTATTTGATCCTTTAGTGATTGAGGTCATGCAGTTTTACCATTCAATCAAGAGTGACATCAAGTTCAAGTTGGGAGTCAACCGACATGACAGTCTTTGCGCGCCATGTTCTTGGTTTGTAATTCTGTTTGTTTGATGTAAAAGTTTTTTATGCATCAAATTTCATTGTTAAAGCTTCTAGTGATTCAAATGAGATCAAGAGTACTGTATTGGTTGCTATTGCAAGTTTGATAAGCGTATTGATTGATGTTCGATACGAACCACTTTCAACTCTGAGAAGTGACGAAAGGGTGATTCCCATTTTTTTTGCAATGACCTGTTGAGAGAGACCCGAATTTATTCTTGCTCGAATAATCTTCTGAGCTAATTCATGTTCGGCCTGTTTATCGACAAAAATCTTTTTGTATTTAGGACGCTTGAGCCATTGCGTATGAAGTTCAGAAATTGCAGTCATGATTCTCTCTTTCAAGCTAGTACAACACCGAGCTTCAATCCTAAGCCCATACATACTCGTTGTATGGTGTCTAGACTTAGTAGAGAGTCGGTCATGAGAGCTTTATAGAGTTCTTCGCGGGTAAGGCCGCTGGCCTTGGCAATTTCATTTATGCCTCTTGCTTTGGCTATGCAGCCAAGAGCTTCCGCAAGGTCTCCTTCTTTGTAATCTGCTAAGACTTGGGTCAAATACTCTGCAGTTGCCTCTTCAGTATCCAAGTATTCAGCCTTCTCGAATGCAGATAGACCGTCGATTGCTTTGTTGGTGTTCATGAGTTAGTTCCTAGGTTCTAAAGTTCTACGCAATTCAATGTAGTCAATCGAACACTGATGGTCAAACTATGTAGACTTTCATAACAAAAGCACTTTTGGTTTTTTGGCCAATTGGTCTAGATTTGATCTGGCTCAATTCCCCATCAGTCATTGATCCATATCCAGAATGCCGTGATTAGGCAAATAAGCGAAATTCCAACCTGCTTTCAGTTATGCTTTCTGTTACTTTTGCCAAAATTACAGAATTCCCTAAGCAGCTGGCTACCACGAATCCCTATGGACAAACCAACCCTAGACTACTACGCCCTTCACGCCAGTGAAGTAGCGCAGCGCTATGAGGTTTCCCCCAGTCCATTAGCCCACCGCTTCGCCGAATCCTTCTCCTCAGGCGGTCGCATTCTAGATATAGGCTGCGGCTCAGGCCGAGACTTAGCCCAACTCCACAAACAAGGCTTCCAACCCTACGGTGTAGACGGCACCGAAGAGTTCGCTCAACTGGCCCAGATGCTTCATCCAGAACTCAAGGGCAGGGTGGTGCAAGGTTTGTTGCCTGATCTGCACACTCCCTTTGGCGGTGAGTTTGATGGCGTTCTGTGCTGTGCCGTTCTCATGCACATTGATTCAACAGAGCTGTTTAACGCAGCCTTGTCTATCAAGCGCTGCTTGAAGGTCAATGGCCGGTTGTTAATCTCTGTACCTAGCCAAAGGTCTGACACTGGAGAAGGCGAGCGTGATGCAAACGGCCGTCTCTTCAAAACATATCCATCTGCCTACTTGCGCTTGATCTTTGAGCGCCTGGGCTTTAGCCTAATAGGTGAATGGTGTAACTCAGATGCCATGACGCGTCAAGGTATTGAGTGGGTTTCGTTGTTGTTTCAGTTGAAGTCTGAAGCCAACACCAGACCCATTGATCAAATTGAAGGTGTGCTGAATCACGATAAGAAAACTGCTACCTACAAATTCGCATTGTTTCGTGCTCTTGCTGAAATTGCCACGCAAAGTCCAAATAGCGTTACGTGGCTTGCTAATGGCAAGGTGGCATTGCCTGTGAGGTATGTGGCAGAGAAGTGGCTGCAGTATTACTGGCCGCTCATTGAGTCTAAGGTGTTCATGCCGCAGATAAACGCAGAAGCACCAAACGGTTCTAAGTCAATTCGATTTAGAAAAAATCTGACACAGCTAGTGAATACGTATCAAAAAAAAGGTGGGTTTAGTAGATTTCGAATAGAAAGAAATAAGAACGCTTTGCCATCAGAAGTGCAGAATCTATTGCGAGATGTCATGACAAACATTAGTGCTGCAATTACTACTGGGCCAGTAGAGCATGCTGGACAAGGCCTGGCGACAGGCCAAATATTCACATACGATTCTCAATCAAAAAAAATTATTATTCCCGTTGATTTCTGGATTGAGTTGAGCCATCTTGGTTATTGGGTGGGCCAAGCAGTCATCTTGCAATGGGCTGAAATGGTGAAAAACCTAGATAGGACAATTGAAGTTGGCTACGTAGTTGGGATGCTCTTGGACAAAGAAGATATTAGAACTACCCAAGAAGCACGAATGCTTTATCAGCAGACTGCAAATTTGGAATGTGTGTGGACTGGGAAATCTTTAAAAGACAAATATGAAGTGGATCATGTCATACCATTTGACCTATGGCATAACAATGATCTTTGGAATTTAATGCCAGCAACAAAAGATGCAAATAGACAGAAGTCAAACAGGCTTCCCTCTTCAAAATTATTGCTTGAACGAAAAGATCGAATTATTGGATATTGGGAGGAGATTCGCTCTCTAGAGGATTCTTTGTTTCAAAGGGAAGCTGAAACACTATTGATACTCCCTTCAAATAATTGGCAAAATGCACTTTTTGGGCAACTTGCAGCCTCGATTGAGATGACTGCATTGCAAAGAGGAGTGGGTAGATGGACTCCAAGTTGAACCGCAATGTTCTAAATCTTTTGTATTGAGCGAGAAAAAAATGATCGAAGTAGTAGCGGCAGTTATTGAGTTAGATGGAAAACTTCTAGCATTTCAGAGAGGTGCAGCCAAGTACGACTATGTCTCTTTTAAATATGAATTCCCTGGTGGGAAGGTGGAAAGTAATGAGAATTTTCCAGAAGCTCTTGCAAGAGAACTCGCTGAGGAACTTGGACTAAATGCAAATGTTGGTGAACACATAACAACAGTTGTTCATACGTATCCTAACTTCTCAATCAAAATGCATTGTTTTTTAGTGAAGCTTGAAAAGTTCAATGGTGAACTTCGTGAACACGCAAATTTTGCACATGTATCACTGGAAGAGGCCGATAGTTTAGATTGGATTGAGGCTGACAAGCCTGTATTGCAAATACTTAGAACTAAATATTCGCATGTATTCAGTTGAACTTCTTGGTAAAAGTGTTGATTCAAGTTTTGTAAATCTTGAATCAAACTCTGTCAGTGATTTTTCAACATCACTTATTTTGAATGATAAGCAGCGAGGTGAAAAAGTACTTAGTCACTTGCTTAGTAATCTCGATGAGTGCAGTTACTTCAGATTTGCAATTGCATTCGTCACAACCAGTGGTGTGGCTTGTATTCATCAATCCCTAAAAGATGCTGTTGAACGTGGGTGTACGGGACAAATACTTGTTTCTCGGTATTTGAACTTTTCTGACCCAGTTGCGATTGATAGATTAAGGAATTTTTCCGGAGTTGAAATCAGATTTGTCAACGAAGAAAACTTTCACGGCAAGCTTTATTACTTTGAATTTGAATCTTATGGCCGTGCTTTACTGGGAAGTTCGAATTTGACACAGGGCGCACTAGGAAGGAATACAGAAGTAAATCTAAAACTTTCATTTAGCAAATTGTCAGGCCTTTACGACGAAATCAATAGCCAATTTAATGATTGGTTTCAAAAGTCAGAGCCAATTACCGATGATCAATTGACGGCATATTCAAAAGCTCATAAAGAGCGAGCCGCAGCATTGGAGCGGACTTCCATCCATGAAGACGTAAGCGGTCCGGTACTTTCCATGGAAAATATATCGTCAAATTACTTTGAGGTGTTTAAGGAATTTATCAAGCCTAACTCAATGCAAATAGAGGCGTTGAAATGTTTGGAAAAAGTCCGTAATGAAGGGAAAAAACGCAGTCTGGTAATTTCCGCTACAGGTACGGGTAAAACGGTTCTTTCCGCTCTTGATGTCAAACAATTCGGTGCAAAGAGATTACTTTTTGTAGTTCATCGTCTAAACATTGCCAAGAAAGCAATGTCTGAATTCCGAAAAGTTTTTGGCGACTCAAAGACATATGGCCTTTATTCTGGGTCTGAAACAATGGGCTTTGACGCAGAGTTTGTATTCTCAACAGTGCAAACTATCAACACCGAGCGCCATATTAATAAATTTAATGCTGACGCCTTCGATTACATCATCATTGATGAAAGTCATCATGCAGGAGCCTCTACATATTTAAGAATCTTGAACCATTTCAAGCCTAAATTTCTTCTAGGAATGACGGCTACTCCGGAGCGAACGGATGGTTTTGATATCTTTAGTTTATTTGAGCATACTGTTGCATATGAAATTCGTTTAAACCACGCTCTAGAAAACGGATTGCTTGTTCCATTTCACTATTTTGGTGTAACAGACTTAGTTGTTGATGGGATTTCAATTGATGAAAAATCAAATTTCAATGCGCTTGTTTCTGGTGATCGAGTAGACCATATCATCAAAGCTTTGAAAGAGTTTGGGTGTTCAAATGGCGTACCCAAAGGACTTATCTTCTGCTCCTCAAGAGAGGAAGCGAAGCAATTATCTGCTGCTTTTAATTCAAAGAATTTGCCATCGATTTCTTTAGACGGCACAAATACAGAATTAGAACGTGAACTCGCTATTCAGCGTTTGGAATCAAGTAGTCCAACTGCCAAGGTAAATTACATTTTTACTGTAGACATATTTAATGAGGGAATTGATATTCCCTCGGTCAATCAAGTAGTAATGCTTCGTCCTACAGAGTCTTCAATTGTTTTTGTTCAGCAATTAGGTAGAGGGCTCAGGAAATTTAATAACAAAGACTATTTGACGGTTATCGATTTTATTGGCAACTACCAGAGTAACTTCCTTGTGCCAGTTGCACTTTTTGGAGACTCATCATTCGACAAGGATCGCTTGCGTCGGTTAATGAACGCTGGTAGCAGCCTCATACCAGGCGAAAGTACGATTAGTTTTGATCGAATATCCAAAGAAAGAATATTTGATTCAATTTCGAAAGCCAAAGTGGATGGTAAAAAGGCATTGATAGATGACTATTCACTTTTGAAATTTCGATTGGGACGTCATCCGATGATGGTTGATTTCTTAGATCGAGAGCTCCGCGATCCACATCAATTTGTCGAAGTATTTGGCTCCTTATTAGAGTTACGTCAAAAACTTGAAAATACTTTTTTTGTTGATACCAAGCACATGCATTTGCTTGGGATGCTAGCCAAATTTGTTTTTAATGGGAAACGCGCAGAAGAAACTTTTATTTTGAAGCTAATTTGCAAGCAGACAGGGCCTATTTCATTTCAATCTGTTCAGGATGAAGTCCTGAATGAGCTTGGATACACTCCTTCAATACATGTCATTAAATCTGCATTACATTCATTTAATCTTAAATTTGTAATGCAGCTGTCTAATGGAAAGCGTAGGTCAATCGCAGAGATATTTGATTACGATCTTGTTCGCGTAGAAGGTGAGAAAATTTATGCGCAATCTTTGCTACTAAATTTTTTACGAGATGATTCATTGGCAACATATTTGTTAGACGCAGCTGAATTCTCACTTTTAAAGTTCAAAGCTGATTTTGAATTAAAGGACTACTGTGAGGGATTCAAGAGAGAGTCCAAGTATTCCAGAGAAGATGTCTTTAGGATACTTGGCTGGGAACAAAACCCTAATGCATTAAATGTTGGGGGCTATGTTGTTAGTAGAGATGCTACAAATTGCCCAATTTTTCTCAATTACCACAAAGATGAATCCATATCTGACACCACTAAATATGAAGATAGATTCCACGATAGTAAGACACTCGTTTACATGTCAAAAAGTAAACGAACTTTGAAAAGTCCAGACGTCGCTGTTATTGCTGCTCAACAAAAAAATAAAATTCGAATTCCCATATTTGTAAAGAAGAGTAATGATGAAGGTTTGAGTTTCTATTTCGTAGGTGATGGAATTGCAGCTTCCACTAAATTTGAAGAATCTCGTATGCCTGTAGTCGGTGCAGAAAGTGTCTCAGTTGTAAAAATGATTTTTGAGCTTGGTAAGCCGGTAAGCTCTTCTTTATTTAAATATCTTACTGCAACCCCAGTTTGAACTTTTTAGCGATTTACTATCTGTGGAGTTGGAATGTACCAATATCGCTACCTCACAAAATCCCGCTTCAAACTAGCCGCAGAGTGCCCCACCAAGCTCTTCTACACCGGCAAGCCGCAGCTTTACCGAAACCTCAAGCAAGAAGACAGCTTTCTGGCCATGCTGGCCGATGGGGGCTATCAGGTGGGAGAGTTGGCCAAGTGTTTCTATCCCACTGGCATTGAAATCTCTTTTCCCAACAACGCGGAGGCAGAGGCGCAAACCTTAGAGTGGCTTAAACAAGACAAGGTGGTGTTGTTTGAGCCGGCCATTCGTTTTGAAAACCTCTTTGTACGGGCAGACATTCTGGTGAAGGACGGCAATCACTTTCAACTCATTGAGGTGAAGGCCAAGTCTTACAACTCGTCTAATCCACAAATTGTGGGTGCCAATGGCGATTTGTTAAGTGGCATGCGTCCGTACATTGAAGACGTGGCCTTTCAGGCGCATGTGCTGCGCAGTGCATTGCAAACGCTGTGTCCGGGGGCGCAGGTGAAGTCTTACTTGATGATGCCCGACAAGTCGGTGAAGGCGGCCGTGAGTGGTCTCAATCAGTTGTTCAAGATAGAGCGTGCCAATGGGCGGGCTAAGGTCGTATTTAGTTCTACTTCCAGTCCTTTGGCAAAGCAGTTGGCTAGCACGCCTGGCCATCTTCCATTGCTGGCCTTGGTGCCGGTGGACGAGTATGTAGACAAGGTGATGCAGGACGGTGTGCAGTACATGTCTTTCAATGCACCGCTGCCGCAGCTGGCCACAGAGTGGGCCGAGGCCTACAAGCACGACCGCAAGATAGACCCTACGCCTGGCAAGCACTGTGGCAAGTGTGAATTTAAAACGCGGCCGCAGGATGGGCTGTTGAGTGGGTTTGAGGAATGTTGGCAGCAGAAGTATGGCCTCACGCCTAGTCAGTTGGCAGAAGGTACGGTGCTAGACATTTACAACTTTAGGCGCAAGGACCAGCTGATTAGCGACGGCACGGTGTTGCTAAGCAAGGCGGGTGGTTCCATTGAGATTGTGGATGCGCGGCCAGAGTTAAGTTTGTCTGAGCGGCAGTGGATGCAGGTGAAGGGCATTCCGCCGGAAGAAGACAGGGGTGGGTTTTGGATGGCCGATGAGGTGATGCGCCAGGAGATGCGCACTTGGCAGTATCCGTATCACTTCATCGATTTTGAAACCAGCACGGTGGCCATTCCGTTTCATGCGGGCATGCGGCCTTATGAGGCGGTGGCGTTTCAGTTTTCTCATCACGTGATGCAGGCCGATGGTTCGGTGGCGCATGTGGGGGAGTTTTTGATGACGGACCCGGTGGTGTTTCCGAATTTTGAGTTTGCGCGGGCGCTTAAGGCGGAGTTGGAGGGGGATGGGGGCACGGTGTTTATGTGGAGCCCGCATGAGAATACGATTTTGAACAAGGTGGCGGGGCAGTTGGAGGGGTGTTTGGAGCGTGGCGCGCCGGATGATGCGCTTGAGTTGATTGAGTTTGTTCGAACGCTGACGACGGGTGGCAGCAGGGCGATGGTGGATTTGTGTGCGCTGAGTAAGCGGGCTTATTTTGCTGCTGGGATTAAGGGGAGTAGTTCGATTAAGAAGGTGCTGCCTTCGGTCATGAAGTGGTCTGGGGTGTTGAAGCGTTTGTATTCGGGGGAGGTTTATGGGGCTGTCGCTGCAGAGGGGCAGGACGTGGTTGCTAAGCAGGCTGCTATACCGAGTAAGAATTTCAAGAACTTTGCATGGTGGGTGCCCAGTGCTTCTGACCCTTCTGTGCCGCTAGAGCCTTATGACTTGCTGCGTTTGGAGGGTGAAGATTTGCTGGGTGAAGGGCTGATGGCGGGTGAGGACCCAGATGTGTTGGCGATTACGGAGGGTGGCGCGGCGGCTACGGCTTATGCAAGGTTGCAGTTTGAGGATGTAGATG
>Ga0209033_1001818_pt1 | contig 12173 bp, 7 predicted proteins | sample LauGreFa1BDMLBDN_2_FD_188218 | JGI IMG/M metagenome (GOLD analysis project Ga0209033, IMG submission 188218) | Freshwater lake microbial communities from Lake Michigan, USA - Fa13.BD.MLB.DN (SPAdes) (version 2) | ecosystem: Environmental > Aquatic > Freshwater > Lake | place: Lake Michigan, USA...
TGTTGGTAGTTATTAAGTAAATTTTTTACTTTTGAAATAATACTTTGAAAAATTTCATTCATGGTTATCACATTGATCCGAATTTAATAAAGAGACTATTATTATGAGAAATTCTTTCTGACTTCAGATAAGAACATATTTTTTATTCTACTAGAGCTGATCTGACGATCAATTCGTCTACTTCTCATTTTAATTTCGAACTATAACACTTGTTGTTTAAGTTAGCGACAGCCAGAGGGATAAAATTTTATCAATTATCAAATTATCCTTTAAAACTATTATGTTAATAACATCTATGTGTTTTTTTTGCGCTTAAAAAAAGAATATTTAAGTCGATAAGTGCTGTTGCCAATCAGCGATTTTCGCTTTTAGATCATTAATATTAAAGGTAGTTAAATAACGATTTTTTAGTAACCGTTTGCCCGCCACCCAAACATCGGTGACTTGTTGCCGACTGGCTGCATATACGATTTGCGATACAGGGCAGTAGATAGGCTGAGTTTCAAGATGATTTAAATCAATAGCAATAATGTCAGCGGCTTTGCCTATGCTAAGTGATCCACAACAGTTATCAAGACCTAATGCTTTAGCACCGTTAATGGTAGCCATGCGTAAGGCTGTCATGGCAGGAATAGCGCTAGCATCACCCGCAACGGCTTTGCCAAGTAAGGCGGCACTTCGCATTTCCCCAAACATGTCTAGGTCATTGTTGCTAGCTGCGCCATCGGTGCCTATGGCGACGTTAATTCCCGCATTAAGGCATTTGGCAACTTGGCAAAAACCACTGGCGAGTTTTAGATTGGATTCTGGACAATGTACTATATGAGCGCCAGACTCGGCAAAAAGACTTATTTCTTCATCGGTTAACTGGGTCATGTGAACCGCGATTAATGATGGATTGATCAAACCTAATTTTTGTAATCGTTGTAAAGGTCGTTGACCGGAATTTGATTGAGCCTGTTCAACTTCGTGCAGAGTTTCGTGAAGGTGAATATGTATTGGTAACTCTAATTCATCAGCCAGTGTTTTGATCTTTTGCAAAGGTTCATCCGATACGGTGTAAGGCGCATGAGGTGCAAAAGCAGTAGTACAAAGTTCGGATTGGCGTAGTTGCTCATGCAACGATAAGCCTTTTTCAATATACTCGTCGCTATTTCTTGCCCAGACCGATGGAAAGTCAATAACTATTAATCCTACTTTAGCTCGTATATTATGATGTATGGCTTGTTTTGCGGTGATTTCAGGGAAAAAATACATGTCATTAAAGCAGGTAGTACCACCTAGAATCATCTCGGCAATAGCTAAATCAGTACCGTCTTTGACGAAGGTCTCACTCATCCATTTTTGTTCAAGTGGCCAGATATGGTTATTTAGCCAATCCATCAATGGTAGGTCATCTGCAATACCTCGCATGAGAGTCATAGCGGCATGTGTGTGACAGTTAATCAAGCCGGGTAATAAGGCATGATTATCAAGATGTTCAGTAGTTTTTCCTTGGTATGTTTGTTTGGCAAGTTCCGTAGGTAATAAATCTATTATTTTTCCACCATTAATCACTAAACTATGGTGGTCATAGGTTACGAATTCGGGCTCAACGGGTATAATCCAGCGAGCATGTATAAGAGTATCGACTATCATAAGTAATCCTGAGAGTGTAATTTAACATTACTGTGTGATTGATGGTTTATCTTAAGTATCTTGCGACAACAACTACTTACTGAATTATAACTTTTTACCATCAGGTTTTATTAAATAATGACTGAACAATATAAGAATGCGGTCCAAGCTTTGCTATGGACAGGCACTTCATTAAGAGTCTTAGATCAGCGGCAATTGCCAGAAAAACTTGTTTACGATGAATATCATGATGCAGAAGGCGTTTCAGAGGCAATTACTACCATGCGAGTGCGAGGTGCCCCCGCTATTGGCATAGCAGCAGCTTATGGTGTCGCTCTTTCTGTTATTCAGCATTGTGCAGAAAATCCTGCAGACTGGCAACAAAAAGTTGCCAAAGATATTGTTATGCTGGCAAAGTCCAGGCCCACAGCGGTGAATTTGTTTTGGGCTTTGGAACAAATGAAAAGTTTATTGGATAAGTCAATAACTAATAATCCACAAGCGGTTTTTATTGCCTGTGCCGAGCAGATTCATGCGGACGATATTACTGCTAATATTAAAATGGGTGAGCTGGGGGCTAATCTTCTTGTCGGCGTAAAGGGAGTTATGACTCATTGTAATACGGGTGCATTGGCTACTGGTGGTTATGGCACTGCACTCGGTGTTATACGGAGTGCAGTCGATAGACAGTCTTTAAAGGTTTATGCTGGAGAAACTCGTCCTTGGTTGCAAGGTGCACGATTGACTGTTTGGGAATTGGCACAAGATGGAATCCCTGTTACTTTGTTGGTTGATTCAGCGGCTGCTTGGTTAATGAAGTCAGGTGCGATAGATTGGGTTATTGTTGGTGCTGATCGAATTGCTGCAAATGGTGATGCCGCGAATAAAATAGGGACCTATTCTTTGGCGATGATGGCTAAACAGCATAATGTTAAGTTTATGGTGGTGGCGCCTACTTCGACAATAGATTGGACAATTTCAGATGGCAACCAAATCGAAATTGAACAACGAGATAAAAATGAACTCTTGCCCAATTGTTTCAATACAGAAGGATCATTAGTCGGAGCGTGGAATCCAGTATTTGATGTAACTCCGGCGGAGTTAATTTCAGCGATAGTGACTGAGCGTGGTGTTGTTTTAAATCCGAATGAACAAGGCATGAGAGGTATAAGATGATATTTGACAAGAAAGGCAATAATCCTGCTTTAGCTGTGGGATATTTGTTTAAAGGTTTAAAGTTATTAACCAGTAATCAGCTACGAGCTTTTATAGTAATACCAGTTTTAATCAATGTGGTTTTGTACGGCGTAGCTCTAATGTTGGGTTATTATTATCTCACTGATTTAATTGAACAATTTATTCCTGGCTGGTTGCATTGGTTAAGTTGGGTTTTATGGCCCTTGTTTTTCATCAGTTTTTTTATAGCCGGGTTTTTTACGTTTACTGTATTGGCTAATTTAATTGCAGCACCTTTTTATGGCAAATTATCTGCCAAAACATTAATGCTTATAAACGGCCAGGTTAAAGAAATTGAGGAGCAACCTTTACTTAAGGTGATGTCTGCGGAATTAAAACGTGCTGGTTACTTATTAAGCCGTGCCTTACCTTTATTAGTATTGTCTTTTATTCCAGGTGTTAACGTACTTGCACCTTTTTTGTGGGCTTTATTCGGTGCCTGGGGGATGTCGCTGGAATACATGGCGTATCCACTTGAAAATGCAGGTGTCTTGTTTCCTGAACAAAAACAACTGGTCAAAAGTATAAGGTTGGGTGCGTTAAGCTTTGGTGGATTGGCGGCTATGGGATTGACCATTCCTTTGATAAATATCATCATTGCACCAGTCGCTGTTATTGGTGCGACGATATATTTTAATGACGTGATGAAAGAAAGTTAAGTAATCTCAATAATAATCAGGGAGCTAAAGAGCACCCTGATTATGGAAGGTTATTTCCACTATGGGGTTATTTTTTGATATAAAGATCAGTAATAGTACCGGTAATCATTTCTGCTGCAAAGCCAAAGGTTTCTGCCAAGGTCGGATGTGGGTGTATGGTTAAGCTAATATCTTCTGCATCAGCACCCATTTCAAGTGCTAGAACGGCTTCTGATATTAATTCGCCGGCATTGGTGCCAACAATTCCTGCACCTAGTAATTTCCCCGTTTCTTTATCACAAAGTATTTTGGTTAGCCCTTCTTTGCGTCCTAGACATAAGGAACGACCGCTGGCTACCCAAGGAAATACGGCTTTGTCATATTCAATGCCTTGTTGCTTGGCTTGGTTTTCAGTCAGTCCCATCCAGGCAATTTCAGGATCAGTATAGGCAACAGATGGTATTGTTAGAGCGTCAAATTGTGCTTTATGGCCGGCAATTACTTCTGCAGCAATTTTACCTTCATGAACGGCCTTATGCGCTAACATAGGATTGCCAACAATATCACCAATAGCAAAAATATGGTTCACATTGGTGCGTTGTTGTTTATCGACGCTTATAAAACCTTGTTCATTGACATGTATACCGGCCAGTTCTGCGTCAATCAATAAACCGTTGGGTTTACGACCTACGGCTACTAAAACGGCATCAAAAAGCTCTGATTCGGGAGCATTTTTACCTTCAAAGGAAACTTTGAGACCTTCTTTAAGTGCTTCAATTGAATTGACTTTAGTTTCCAGCCAGATATTTTTATATTGCTTCTTTATGCGTCGGGCGAGCGGTGTAACGAGGTCTTTGTCACAGCCTGGAATAATCTGATCCATTAGCTCAACGACACTGATTTCTGAGCCCATGGCATGGTAAACCGTTGCCATTTCTAAGCCTATGATGCCACCACCTACAATCAATAGTTTTTTTGGTATTTCAGTTAGTTGTAAAGCATCTGTTGAATCCCATAAACGAGGATCTTCATGAGGGAAAACAGGTATTTTGGTAGGGCGTGAGCCTGCTGCGATAATAGCTTGATCAAAATGAACGGTTTTTATTCCTTCGTTAGTTTCAACAGTCACTGTGTTTGCTGAGGTAAATTTTCCTGTGCCCTGAATTAAAGTAACTTTGCGTTGCTTTACCAGTCCGGCTAGTCCGTCATTTAAGCTTTTGGTAATGCTTTCTTTCCAGCTTTTTATTTTATTAATATCGATGTTTGGTTTGCCGAAACTAACTCCATGATCTGCAAACTCATCTGCTTCATGGATTATTTGTGCAGCGTGTAATAATGCTTTTGAAGGAATACAGCCGACATTCAGACAAACACCACCCAAGACAGGGAAGCGTTCAATCAAGACGACTTGCTTGCCTAAGTCAGCTGCACGAAAAGCGGCACTGTAACCGCCTGGGCCGCCACCCAGAACTAGAACTTCAGCGTTTAAAACAGTTTCAGTCATTTTTAGTAGTCCAGTAGTTAAAGTAGCAAGCGGCGAATATCGACTAGATATTGCCTTACCGTAGCCATGAAACGAGCCCCTTCTGCACCGTCTATAACACGATGATCATAGGTTAAGTCCAGCGGTAACATCAAGCGAGGTACAAATTCTTTCCCATTCCAGACGGGTTGCATCTTTGCACGAGTGACACCCAGTATAGCGACTTCTGGTGCATTAACTATTGGCGTGAATGCTGTACCACCTATCCCACCAAGACTGGAAATAGTCATGCAGCCGCCTTGCATGTCATTAGGTAATAACTTACCAAGTCGAGCTTTTTCACTTTTTTCCGCTAATTCAATGGCCAGTTCATTGATACTTTTATTGTTAACGTTGCGTAATACAGGAACGACCAAGCCATTGGGTGTATCAACAGCGATGCCAATATTAAAATATTTTTTTAGAATTAAACTTTCGCCGTCAGCGGATAAAGAGGCATTAAAATTTGGAAATTGCTGCATAGCGGCAACTAGTGCTTTAATAATGAACATTAAGCCGGTAATTTTTACTTCGCCTTTGGCTTTTTCGCCATTAAGGGTGTTTCGAAACGCTTCCATTTCAGTTATGTCAGCTTCTTCATGGTAAGTGACCAGTGGCAAATTTAACCAGACACGTGTCAAGTTTTGCCCTGTCAGGCGTTTAATCTTACTGAGTTTCAGAATTTCTGTATCGCCGAAAGGAGAAAAATCAACAGCGGGTATGCTTGGAATACCAGCGCCACCAGCAGTTGTACCTTCAGTGAGGGCTTGTTTAACAAAGTTTTTGACATCATCTTTTAAGATACGTCCTTTGCGACCACTACCCGTGTTTATTTTGCTGACATTTACACCCAGTTCACGTGCAAATAGACGTACAGAGGGTGACGCATGGGCTTTTATTGTGGTAGTTTCAGAGGTTTGTATTGCTGGCAAGGGTTGTTTGGGTGATGGCGTCGATTGCGCAAGAATCTTTGTAGGTTCAGATTTTTGTTCAATAATAGGCGTTTCAGCCACCACAGCTACAGTTGATGTTGATGTCGGATCTGGAATGCTTTTTCCATCCTCGGTTGCCAGTACTGTCGCAATTAACGTACCTTCGGAAACTTTATCTCCTGGTTTAATATGCACTTGTTGTATAGTGCCGGAAGCACTTGACGGTAGATCCATGCTGGCTTTGTCTGTTTCAAGTGTTGCAACGGTTTGTTCCAATGCAATTATATCGCCCGCCTGAATTAATACTTCAACGACATCGATTTCAGCAACATTGCCGACATCAGGAACTCTAATTTCAACCAAATTAGTCATATAACCTTCCTTTCGTTAAATTAGCCAAGGTGCTTTAGTTTCAGTAGCTATGCCGTATTTGGCAATGGCAACATCTACTTTAGCAGCATCAAATTGACCTAAGTCGACCAAGCTTTTAAGGGCGGCAATAGTTATATGATAACGATCCACTTCAAAAAATCGACGCAAGTTTTCACGAGTATCAGAACGTCCAAAACCGTCAGTACCCAATACAGTATAAGGTGCATGAATTAAGCTACGAATTTGTTCGGCAAACGCACGAGTATAATCAGTCGCTGCAATGACAGGACCCACCGAGTTAGCCAAGCAATTTGCAACATGTGATTGTTTTGCTGGTTCTGTTGGATGTAATCGATTCCAGCGTTCACAGGATTGACCGTCTCTTGCTAGTTCAGTGAAACTTGGACAGCTCCATAAGTCAGATTCTACATCCCAATCTTTTTTCAGTAATTCAGCAGCAAATTCGACTTCACGGAAAATGGTACCAGAACCTAATAATTGTACTCTTGGTTTTTTGTTTTTAGCGCCTTGGGAAAATCTATACATACCTTTAAGTATGTCTAGCTCGATGCCTTTTGGCATAGCCGGATGGCTGTAGTTTTCATTCATCACGGTGATGTAATAAAAAATATCTTCCTGTTCAACATACATGCGGCGTAAACCGTCTTGGATGATAACAGCCAACTCGTAAGCATAAGTCGGATCATAGGAGACGCAATTAGGTACGGTTGCAGACATTAAATGGCTGTGGCCATCTTCATGTTGAAGTCCTTCGCCATTTAGGGTAGTTCTTCCTGCTGTACCACCCATTAAAAAACCACGGGTACGTTGATCGGCGGCAGCCCAAATTAAATCTCCGACTCGTTGAAACCCAAACATTGAGTAATAAATGAAAAATGGGATCATGGGTACATTATGTGTTGAGTAGGCTGTGCCTGCCGCAATCCAGTCACAAAGTCCACCAGCCTCATTGATTCCTTCTTGTAATACTTGGCCGTGTTTATCCTCTTTATAGAACATCAATTGGTCAGCATCTTGTGGTGTATACAATTGTCCAACCTGTGACCAAATACCAAGCTGTCTAAACATCCCTTCCATACCAAATGTTCTGGATTCGTCAGGCACTATTGGTACGATACGTTTGCCTATGTTTTTGTCTTTAACTAAAATATTCAGCAGATTGACAAATGCCATGGTGGTAGAGATTTCTCGACCTTCTCTGGTTGCTTCCAGTAATGTTTTAAAGTCACTTAAAACAGGCACATCCAAAGCATAAGATTTAGCTCTTCTTGATGGTAAGTTTCCACCCAGTTCGCTACGTTTTTGTTGCATATAGAGTAGTTCTTTTGAGTCTTCAGCAAAAGTCAGATAAGGAAGTTTTTGCATTTCTTCATCAGTTACCGGTAAATCATAACGATCACGGAAATGACTTAGTGATATATCACTCATTTTCTTTTGTTGATGAGAAATATTTTGAGCTTCTCCAGATGCCCCCATTCCGTAACCTTTAATGGTCTTGGCTAAGATAACAGTGGGTTGCCCTTTGTGATTGACGGCTGCATGGAAAGCGGCATAAGTTTTGGAGGGATCATGTCCGCCTCTGTTTAGCTCCCAAATATCTCGATCAGACCAGTCAGCAACCATGGCTTTCAATTCTGGTGTATTAAAGAAGTGCTCACGAACATAAGCACCATCTTTAGCTTTAAAAGTTTGATAATCACCATCAGCGCAGGCCATCATGCGAGCCGCTAATAGACCATCCTTATCTCTTGCTAGCAATGCATCCCAGCGTTGCCCCCAAACAAGTTTAATAACATTCCAGCCGGCACCACGAAATTCACTTTCAAGTTCTTGAATAATTTTACCATTACCACGAACAGGTCCATCGAGTCGTTGCAGGTTACAATTAATGACGAAAATGAGATTGTCCAGTTTCTCTCGCCCGGCCATGCCAATAGCGCCCAATGATTCAGGTTCATCGGTTTCACCGTCGCCCAGAAAACTCCAAACTTTACGATTTGAAGTGTCAGCAAAGCCACGATCTTGTAAATAGCGCATGAAGCGAGCTTGATAAATGGCCATAATTGGCCCAAGCCCCATTGAAACTGTTGGGAACTGCCAGAAATCTTGCATTAGCCAAGGGTGTGGATACGAAGGTAAGCCATTGCCATCGACTTCTTGACGGAAATTATCCATCTGGTCTTGCGTCAGTCGACCCAGTAAAAAGGCTCTTGAATAATCACCGGGGGTTAAATGTCCTTGTGTGAATATTAAATCACCATCATGTTTGTCTGAAGCGGCATGCCAAAAATGGTTATAACCAACATCATAAAGCGTTGCGGCAGAGGCAAAGCTGGCAATATGCCCTCCAACATTAGTATGCTTATTAGCTCTTAATACCATCATCATGGCATTCCAGCGGACATAAGAACGGATTTTTTGCTCTATAGCAGGATCGCCAGGAAATTGAGCTTGCTGTGAAACAGGAATAGTATTGAGATAGGCTGTGTTAGCGCTGAATGGGATGTCAAATCCTGAATGTCTTGTTGCCGCGACAAGTTGTTCGATCAGAAAGTGCGCCCTTTCACTGCCATCCTGTTCTAAAACTGATTGTAGCGCTTCAATCCATTCTTTGGTTTCGGTAGGATCAATGTCATTCTGGCCGGTAATCTCGGAAATTAAGCTGTTGTTCATCTATGTTCCTGTTGGGACTTGTTATGCATTGCTTAATAAAACTTTATTTTATTATGATGTTTAATTCAGTTATTTTGATCACTTATTGACCTAATTTGCAGATTGATCTGAAAAGTTGTCGGTATCAAGATAGTCTGAATGCCTTTGTAAGGACACATAGTATATACAAATGAATGGATCCAATACACCCGTTTTAGTAAATGTTGTTAGAGGTTGTCGGTAAGCTAGGCGATAGTTATGCTTTTTTGTAGTAAAACTACAAAAAAATATCAAAAATGCCTTAAGCAAAACTTGCTCATGGTTGTTGTTTTTCTTAATTTTAAGTTTAGATATCTCTGTATTAGAGGTGTTTTTTATAAAAGTGAATTAAAAAAAGGGTTAAATCTAAGCTTGAGTTTGGGAACAGGCTAAAAATCTGTAAAATAGAAGTTTTTATTTGTCTTTAACTATTACACCATGCGTACATCTCAATTCCCTTTAAATACTGTAAAAGAAACACCGGCTGATGCTGAAATAGCCAGTCATCAACTGATGATACGAGCTGGGCTTATTCGTAAATTGGCAGCTGGGCTATATAGTTGGTTGCCTTTAGGGTTACGAGTTTTACGAAAAGTAGAAAAAATCACAAGGGAAGAGATGGAAAAAGCAGGTGCATTAGAAGTATTAATGCCTGCTTTACAGCCAGCTGAGCTGTGGCAAGAAACAGGTCGATGGGAGCAATATGGGCCAGAATTGGCAAGGTTAAAAGATCGACATGATCGTGATTTTTGTTTGGGGCCTACCCATGAAGAAATTATTACTGATCTTGCTCGAAATGAGATAAAAAGCTACAAACAGTTGCCTATAACTTATTATCAAGTTCAAACCAAATTTCGAGATGAAATTCGACCCCGTTTTGGTGTGATGCGTTCACGCGAATTTATTATGAAAGATGCTTATTCCTTTCACTTAGATCAAGATTCGTTGCAAGAAACCTATGATGTGATGTATGCCGCTTACACTAATATATTTAATCATTTAGGACTAAAGTTTCGTGCCGTAGTGGCAGACTCAGGTTCAATCGGGGGAGCAGTTTCTCACGAGTTTCATGTCTTGGCAGATTCTGGAGAAGATGCTATTGCTTTTTCAACAGCCAGTGATTATGCGGCTAATGTTGAAAAAGCCGAGGCTCTTATGCCTATGGGCTCCCGTCCTCCTGCATTGCTTAACATGCAAGTGATTGATACGCCAAATCAGCATAGCATAGAAGAAGTTAGTAACTTCCTGAATGTTTCTAGCGCACAATGCCTTAAAACTCTGATTGTTAAGGGTGAAGAAGGAGGTTTGGTAGCTTTATTATTAAGGGGAGATCATGAGTTAAATAAAATAAAAGCAGAAAAAGTTGACGGTGTTGCTTCTCCTTTGGAATTTGCTGCCGAAGCTGAAATTCTCCGTGCCTGTCAATGTAGACCGGGTTCTATTGGCCCATTGGGTTTAACAATCCCAATCATTGCTGATCGAAGTGTTGTGTTTATGTCAGATTTTGTTTGTGGTGCTAATGAAGACGGGAAACATTTTCAAGGTGTTAATTGGGAGCGTGATCTTCCAATTCCTGAATATGTTGCAGATATTCGTACCGTAGTAGAGGGCGACCCTAGCCCTGATGGTAACGGTCAAATTACCTTGGCTCGTGGCATTGAAGTGGGGCATATTTTTCAGCTGGGCACCAAGTACAGCGAGTCAATGAGGGCAGGTGTTATCAATGAAGGTGGAAAAAATCAAATTATGCTCATGGGTTGTTACGGAATTGGTATTTCTCGCGTTGTAGCCGCTGCCATTGAGCAAAATCATGATGAGAGAGGTATAAATTGGCCTGTTAATTTGGCGCCCTTTCAAGTTGCACTTTGTCCTATGAACATGCATAAGTCTGAACGTTTAAAAGTCGCATCAGAGCAACTTTATCAAGATTTACAAGACGCCGGGTTTGAGGTGTTGTTTGATGATAGGAAAGTACGCGCAGGTTTTATGTTTTCTGATATGGAATTAATCGGTATTCCGCATTGCATTATCGTTGGAGATCGAGGATTAGATGCGGGAACTGTTGAATACAAAAGCAGGACGGCGAAAGATAATGAAGAGATTTTGTTTGAAGATATTATTGCTTTTCTAAAAGCAAAGCTAGTTTAACTAAGGCTTGAGGTTGTATTTTGAATAGAAGGCGTTTCCGTGATTATTTGGTTGTTTAGATGGTTTTCAAGCATAAATAATGCTGTGATTTATATTCAGACTTGACAAAAAATTCTCTTAATAGAGACTAGAGCTGTTTTCATAACCGTAGAGTAAATTTTCTTTGAATGATATTCCTTTAAGTGTGTTGCTTGGCACACTTGTTCTTATGCTTGTTTTATCTGCTTTTTTTTCTGGGTCTGAAGCGTCCCTAATGATCCTGAATCGATATCGATTAAGGCATTTAGTTAAATTGAAGCACTCTGGTGCTATAAAGGCATATCGCCTATTGCAAAGGCCTGATCGGTTGGTGGGTCTTATTTCACTGGGTAATAAATTTGTTAATAACCTTGCTGCTTCAATAGCCACGGTTATAGCGATTAAGCTATATTCAGATGATGAAGTTATATTGGCTATTGCGATGGGTATTTTGACTATCGTGATGCTTATATGTTCAGAAGTAACTCCCAAAACTCTGGCTGCCGTTAAGCCAGAGTTACTTGCTTTTCCTGCTGCTTGGATTTATACCCCGTTACTAAAAATATTTTATCCGGTTGTTTGGTTGGTAAATTTAATTGTAGAGTTATTGCTGAGGTTGGTTGGTATTGATATTAATAAGATTAGTCGGGACTCGCTACATAAAGATGAGTTAAAAAGCATTATTACAGAAGCTGAAAGTTTAATGCCTTTAAGGTATCAAAAAATGTTGTTGGGCATACTCGATCTTGAGTCAGCCACAGTTGAAGACATTATGACGCCTCGCAATGAAATTGTAGGCATTGACCTCGAAGCTTCGATTGAAGATATTATTAAACTGATAAAAACTAGCCCGCACACTCGTCTGGCAGTCTACAAAAAGAGCATTGACAGGGTAGTTGGCTTTTTACATTTAAGAAAAGTTTTGGTGTTAATTAATAAAGACAATTTTGATAAACAATCTATTATAAATTTGATAAG
>Ga0209033_1001823_pt1 | contig 12149 bp, 12 predicted proteins | sample LauGreFa1BDMLBDN_2_FD_188218 | JGI IMG/M metagenome (GOLD analysis project Ga0209033, IMG submission 188218) | Freshwater lake microbial communities from Lake Michigan, USA - Fa13.BD.MLB.DN (SPAdes) (version 2) | ecosystem: Environmental > Aquatic > Freshwater > Lake | place: Lake Michigan, USA...
CTTTAGAGCTTGACTGTATAAGCATTGGTCATTTTGATTTATGCCGATTATTAATGATGAATGATAGCCAGTACCCTTGGTTTATTCTTGTTCCAGAAAAAAATGACATAAAAGAAATTTATCAACTAAGTAAATCCGAGCGCTACACACTATCAGAAGAATCCAACTATCTTGCAGAAAACATAGCGGGACTTTTTAAGGCTGATAAAATCAATATTGCAGCAATAGGCAACTTGGTTCCACAGTTACACATTCATCATATTGTTCGTTATCATACAGATAAAGCTTGGCCTGCTCCTGTTTGGGGGAAATATAACGCCGTACCTTACACTACTGACCAAGTTACTATTATTGTGAATCAGGTTAAAAAACAACTAACTCAATTAAACAATTAAATCATGAATAAAACCTTAAAAAGTACCATATGGATTCTAATTGCCATAATTGGTGCTTCGGCTGTCGGCAGTATTGCTCTAAATCGCGGCGAAAATATTAACGCACTTTGGTTCATAGCTGCTGCAATTTGTGTATATTCCCTTGCATATCGTTTCTACGCAACTTGGATTGCTACCAGTGTTTTAATACTTGATGATACAAGAGCGACACCCGCTGAACGTTTTGATAATGGTCGTGATTTTACCCCCACCCATAAATGGATAGTTTTTGGACATCACTTTGCAGCCATCGCAGGACCCGGGCCCTTAGTAGGACCAACACTGGCTGCACAATTTGGTTATCTACCTGGAACATTATGGATATTATTCGGCGCCGTACTAGGTGGCTGCGTACAAGACATGGTGACCTTGTTTTTATCTACCCGACGTAATGCTAAAAGTTTGGGACAAATGGCTCGCGAAGAATTAGGTGCTTTAGGTGGTACAGCGGCATTGATAGGTACATTTAGCATTATGATTATCCTGATTGCCGTACTGGGACTTGTTGTAGTTAACGCTATGAAGCACAGTCCATGGGCAACATTTACCGTATCTGCGACTATTCCTGTTGCCATGTTGGTTGGCATCTATATGCGTTATATTCGTCCCGGTCAAGTTCTCGAGGCATCCGCTATAGGTGTTATATTATTATTAGTTTCAGTTGGAGGTGGACGTTTTATTGACGAACATGAAACCTTAAGATTGTTATTTGATCACGAGGGCTTAACCCTTGCTTGGTGGATAATGGCTTATGGTTTTGCAGCAGCTGTTTTACCCGTTTGGTTGCTATTAGCTCCACGTGATTATCTTTCAACTTACATGAAGCTAGGTACTATTACTCTGCTAGCAGTTGCTATAATTATGCTGCAACCACACATAAAAATGCCCGCTATAACCCCATTTACTGATGGCAGTGGACCTATTTTTGGCGGCAAATTATTCCCATTTGTTTTTATCACGATAGCCTGTGGAGCTATATCCGGATTTCACGCTCTGATTTCATCTGGCACTACACCAAAGCTACTGAGCAATGAACGCGATATTCAGATAATCGGCTATGGCTGTATGTTACTTGAGTCATTTGTTGCCATCATGGCTATGATAGCCGCTACTGTGCTTGATCCCGGCGTGTTTTTTGCCATTAACAGCTCGGCAGGCGTCGTGGGCACAGAAGCTGTTGATGCAGTTGCCAAAATATCCTCCTGGGGCTATCCAGTTACCGTAGAACAAATGCAACATCTCGCCCATGAAATGGGTGAAGCTACTTTATTTGCACGTACTGGGGGCGCACCTTCATTAGCGGTAGGTATGGCTAGTATTTTTGGCAGTGCCTTTGGTGAAAACTTACTAGCTTTATGGTATCACTTTGCCATTATGTTTGAAGCCATCTTTATTTTGACAACCCTCGATGCAGGAACTCGCGTAGGTCGATTTATGTTACAAGATATACTCGGCAATTTTTGGCCTAAAATGGGCGAAACCTCATGGACACCATCTGTTGTTTTAACCAGTGGACTTGTTGTATCAGGCTGGGGTTATTTTCTTTACATCGGTGTTATTGACCCAAATGGGGGCGTCAATATTCTATGGCCCTTGTTTGGTATAGCCAATCAAATGCTCGCAGCTATTGCATTATGCGTGGCAACCGGAATATTAATCAAATCAGGCAAATTAAAATTCGCCTGGGTAACAGGCCTTCCCCTAGCTTGGTTAGTAATAATAACCACAACTGCAGCATGGGAAAAAATTACCAGCAGTGATATTCGTATAGGATTTTTTTCTGCTGCCAATGATTTAACTGAAAAAATTGCCAGTGGCATTTTACCGCCCGCAAAAGCTTCTATAGCACCACAATTGATCTTTAATTTACATTTAGATGCATGGCTAACCTTGTTTTTTGTTGGCTTACTTTGGTTAATTATTTTTGACATGCTAAGGGTTTGTTCTCGTTATCTATCAGGAAAAGCCGTTTTACCTTTAACCGAGTCGGCACATATTCCAAGCCGTTTAGTCGAAGAATGGGCTAGAGATTAATGATAAATAAAATCAATACATTGTGGCGATTAATACGCAGACTGTCCGGTGATGATGCTTACGAACAATACCTAAAATATTATGACAGACATCATCAAAATAAGGTGAAAATACTTTGTCAAAAACCTTTAAGCAAGGCTGAGTTCTTTAAACAATGGCAAGATGAAAAATGGAATGGGATTAAGCGTTGTTGCTAGCATGAAATAAAATTTTTCTACCAATCAATGGGATTATTTTTACGATAATCTACCTTATAAATCATCGCCTCCCTGATCATTCTCAAAATATACCAGTAACTATCTCACTTAATGACTATCGACTTTTTAATTATCGGCCAGGGATTGGCAGGCAGTTTATTGGCATGGGAATTAATAAATCGTGGTTGCAACATCATCATTATTGACAATGGCAAAGAAAATGCCTCACAAATCGCTGCAGGCTTAATCAATCCTGTCACCGGCATGCGTTTCGTAAAATCAACAAATGTTGATAATTTATTACCCACGGCAAAACAATGTTACTCTCAGTTGGCCAACATTTTTCAACAGATTTTTTATGTGGAAAAACCAATGCTACGATTTTTTCGTGACGATAAGGAATTAGAGCAGTGCATTAACCGAACTCATGACGCCAATTATCTTGACTATTTGGGCGAAATAACGCACTCAAACCTCACTATAAATAACCTTACTGCTCCCTTCGGACTTATCGAGCAGATGCAAACCGGTTATTTATTAACTCAACCATTATTAGCTTGTTTAAAAGAATTTTTTATTGCTAGAAACAGTTACCGACAAGCCAATATCAATTATCCTGATATCTACTTGCAACCCACTCTAAGCTGGAAGGATATATCCCCAAAACGAATTATTTTTTGTGAGGGCCATCATGCCACTCATAACCCTTGGTTTAATTGGCTCCCTTTTCAATTAGCAAAGGGTGAGATTTTGACGCTAGAACACCAATACTCACTACCCGATAAAATCATAAACTTCCAAAATTGGCTAATTCCTTTAAACAACCAACAAATTCGCTTGGGAGCCACTTTCGATAGAGAAAACATTAATAGCCTTCCTACCGAACTAGGGAAAAATAACTTATTAAAAAATCTCCAATCAATTTCTCCAAAACTAATGCCCACTGAGTTAATCAATCATAAGGCAAACATAAGACCTTGCTCCTTAGATAAACAACCACTTATCGGACATCATCCACAATATTCGCAACTCTCTATTTTTAATGGCTTTGGTGCAAAAGGTAGCTTGCAAATACCCTGGTATAGCCAACATTTTGCTGACTCTTTAATCCATAATAACTTTCTACCTTCTAACATTCATCGCTATTATGCAACACATTTCACTGGTTAACAGCGCCCATAATTTCATCAAAAATATACTTCATCCTGGTGATATTGCTATCGATGCAACTATTGGGAATGGTTATGATACTGCGTTTCTTGTCGAACAAGTCTGCCCATCTGGCTTAGTTTTTGGTTTTGATATTCAACAAGTAGCTATTGACTCAACCAAAGAAAAACTCAAACAAACCAATTGCTCAAATTGCTTACAATTACTTCATGCAAGCCACACAGATATGAATAACATGATACCTACACAACATCATGGCAAGATTAAAGCGATCATGTTTAATCTAGGTTATCTACCGGGAGGGGATAAAACCATTATTACCTATACCGATTCAACAATAAGCGCTTTGAATAACGCCTGTCATTTATTATCAAACGATGGGGTTATGACTGTAATTGCTTATCCAGGGCATCCAGGTGGTGATGAAGAAACAATACAAGTAAAAAACTGGTGTAATCAACTTGATATTAAAAAATTTAACGTTAATGTTGTTTTTAGTTCACTAAATAAGCCATCTGCTCCTAGGCTTTTTGTTATCCATAAACATACTAATTCAAACGAATAGCAAACAATCTGCTATCATTTCGGCCCAGTTTTAATACTTTATAACTAACAAGGAATCATATGTCAGAATTTAATAATGTCACTATCATAAAAAAAGCTAATGTCTATTTCAATGGTAATGTAAGTAGTCGGAGCATCCGTTTTGCTGACGGATCTTCAAAAACCCTGGGCTTTATGTTGCCCGGCGAATACACTTTTAACACAGCTGACAAAGAACTCATGGAAATTATCGATGGTGACCTCGATGTTCTATTACCGGGAACAAACCAATGGCAGAAGATAACTGCCGGAGAATCTTTTGATGTCCCTGCAAATGCAGCCTTCACAGTAAAAATAAATACCGCTACTGATTACTGCTGTTCATTTATCAAATAACAGCGTGAAAAAAGTCGCCATCTTTGTTGACGTGCAAAATATTTATTACACCACCAAGCAAAGCTATCAAAAACATTTTGACTACAATGCCTTCTGGACTAAGGCCACCAGCAACCGAATCATAGTTGGAGCCTTTGCTTATGCCATCGATAAAGGCGACAGCAAACAATTAGGATTTCAACAAATACTTCGAAATATAGGTTTTAATGTCAAACTAAAACCTTATATTCAACGTTGTGATGGTTCTGCCAAAGGTGACTGGGATGTTGGTATCACACTAGATGTAATCGAATATGCGACCAAGACTGATATTATTGTTCTTTTATCTGGAGACGGTGACTTTGACTTGTTAGTTAATAAAGCTCGTGCCACCTACCCTGTAATAGTTGAAGTATATGGCGTACCGGCTTTAACCTCACCCTCTTTAATCAATGCTGCTAATCAATTTATAGCAATTGACGACAATTTATTACTATAGCCCCCTAACCGCGCATAAAAAAAACCGGATGGCAATTACTGACATCCGGTTTTTTAACTAAGACTTAAAGCATTTATTTTTTGATTATACTAATACCTTTCAATAAATTAAGGGCTTCATGTAAAGCATAATCCTCTGAATCTTGCTTAGTATCCTTCTCTTTATCTGATGCTTCTTTCTTTCCCTTGGTTGTACCATTACCATTTTGCAAATGGCCAGTCAAATCAGCTTCTTTAACACCTATAAAATCTGGCTTTTCTAAGGTTTCTAACTTAACTCTCTCCAATACTATATCTGGCTCGATTCCTTCAGCCTGTATCGAGCGTCCAGAAGGAGTAAAATACCTCGCTGTTGTCAGCTTTACCGCCGCACCATTACTCGTTGGTAAAATCGTTTGAACTGAACCTTTACCGAATGATTTTTCTCCCATAATCACGGCACGTTTTTGATCCTGTAAAGCGCCTGCTACAATTTCAGAAGCTGAGGCAGATCCACCATTAATCAATACTACTACAGGAGCTCCATCAAGCAAATCATCGGGTGACGCATTAAAACGCATTTCTGAGTTCTCAATACGTCCTTCAGTGTAAACAATAAGCCCACTTTTTAGAAAAGCATCACTCACCTCGACTGCTGCATTTAAAACACCACCCGGGTTGTTTCTTAAATCCAAAACTAAACCTTTTAATGAACCTCCATTTTCTTTTATCAACGTAGCTAAAGATTCCTTTAACGCATCACCTGTGCCTGATTGAAAGCTACTAATACGAACATAGCCGTAACCTTTTTCTAATAGCCTACTCTTTACGCTTTTAACTTTAATAATATCCCGAGCCAAAGTCATTTTCAATGGCGTTTCCAAACCTTCACGAACAATAGTCAGAACAATTTTACTACCGGGCTCACCTCGCATCATCTTAACGGCATCAGTCAAAGACATTCCTTTTACCGGTTTATCATCCAGCTTGATAAAAAGATCTCCAGATTTAATGCCGGCTTTTTGAGCTGGAGTGTCATCAATTGGTGAAACGACTTTTATAAAACCGTTTTCCATAGTCACTTCTATACCCAAACCGCCAAACTGCCCGGTAGTACCCTCTTTTAATTCCTGATACTCTTCAGCGACCAAATAAGCTGAATGAGGATCAAGTCCACTCAACATACCTCGAACAGCATCTTCCAATAATTTTTTATCCGAAACAGGTTCTACATAATCCCTTTTTATCCGTCCAAAAATTTCTGTAAATGTTCGTAAATCCTCATAGGGAAGAGGCTCAGCATCATTAGCAATTTCACTATTACCCCGCTCAGCAAATACACTACCACTAAGCCCTATAAAGACTCCCAGCATAATCCCTAAGGACAAAATAAAAATAACTTTCTTTTTTAGCATCTTACTTAGAACCCCAAACCCTCAGTTTCTCACTTTATTAAAATCTTAATGATTGTTTATTTGCATCCAACTTATTGCCTGCACCATTCAAGCGGATCAATCGGCACCCCTTTATTACGAATTCCAAAATACAATCCAGCCTTATTTCGACCACCACTCTGCCCAACGGATGCTATAATATCTCCAGCCTCTACGGCATCACCCGTTTTCTTATAGAGGCTTTGATTATAGCCATATAATGTCAAATAGCCTTGTCCATGATCAATAATAATCATTAAGCCAAAGCTACGAAACCACTCCGCAAAAACCACTTTTCCTCGAGTGACGGCTTGAACTTCCAATCCTTCTTTGGCATCAATCAACACACCATCCCAAGCGACCTCTGTTCGAGCACTTCCAAATTTATGAGACAATTTGCCGACAACTGGCCAAGGAAGCTTCCCCTTAAGACTCAGAAAATCTGTATTGGTCTTAGAAACATTTGCCAACGATGTTGACAACTCCTTATCCTGCTCAGCATTTACTGAAAGCGCTTTTTCGGTATCCGACAATGAAGTCATCAACCCTCTTAATCTGCTTTCACTTTCCTGCAATTGAGCTAATCGCTGCTCATTTGAAATAAAATCACTATCTATTCTTGTCAGCAATTCATTTCTTTGTTTTCTGGCATCATTAAGACTAGTCTGCTCTGCTTGTTTTCGTTCTAAGTCTTGCTGTAACACCTCGGTTTCAACTTGTCTTTCTTTATCTAACTGGTCAAGATCTTTGACTGCTGCTTCCAAATCTTGCAGTTTCTTAAGACGATTCTGATTAAAAAATTTAAAATAAACCATCATTCGACCTGATTTCACAGAATCTTGCTGATTGAGCAGTAACTTTAATTTTTCTTTCTGTCCTAGAGCGTATGCTAGCCTTACTTGATTAGCCAACTCGTTATTCAAACTTTCAATCTCACTACGATGAACATCCATATCCCTATGGATGATATCCAGACTCTGTCTTTTCTGTTCAATAGTAACTTGTAATTTTTTTAATATTGCAGCCCTTTCACCATAATTTTTATCAATTTCAGATAACAAACTCTGCATACTATTTTTCTGTTCTGAAAGCTGTGCGATCGAATGCTTAACAGTATCAATGTTTGATTCAACTAAGCTGAGATCATTACCACTTTGCAACTCCTCCGTATAACCATAAGTTACTCTGGCTACTAGCACAAGAAATAAAAACAGCTTTTTTCTCATTAATCATTATTAATTAGTGATCTACCCGTCATTTCTAGGGGCTGTGAAACACCTAAAATAGCCAGCATAGTTGGCGCCAAATCAGACAATCCTCCACCAGACAGTAATGGTTTATCTCCACACACATAAACTAAAGGGACCTTATTAGTAGTATGGGCAGTATGTGGCTGAGCCGTATCTTTATCAACCATTTGCTCGATGTTACCGTGATCAGCTGTCAAAAGAAGACGTCCTCCAACTAACTTTAAAGCATCAACCACACGTTGCAGGCAATTATCTATGGTTTCTACTGCAAGTATTGCAGCAGGAATTATTCCTGTGTGCCCTACCATGTCACAATTAGCATAATTGCAAATTATAACGTCATATTCTCCGCCCGTAATTGCTTCGACCAAATGGTCTGTAACTTGCCCAGCATTCATTTCAGGCTGTAAATCATATGTCCTAACCTTAGGTGATGGGACTAAAATACGATCTTCACCTGGGAAAGGTGTATCAATACCACCATTAAGAAAAAAAGTAACATGAGCATATTTCTCAGTTTCTGCCAATCTTAGTTGCTTCATACCTAAAACAGACAAGTATTCCCCTAAACTGTTTTTAATATCAATCGAAGGAAAAGCAACATCATAACTAAAATCCTGACTATATTCAGTTAATGTACAAAAATAACCAAGATGCCCCTTGCGCTCCCTATCAAAGAAATCAAAATTAGTTAATGTTAATGCTTGAGAAATTTCACGTGCGCGATCTGCCCGAAAATTCATGAACACAACTGAATCTTCAGGATCAAGGACAACTGTTTGATTCTGATTATCCAAAATAGCTGTTGGTAAAACAAACTCATCCGTCTCACCTCTATCATAAGCCTCTTCCAAGCCGTGGAGAGCTGAATCCGCTGTGAGTTGCGCAGAACCTTTGGCAATCAAATCATAAGCTAATTTTACGCGGTCCCATCGATTATCCCTATCCATTGCATAGAATCGACCAACTAATGAAACAATTCGACCAACACCTTCCTCAGCAATTTTTTCTTCCAGCAATTTGATAGAGGTTGCGGCACTTTTAGGTGGTACATCACGTCCATCCAGAAACGCATGGACATAAATCTTACTTAACCCCCGTTTAGCAGCCAATTCAATCATTGCAGCGATCTGTTCTTCATGACTATGCACACCACCAGGAGACAATAACCCCATAATATGCAATGCCTTGTCTTTTTCTTTCGCTAAATCAACTGCACGACAAAGAACAGGATTAGTAAAAAAACTACCGTCTTCAATCGCATCATTAACCTTAGAAAAGTCCTGCGGGACATATCGACCGGTACCTATATGAACATGTCCGACTTCTGAATTACCCATTTGATCATCCGGTAATCCAACCGAGCGACCTGAACATTCTAAAAAAGTCATCGGGTAATCTTTTTGTAAACTATCCCAACAGGGCGTATTAGCCATCGCAATTGCATTATTTGCCGTTTCTAATGAGTAACCAAACCCATCAATAATCAACAAAACTAGTGGCTTAGGTCTATTCAACATCTTTTTATTTACTCCGCATACTAAAAACAAAACTGTGGCTCCTGAATGTATATAAATCTAACTCAACAATAAAGATGCATTATCCATTACCTAAAATGATTGAAAATGAGGTATCATTTTGTTAGATTTATATGTTTTTGCAAACAAGAAACATTGTCAATATATTAATACACGTTACTAGCAGTTGTGTATAAATAATTTGTCTTGTTTTTTATTTATAACAAACCATGATAAAGCAAGCTTTATAAAAGAAAACCAGGATCACTAAAGATCAACGTATCATGGTAGTACGCAGTGATTTTTTTTAAGTCGTACCTCATCAATATTATCAACTCCAGAAAAGGGGATAACTGCGTCTATTGCATGATTTATAATATAAAAAATAGCATGTTACATTAAAATGCATAAGCGACCTTTTCTATTCAAATCACTAATTCAATTCACTTAACCTAAAGCATACTCAATGGACCGTTACCTAGAATTCATTTTAAACCACTATATTTTATCGCTTGCACTGGCTGTAGTTACCTACTTACTGATTCAAGAGCTTTTCGATGTAGCCTTCAAGAAATTTGAATCTATTTCACCTTTGATTGCTGTTACTAAAATGAATGACAGCAATACGCTCGTAATTGACGTACGTGAACCACATGAGTTTATTACCAGTCATATAGAACAAGCTATTAATATGCCTTTAAGTAAATTAGCAGAAGAAATTCAAAAAATAGAAACTCACAAAAAAAAACCGGTGCTTATTTCCTGTCAAACAGGCACTCGCTCTGCTTCCGCGGCCAAACAATTAGCTAAATCAGGGTTTGAAAATGTTTTCGTCATTATCGGTGGCATACAAGCATGGGAAAAAGACTATAATTTACCCGTAAAAATAACGAGTAAACAAAAAACCAAAGTAGCTCCAAGTGAATGATTTTACAAAAATTACTTTGATAAACTCTGAAACATCAAGATAAAAACCATTTATTATGACTGAAGACCAAACATCAACAGAAAAACAATTTTCTATACAAAAAATTTATACAAAGGATATGTCTTTTGAAACACCTAACTCCCCTAAAGTATTTACTGAGAAATGGGAGCCTTCTGTTGACTTCAATCTGGTTTCTCACGTTGAACCAATAGAGGGGCCACTATACGAAGTAGCATTAACAATTACTATTACCGTTAGAAATGAAGACAAGACAGCCTACTTAGTTGAAGTTAATCAGGCAGGCATCTTTTCTTTGAGTGGTTTTTCAGATCAAGAAATGGGACCTATGGTTGGAAGTTTTTGCCCTAACATCCTTTTTCCTTATGCCAGAGAAGCGGTATCTGATATTGTTGCAAAAGGTGGTTTTCCCCAACTACTTCTAGCACCAGTGAATTTTGATGCCCTATACGCACAGCATATTCAAACAGTTCAACAGCAAGTTCCTGGTCCTGACAGCATCAACTGATCAAGTTCATGGCCAACAAAATATCCATCTTGGGAGCGGGCTCTTGGGGTACAGCACTCGCTCTTTTGGCCGCTAAAAATGGCTGTCAAACTTTATTATGGGGTCATAACGCAGAACATATAAATACCCTTGCTGAAGACCGGCAAAATAAACGCTACTTATCTGGATATCTCTTTCCTACAAATCTAACTGTTTCATCCAACTTGTCTGAGGTAGCAGCCTTTAGCAACCTAGTGCTTGTTTGCGTGCCCAGCCATGCTTTTAAAAACACCTTGTCTGAACTTAAACCTCATGTATCCAGTAATCTAAAAATTGCTTGGGCAAGCAAAGGTTTTAATCCTGACGATGGCTCATTACTTCATGAAATAGTTGCCGAAATCTTTAGCCCAGAAACCCCATCTGCAATCTTATCAGGCCCTACTTTTGCACATGAAGTTGCAGCGAACTTACCTACTGCGATCACCATCGCATCAGCTCAACCTATTTTTTCCAAAGAATTGAGTACTATTTTACATAGTAGCACGTTCAGGATATATACAAGTTCTGACATGATTGGGGTTGAAGTCGGAGGAGCTGTTAAAAATGTTCTAGCGATTGCTGCTGGCATAATCGATGGCTTAGGTTTTGGTGCTAATACCAGAGCCGCATTGATCACCCGTGGCCTTAATGAAATAATTCGATTGGGTATTATGCTAGGGGGAAAGCAAGAAACATTTATGGGCTTAGCTGGACTTGGAGACCTTATTTTAACATGTACCGATAACCAATCAAGAAATCGTCGCTTTGGCTTGGCACTTGGACTAGGTAAGAATATAACAACAGCCATAAAAGAGATCGGTCAAGAAATTGAAGGTATATCCGCTGCAAAAGAAACTTTTTTACTAGCCAAAAAATATGGTGTAGAAATGCCCATTACAGAACAAACCTATAAAGTCATATATGAAGACCTAGCTCCACTAACTGCCTTACAAAATCTTTTAGCGCGTGATCAAAAAAATGAATCTTAAAACTGAAGCACTTCAAAATAATTAATTTTATACTTTCAACTACTAAGCAAATAATTAACTTACCCACCTTCCTTATTTACCTTCTAACTTATCGCTTTAAAAAATAAAATCACCAACGATATCCTTCAAATCATATTGATAACTCAAGAATAAAAACCGCTTGTATTTCTTGTACCTGACGATTTTCAATTCCTGGCGCCCCCCGCTCCTAACGTCTTGAATCTCAAATCAAAGGTAAATTAATTACATCTAGTAGAT
>Ga0209033_1001826_pt1 | contig 12122 bp, 12 predicted proteins | sample LauGreFa1BDMLBDN_2_FD_188218 | JGI IMG/M metagenome (GOLD analysis project Ga0209033, IMG submission 188218) | Freshwater lake microbial communities from Lake Michigan, USA - Fa13.BD.MLB.DN (SPAdes) (version 2) | ecosystem: Environmental > Aquatic > Freshwater > Lake | place: Lake Michigan, USA...
GTGGAAGATTTGCAACATCTGATCTAAATGATTTGTATCGTAGAGTTATCAACCGAAACAATCGATTAAACCGTTTATTGGATCTTAATGCTCCGGACATTATCGTTCGAAATGAAAAGCGTATGTTGCAGGAATCAGTTGATGCCTTATTAGATAATGGCAGGCGTGGTCGTGCTATTACAGGCACTAATAGACGTCCACTTAAATCATTAGCTGATATGATTAAAGGGAAGCAAGGACGTTTTAGGCAGAATTTATTAGGTAAGCGTGTTGATTATTCAGGCCGATCAGTGATTGTTGTTGGTCCAACATTGCGACTTCATCAGTGTGGTTTACCAAAGAAAATGGCTCTAGAATTGTTTAAGCCATTTATATTTAGTAAGCTCCAGTTCCGTGGATTAGCAACAACCATTAAAGCAGCAAAAAAAATGGTTGAAAGGGAAGGGCCAGAAGTATGGGATATTCTAGAAGAGGTCATTCGGGAGCATCCGATTTTATTAAATCGTGCACCTACATTACATCGTCTAGGTATCCAAGCATTTGAACCTACCTTAATCGAAGGAAAGGCGATCCAATTACATCCACTAGTCTGTAGTGCATTTAATGCCGATTTTGATGGCGATCAGATGGCAGTTCATATACCGTTGTCTATCGAAGCGCAATTGGAAGCCAGAACCTTAATGATGGCAACTAATAATATTTTATCTCCAGCAAATGGAGAGCCGGTTATCAATCCGTCTCAGGACGTAGTATTGGGGTTATATTATATTAGTCGTGAAAAAATTAATGCAAAAGGCGATGGTAGTATATTTGTAAGTGTTGGTGAAATTCATAAAGCATTACAAATAAAATCGGTTGAGTTGCAGTCAAAAATACAGTTACGCATTACTGAAAAAGTTATGAATGGCGAAGGCGTAATAGAAGATAAGACACGCAGAGTAGAAACAACCGTTGGTCGTGCATTAATCTGGGAAGTTGTTCCAAATCGTATGCCATATGAATTAGTCAATTGCGATATGACTAAGAAAAATATCTCAAAGTTAATCAACTATAGCTATAGATATCTAGGAAATAAAGATACAGTTGTTTTGGCAGATCAACTAATGTACTTAGGATTTAGATATGCAACCATATCAGGCGTCTCATTTGGTATTGAAGATATGGCTATCCCAGCAAAAAAAGTGGATATCATAAATGCAGCTGATAGGGAAGTTAATGAGATACAAAGTCAGTATGCCTCTGGTTTAGTAACAGATGGTGAGCGGTACAACAAAGTTGTTGATATATGGTCACATGCTAATGATCAAGTTGCTAAAGTTATGATGGATGGATTAGGTGAGGAATCGGTAGTTGATGCTCACGGTAAAAACGTAAAGCAAAAGTCGTTCAACTCGATTTTCATGATGGCAGAGTCTGGTGCTCGTGGTTCTGCAGCACAAATTCGACAATTGGCTGGTATGCGTGGATTAATGGCAAAACCAGATGGTTCTATTATAGAAACACCAATTACTGCAAATTTCCGTGAAGGCTTGGATGTATTGCAATATTTTATTTCAACACACGGTGCAAGAAAAGGTCTTGCTGATACTGCATTAAAAACGGCCAATTCTGGTTACTTAACACGTAGATTAGTTGATGTTGCCCAAGATTTGGTTATTACAGGAAATGATTGCGGTACATCAAGTGGATTGATTATGACGCCAATCATTGAAGGTGGAGATGTAGTAGAGCCATTATCTGAAAGAGTGTTAGGTAGAGTTGCCGTTAATGACATTATGGATGCGGCTGGAGAAAAAATAATAGTCCCAGCTAAAACTTTACTAAACGAGAGCTGGGTATCTATATTAGAAGAGCATAGTATTGATCAGGTATTGGTTCGTTCAATTATTACATGTGAGAACAGGCATGGTGTTTGTGCGGCATGTTATGGACGGGATTTAGGTCGCGGACATTTAGTTAATATTGGTGAAGCAGTTGGAGTTATTGCTGCGCAATCAATCGGTGAGCCAGGAACGCAGTTAACAATGCGTACGTTCCATATTGGTGGTGCAGCTTCAAGGTCTGTAGCAATCAGTAATGTACAGGTCAAATCATCAGGTACTGTTCGATTAAATAATTTAAAGTCAGTAATAAATCGTGAAGATAAGTTGGTGGCCGTATCTAGATCTGGTGAAGTTGGAGTTGTTGATGAATACGGTCGTGAAAGGGAGAGATATAAAATTCCTTATGGAGCAGTGTTGTCTGTGCAAGAAGGATCTAAAATAAATGCTGGCGATATAATTGTTACTTGGGATCCATTTACACATCCTGTTATAACAGAAGTTGATGGAATTGTTGAACTGAAAGATTTTATTGATGGTGTAACTGTCCAAAAACAATCTGATGAAGTTACAGGACTAAGTTCATTGGTAGTAACTGATCCAAAGCAACGTGGTTCGGCAGGAAAGGAATTGCGTCCTATGGTTAAATTATTGGATGAACAAGGAAATACTATTTATTTACCAGGAACAGAAATACCCGCGCAATATTTTTTACCCGCTGGTGCTATTGCAGGGATCAAAGATGGTGGTGAGGTTCGAGTTGGTGATGTTTTAGCTAGGATTCCACAGGAATCAAGTAAAACTAGAGATATTACTGGTGGATTACCACGCGTTGCTGATTTATTCGAAGCTCGTAAAACTAAAGATCCAGCAATATTGGCTGAAACAAGTGGAACCATATCTTTTGGTAAGGAAACTAAAGGCAAACAGCGTGTAATAATTACTGATGCGAATGGCGAGCAAGTAGAAACATTGATACCTAAATGGCGTCATATTACTGTTTTTGAAGGTGAATATGTTGAGAAGGGTGAGACTATTGCAGAGGGTGAATTAACGCCACATGATATTCTCAGATTAAGAGGGATCGAAGAATTAGCTAATTATCTTGTTAAAGAAATACAAGATGTGTATCGATTGCAAGGTGTAAAAATCAACGATAAGCATATTGAAGCGATTATTCGCCAAATGTTAAGAAAAGTTGAGATTACTTCTGCTGGCGATACTGATTTTGTAAAAGGTGAGCAAGTTGAGCGAGCTGCGATGAGGGTTGAAAATGACAGAATTGAGTCTGAAGGAAAAATCCCAGCTAGTTATGAGTCCATTTTACTTGGTATTACAAAAGCTTCATTGGCTACTGAGTCGTTCATTTCAGCTGCATCGTTCCAGGAAACCACTAGAGTGCTTACTGATGCGGCTGTCAGAGGTCTAAATGATGGGCTGCAAGGGCTTAAAGAAAACGTAATTGTTGGGCGATTGATACCTGCAGGTACTGGATTGGCATATCATGAAAATAGAAAAAATCGTTATTTACAGCATCAGGTTGTAGATAATGAAGCAGCAGTAAATGTTGATGCAATGGATGTTGAAGAGGCGCTTAAACAAGCCTTGAATGTATAAGCGGATCTTTACTATTTAAAGAAAAATTGAACTTGACCTGATGAGTAATAACAAGTATTATGCTCTGCTCACATAAGCAAAAGTGCTTAGGTCAGGTCTATATAAATATGCTTGTTGTTGTTACTGGTAATAAGTAATTTATAATCTGACAGTTAAATTGTATATCGGAGTAAACAAATATGGCCACGATCAACCAATTAGTTCGAAAGCCACGCGCTAAAAAAGTAGAAAAAAGCAATGTGCCTGCATTAGAGGCATGTCCTCAGCGCAGAGGTGTATGTACGCGCGTATATACAACTACTCCAAAGAAGCCAAACTCAGCGCTTCGAAAGGTTGCAAGGGTAAGGTTAACAAATGGAGCTGAGGTAAGTAGTTACATTGGTGGTGAAGGCCATAATTTACAAGAGCATTCTGTAGTGTTAATCAGAGGTGGTCGTGTAAAGGATTTACCAGGCGTAAGGTATCACGTTGTTCGTGGTAGTTTGGATGCATCAGGTGTGAATAATAGAAAATGCGGTCGCTCCAAATATGGAACAAAAAGACCTAAAAGTTAATGTGAGTTGGTGAGAAATGTCTAGAAGAAGAGTAGCAACAAAAAGAGAGATTATTCCGGATCCAAGGTTTGGAAGTGTAATGCTTACTAAGTTTATGAATATGATCATGGAAAGTGGCAAGAAATCTGTTGCGGAAGGAATTGTTTATGGTGCTTTGGATGTGATTGAAGGTAAAGGACACGCTGAGCCGCTTGATATTTTATCAAAAGCGTTGGAAAACGTTCAACCTAGGGTTGAGGTTAAATCCCGACGTGTTGGTGGTGCAACCTACCAAGTTCCTGTTGAGGTTAGGCCATCTCGTCGAATGGCTTTGGCAATGCGTTGGTTGATTGATGCTTCTCGTAAAAGAAATGAACGCAATATGTCCTCAAAACTTGCTGGTGAGTTAATGGATGCATTTGAAAGCAGAGGGTCTGCCGCCAAGAAGCGAGAAGATACTCATAGAATGGCTGAGGCTAATAAAGCATTTTCTCACTACCGTTGGTAGGATAATTAATTTTAAGTTGTATAGAGGCAGTGCGTAAAACATCGATTGATCGTTACAGAAATATTGGCATCATGGCTCATATTGATGCTGGTAAAACAACGACAACGGAGCGCATTCTATACTACACGGGTGTGTCTCATAAGATTGGTGAGGTGCATGATGGTGCTGCAACAATGGATTGGATGCCACAAGAGCAGGAGCGCGGTATTACGATAACATCCGCTGCAACCACTTGTTTTTGGAGTGGAATGGAAATGCAATATCCTCAGCATCGAATAAATATAATAGATACTCCTGGCCATGTTGATTTCACCATCGAAGTGGAGCGTTCATTACGAGTTTTGGATGGGGCATGTGCCGTTTTTTGTGCCGTCGGTGGAGTTGAGCCACAGTCTGAAACTGTATGGCGTCAAGCGGATAAGTATAAAGTTCCAAGGTTAGTTTTTGTTAATAAGATGGATAGGTTGGGCGCTGATTTTCTGCGTGTTATTGAGCAGATAAAGTCACGTTTGGGTGCTAATCCTGTTCCAATGCAATTGCCTATTGGGTTTGAAGATAGTTTCTCGGGTGTTGTTGATCTTGTAAAGATGAAGGCAATTATTTGGGATGAAAATAATTTGGGAATGACTTTTGTAGAACAAGAAATCCCGGATGATATGCTAGCTCTTTGCAAGGAGTGGAGAGAGTATATAATAGAAATGGCTGCAGAGGCCGATGAAGAATTAATGGAAAAATATCTGGTTGATGGGTATTTGACAAATGAACAAATAAAGCAAGGGATCAGGGCGCAGACCCTTGCAAATAAAGTTGTTCCAGCATTTTGCGGCTCAGCCTTTAAAAATAAAGGTGTTCAAGCTATGTTGGATGCAATTATAGAATATATGCCTGCTCCAACAGATGTTAAAGCTATTACTGGCTTGTTAGAAGATGAAAAAACAGAAGCGATTAGGCCTGCTTCAGATGGTGAGCCATTTTCTGCATTAGCATTTAAAATTGCTACTGATCCGTTTGTTGGAGTATTAACTTTTTTTAGAGTCTACTCTGGCGTATTGAACGTTGGTGATACGGTTTATAATTCTGTCAAAAAGAAGAAGGAGCGAATCGGTCGTATCGTTCAAATGCATGCAAATAGCCGAGAAGAGGTTAAATTTGTTTTTGCTGGAGATATTGCGGCAGCGATTGGTTTAAAGGATGTAACTACTGGGGATACTTTATCTGATCCTAAGGATATTATAATCCTTGAGCGCATGGATTTTCCTGAGCCAGTTATATCAATAGCAGTAGAGCCCAGGACAAAAGCTGATCAAGATAAAATGAGCTTGGCTTTAATTAAGTTAGCTCAAGAAGATCCATCTTTTAGGGTTAGTACAGACAGCGAATCTGGTCAGGTTATTATTTCGGGTATGGGTGAGTTACACCTTGAAATAATAATTGATCGAATGAAAAGGGAATTTAATGTTGATGCAAATGTAGGTTCGCCTCAGGTTGCATATAGGGAAACAATTCGTGATGCAGTTGAGCATGAAGTCAAGTTCATAAGACAGTCTGGTGGTAAAGGACAGTATGGGCATGTCTGTTTAAGAATTGAGCCCCAAGAAATTGGGATTGGCTATGAATTTGTAAATGAAGTAGTAGGTGGGGTTATTCCTAAAGAATTTATTCCAGCAGTTGATAAGGGTATACAAGAACAGCTTAAGTGTGGTGTCTTAGCTGGATATCCCATCTTGGATGTAAAGGTATCTCTTTATGATGGTTCTTATCACGAAGTTGATTCTAATGAGATTGCTTTCAAGATTGCTGGATCTATGTGTTTCAGGGAAGGTGCAAGAAAAGCAAATCCTGTTTTACTTGAGCCTATAATGAAAGTTGAAATCGCTACGCCTGAAGATTATATGGGTGATGTGGTTGGTGATATCAATAGACGTCGTGGCATAATTCAGGGAATGCAAGATACGCCGTCGGGTAAGACAGTTAGCTGCGAAGTGCCGTTATCGGAAATGTTTGGTTATGCAACTGCTTTGCGTTCAGCAACCCAGGGGCGAGCTACATACAGTATGCAGTTTGAAAAATACAATGAAACACCTGCTCACGTAGCAGAGTTTATCATTAATAAATCTTCATAAAATTGAATAATATATAAGGGTATTTAGTCATGGCCAAAGAAAAGTTTTCACGTAATAAGCCCCACGTCAACGTAGGCACAATTGGTCATGTTGACCACGGTAAGACAACGCTAACAGCGGCATTAACAATAGTCATGGCAAAGTTGCACGGTGGTGCGGTAAAGGCATTTGACCAGATTGATAATGCACCTGAAGAACGTGCACGTGGTATAACGATTGCAACATCACATGTTGAATATGAATCTTCAGCGCGCCATTATGCGCATGTAGACTGCCCGGGCCATGCTGACTATGTAAAAAACATGATTACAGGTGCTGCGCAAATGGACGGAGCCATCTTGGTTTGTTCGGCGGCGGATGGTCCAATGCCACAAACAAGAGAGCATATCTTGTTGTCAAGACAGGTAGGTGTTCCTTATATAGTAGTTTTTTTGAATAAAGCTGACATGGTCGACGATGAAGAGTTGATTGAGTTAGTGGAAATGGAGCTTAGAGAGTTACTGGATATGTATGAATTTCCAGGTGACGATACGCCTATAATCAGAGGATCAGCGTTATTGGCTTTACAAGGCGACCAAAGCGACATTGGTGAAGCATCAGTGGTTAGATTGGTTGAAGCATTAGACTCTTATATCCCATTACCAGAAAGAGCAGTAGACGGTTCATTCTTAATGCCGGTAGAAGACGTGTTTTCTATTTCAGGTCGCGGTACAGTGGTAACTGGTCGAATTGAGCGTGGAATAATTAAAGTGGGTCAAGAAGTTGAGATTGTTGGTATCCGCCCAACTGTTTCGACTACCGTGACAGGCGTTGAAATGTTCCGTAAGCTGTTGGATCAAGGTGAAGCGGGTGACAACGTTGGTTTGTTATTAAGAGGCACCAAAAGAGATGACGTTGAGCGTGGTCAAGTGTTGGCGCACAAAGGAACTATCAAGCCACATGCTCACTTTAATTCAGAGATTTACATATTATCAAAAGAAGAAGGAGGTCGTCATACGCCTTTCTTTGATGGTTACCGTCCACAATTCTATTTCAGAACGACAGACGTAACCGGAGCGGTTGAGTTGCCAGAAGGTGTAGAGATGGTGATGCCTGGTGATAATATATCAGTAAAAGTTAAATTGATTTCACCGATTGCTATGGAAGATGGATTGCGATTTGCAATTCGTGAGGGTGGTCGTACAGTAGGTGCCGGTGTTGTTGCATCAATAATTGAGTAATAAATATGTCAAATCAAACTATCAGAATTCGATTGAAATCATTTGATCATAAATTAATTGATCAATCGGCTGGTGAGATAGTAGAAACAGCAAGAAGAACTGGGGCCCAAGTTAAGGGTCCAATTCCTCTGCCTACTAAGAAAGAACGTTTTACAATTCTTATTTCCCCACATGTTGATAAAGATGCACGGGATCAATATGAATTAAGAACATATAAAAGATTGCTGGATATCGTAGAGCCAACAGAAAAGACAGTTGATGCATTAATGAAGTTGGATCTTGCAGCTGGTGTTGATGTCCAAATAAAATTGAATTAAAAATAGAGGAATTGGCAGATGTCAATAGGTCTTATAGGTCGTAAATGTGGTATGACCAGAGTTTTTTGCGAAGATGGTTCGTCAGTCCCGGTAACTGTGCTTCAGATTGATTCAAATAGAATTACACAGGTTAAAAGTATTGACGTTGATGGGTATCGGTCAATTCAAGTAGCAGCTGGTGATAAAAAATCTTCAAGAGTTAATAAAGCAATGGCTGGCCATTATGCAGCGGCAAGTTTGACAGCTGGTCGCGGTCTTTGGGAGTTTAGGCTCGAAGATGGCGAAGGTGTTGATTTCTCTGCCGGCACGCAATTAACAGTAGATATGTTTTCTGCTGGTCAAGTTGTTGATGTCCAAGGGAAGAGTATTGGAAAAGGATTTGCTGGCGGTATAAAGAGGCATAATTTTAGCATGCAGGATGCTACGCATGGTAATTCTCGATCACACAGAGTGCTCGGTTCAATTGGCATGTGTCAAACTCCTGGGCGTGTATTTAAAGGCAAAAAAATGGAAGGACATATGGGAAATGTAAAAACTACCATACAGAATCTAACTATTCATGCGATTGATACAGAGAGAAATTTAATTTTAGTAAAGGGAGCTGTTCCTGGAGCTAAAGGCGGAGATGTTGTAATTACCCCCGCTATGAAAATGAGAAATAAAGGTTAAGCCATGGGTTTGCAAATACCTGTTTTAAATGAAAAAGACTCTTCTGGTAAGGTAGAGGTAAATGAGGCTGTTTTTGGGCAGTCATACAATGAAACTTTAATTCATCAACTAGTTGTTCGTTATATGGCTGGCGCGCGAGCTGGGACGAAAGCTCAAAAAACAAGGTCTGATGTTAGTGGTGGTGGATCTAAGCCATGGAGACAAAAAGGAACAGGTCGAGCCAGATCAGGCACAACAAGAAGTCCTGTATGGCGCACAGGCGGTGTTGCTTTCGCTGCAAGACCAAGAAATTACGAACAGAAACTTAATAAAAAAATGTTTCGGGTTGGTATTAGGTCAATTTTGTCAGAGTTGCTAAGGCAAGACAGATTGGTCGTTAGTAATGATATAATTCCTACGACAGCTAAAACAAAAGCATTCAACGAAATAATTAAAGGCATTGATGCTAAAAGAATATTAATTGTAGTTGAGGAAGTAACTGTTAATTTAGCATTAGCTTCAAGAAATATTCCATATGTAGAAGTGATTGAAGCCGTAAATTTAAATCCAGTGTTATTGGTTTCCGCAGATAAAGTAATAGCTACTCCAGAAGCGCTGAAGCAATTAGAGGGGCGCTTGGTATGAGTTATAACACGTATCAGTTGGCGGGGGTCCTTGAGGCGCCTATTATCTCTGAAAAGAGCACAAACGCTGCTGAAAAAAACAAACAATTTGTTTTTAAGGTGCTTAAAACAGCATCAAAAAAACAAGTAAAAAATGCGGTAGAAGTTATGTTCAGTGTAGAGGTTGATTCTGTTCATGTTTTGAATGTTAAAGGCAAGCAGAAACGAGCTGGTAAAACTTTGGGTCAAAGATCTGATTGGAAAAAAGCTTATGTGAAGCTTAAGCCTGGTCATGATATAGAATTCTCTGCTGCTTAATTTTAGATCAATAGGAAACGGTAGAAAGCATGGCGATTGTAAAATCAAAACCGACGTCACCGGGATCACGGTTTGTTGTTCGCATCAAAAACGATGAGTTACATAAAGGCAAACCTTTTGCACCTTTACTGGCTAAGAAAAGTAAAAGTGGCGGTCGTAATAATCAAGGGCGCATAACAACACGTCATATCGGTGGTGGTCATAAACAGCACTATCGTATTGTTGATTTTAAAAGAAATAAGTTAGATATTCCAGCAATCGTGGAGCGTTTGGAATATGATCCTAATAGAACAGCTAATATTGCATTAATATTGTTCAGGGATGGTGAGCGTAGATACATTATTGCCCCTAAAGGCTTAGTAGTGGGTCAAGAAATTATTTCATCTGAAACGGTACCTGTTAAACCAGGTAATTGTATGCCATTACGAAACATACCTATGGGAACGACAGTTCATTGTGTGGAATTGAAGCCAGGTAAAGGTGCTCAAGTGGCCAGAAGTGCAGGAACTTCTGTTCAATTAGTGGCTAGAGATGGTGCTCATGCAACGTTAAGGATGCGTTCTGGCGAGATGCGTAAAGTTATGGCAGATTGTAGGGCTGTAATTGGTGAGGTATCTAATTCAGAGCATAATTTACGATCACTTGGAAAGGCTGGTGCTACTAGATGGAAAGGTGTTCGTCCCACGGTTCGTGGTGTTGTTATGAACCCGGTTGATCACCCACATGGTGGTGGTGAGGGTCGTACTTCGGGTGGTAGACATCCTGTATCGCCTTGGGGTATGCCGACTAAGGGATACAAAACTAGAAAAAATAAACGTACTGATAATATGATTATTAGACGTCGTAAGCAGAAATAGAGAGGAATTAACGTGCCCCGTTCAATTAAAAAAGGTCCTTTTATTGATCATCATCTCTTAAAGAAAATTGGAGATGCTCTAAATAGCAATAATAGGAAACCGATTAAAACATGGTCTAGAAGATCAATGATAATTCCAGATATGCTGGGTTTAACTATTGCAATCCATAATGGACGGTTGCATATTCCAGTTCTCATTTCTGAGAATATGGTAGGGCATAAATTAGGTGAATTTGCTCCCACGCGAACATATAAAGGCCATGTGGCTGATAAGAAGTCAAGGTAGGTTAGGTGATGGAAGTTTCAGCAAAATTAAATAATGCTCCTTTATCAGCACAAAAAGCGCGTTTAGTCGGTGACCAAATTCGTGGAATGAAAGTTGAAAAAGCACTTAATACTTTAAAATTTAGTTCAAAAAAAGCAGCAAATATATTTATTAAGATTTTAGAGTCTGCAATAGCAAATGCAGAACATAATGAAAGTGCGGATATTGATGAGCTAAGGGTGTCTACCGTTTATGTTAATGAAGGGGCGACCATGAAAAGATTCAAGGCAAGAGCTAAAGGGAATGCAAATCATATCCTTAAAAGAACCTGCCATATAACACTTAAAGTTGCAGAATTCGAGTAGGGGCATAAAATGGGTCAGAAAGTACATCCAACAGGTATAAGGCTTGGGATTGTTAAAGATTGGAATTCAAGATGGTACGCAAATAGTCAAGACTACTCTGTATTTCTACATCAAGATATAAAAATTAGAGAATTAATAAAGAAAAAATTGGCTAATGCATCTGTCAGTCGCATTCAAATAAATAGGCCAGCTAATAACGCACATATTACTATTCATTCTGCTCGTCCTGGAATCGTCATAGGAAAGAAAGGCGAGGATATTGATGCATTGCGTCAAGAAATCTCTAAAATGATTGGAATTCCAGTTCAATTGAATGTTGAAGAGATTAGAAAACCTGAATTAGATGCTCAATTAGTGGCTGAGGGTGTTGCTCAACAACTTGAAAAAAGAATTATGTATCGGCGTGCAATGAAAAGGGCAGTTACGAACACTATGCGTTTAGGTGCTGAAGGTATCAAAATAAATGTTGGTGGTCGTTTGAACGGTGCTGAAATTGCTAGAAGCGAATGGTATAGAGAAGGTCGAGTTCCTTTGCATACATTAAGGGCAGACATTGATTATGCAACAGCTGAAGCTCATACTACCTATGGAATTATTGGCATTAAGGTGTGGATATTCAAAGGTGAAGTATTCGATATGGATGCGCATCTTGCATCTATTAACTCTGAACCCAAGAAATAGTTGAAGGAAAAAAATCATGCTTCAACCTAAAAGAACTAAATATCGTAAGCAACACAAAGGCAGAAATAACGGAACTGCTGTACGCGGGTCATCAGTTAGTTTTGGTGAGTTCGGTTTAAAATCTATTAGCCGAGGTAGGTTAACGGCGAGACAAATAGAATCGGCCAGAAGAACAATCACACGTCACGTTAAACGGGGTGGAAAATTGTGGATCAGAGTGTTCCCAGA
>Ga0209033_1001848_pt1 | contig 12026 bp, 9 predicted proteins | sample LauGreFa1BDMLBDN_2_FD_188218 | JGI IMG/M metagenome (GOLD analysis project Ga0209033, IMG submission 188218) | Freshwater lake microbial communities from Lake Michigan, USA - Fa13.BD.MLB.DN (SPAdes) (version 2) | ecosystem: Environmental > Aquatic > Freshwater > Lake | place: Lake Michigan, USA...
CGGTTGCGGGCAGCCAAGCCGTGTATGCGCAGGCAAACGATGCGACATTGACCATTACTGGCACGGTCCAAACCACGTCTTGCTTTTTAAGAATAGCGGCCGGAACAGGTGACGCTGGTGGTGGCACCAGCGGGACTACCGCATCGATTAGTGCGCCTAGAGTCGTAGCTACGAGCGCCACACAGTCAGCTGCGCCAGGCTTTGTTTTGTCACCCATCTCTAAATTTACCGTCGGTCTGGCCGCAACTAGCGGAGCTACTGCCGCCGGTTGCACAGGGCCAAGCACTTGGAACACCGCTTTTTCGACGGCTACGCCAATTACCAGCGTGTCCGGCCGGCAGTTCCTTCCCCTTTCTGCTGGAGGTGGAACGGGTGCCGCGCTGGAGTTGTACTCCTTTAGCGCAGATGGTGCTAGCCAAGTGCAGGCTATCAGCAGCTATGTAGCTCCGACCTATGGTGCGTTAAACATAAGCTCGCAGACCGGTCTAGTTTCGGTCGCGCCAACGGCTACGCAAACCTTCGGCGTGGCCTTGGTCAAGACAGCAGCGGCAAACACTCAGCTTGGCGCAGGCAACATCGCCGGTGTTGTCACTGTCAGCTACGCATTGTTTTAATTGAATGCCAGCTGGATGTTCTGCAACAGAACCCACCCCACGAAACCTCAATTGCGCACGCTGGCCAGGCAGCGCTATCGCGGCTAGGCATGGAGTGCGCCCAAAGTGCCAAGGTTATTTTGTGCTGACTAAAAGCTGGTAACAACTATGCAATATCAACCGATTAAATAAAGGAAAAATGATGAAACATTTCAATAGCTATGCCCAAAGTAAATGGGGTTTGGCTTGGTCTGTGCTGGCGCTTATGGCGATGGGCTATACCGGCCACGCCCAGGCACAGAACGCGTCCACGGTGACGCTTACGGGTAGTGTGACGCTCACCACCTGCTTTGTGAAAATCGCTACCGGTTCGGGCGCCGCTGGCGGCGGCACCGGAAACACAGCACACACTTTCGCGTTGCCTACGATTCAAAATAACGTCACCACGACAAACGCAAACCGAGGAGGCTCTTTGGGTGCTGTGACGAAATTCACCGTAGGCCTGGCCAGCAGCAGCGGAGGGTCTGGCACCTGTGCCATCCCAGGTAATTGGAACACCGCTTTTTCAACGGCTGGCACTGTGGACGGCACCATTAACAACCGTGCGCTCCTCCCGGTTACCGGGGGCGCGGCAGGGTTTGGCTTGGAGTTGAACTCGTACGATGCTGCTGGTTCTAACTTAGTCCGGGCTATCAGCAGCTACCCCGCATCCGGATTAGGTGTGACGTACGCGGGGGCAAACAACACCAGTGCGCAAACCGGTTTGGACGCGGTAGCCATGAACGCGACGCAAACCTTCGGCGTAGCCATGGTGAAGACTGTGCCCGCAGCTACAGCCATTACCTCTGGCGCTCTTAGCGCCAGCGTCACGGTTAGCTACGCCGTGTTTTAAGTGCGCCAAGCCGTATGGGGTCTGTGCATGTGCACGTCTTTATCAAGCCCGAGCTACGGGCATTGCATGAGACGCACGGGTGTGGACCTTGCATTGGCATGGGGCTTGACTGCTGGCGCGGGAGCTTCGCTCTCGCGCCAGCCTTCTTAGCCCGGGCGACAAAACAGCGGCATAGACCGCCACCTCTATTTTTCTTTGATACACCTAGTCCCATTTTTTAAACGCATGTACTTTTGCACATACCTTCAACAGAGTTGCCGCAGCCTTTTGCTGCTTGGTCTGTCACTCACGCTAGGCCAGGCTTGGGCCTTGCAAAACGGCGAGACTGCCAACTTTGTGACCTTGGCGATTGTGGGCGCCGTCAAGTCTGGCTCCTGCACGCTCGCGGCCTCTGTCAATGACGGCAAGCCCACCGAGACGATACAGACCACCCCCAATGCGCAGCGGGCCAACAGCGTTTCGGGCATCGCCTATTTTTCTATCAGCGTGCGCTACCTAGGCGATGTCGGTGAAAACTGCTTGCGCACGAATAAATTATCGGCCATTCAATTTGACCGCAATTCGCAAAACAAAAACATCTTGGATCCGGCCCGTATGGACAGGCAGCCCGTGCGCACCCCCAACCTAAAGGTTGAGCTCATTCTTTTTAACAACGACTGGACACAAAGTACCGTCGTCAACCCCGATAGCAATACTGCTGTGGACTTCACGCGCACCGCCAGTCGGATGAACTCAGCGCCCAATGCTGCCGATGAAAAGCTGAACTTCGCGATCCGCTACACGGTTTCCGCAGCAGAGGGGCAGGATATCCGCCCTGGTGACTACTTTGTCACCTTGCCTTTTGTCGTGGCACTGAACTGACACCCACTTAGCCAACGCATATCGCATACAGCTACATGGACACTGCGCTGTAGCGCCAATTTAAACGGGAGAAAAGATGAGAAAAGTAGAGCTTAAAAAATACAGGCAAGGCATTGCCAGGGCCATTTGCGCGGCTGCGTTTTTTGGCGGCCTGGTGTCCACCCAGGCCGCGGTGGTTATTGAGGGTACCCGCATTATTTACAACGAGAGCCAACGCGAAGTGAACGTCAAGTTGGGCAATGTGGATGAGAAAGTAGCCACCTTGGTGCAGATCTGGATCGACGAAGACAACATCGACGCAAGCGCCAGCAGCAGCGGTGTGCCCTTTATCTTGAACCCGCCACTGGCCAAGATAGGGCCCGGAAAAAAGCAGCAAGTACGCATGGTGTACATCGGCGAAAACGAGAACCTGAAGCAAGAGAAGCTCTACTGGTTCAATATGCTGGAGGTTCCGCCCAAAAGCAATGAACCCTCCTCTTTGTCCTTTGCGGTGCGTACCCGGGTGAAGCTTTTCTTTCGACCCAAGGCGATGAACGGCATGGTGCCCAATGCACCTGAAACCACGGTGTGGCGCTGGACTTCTACCAAAGAGCCCTTTGAAATCGAGGCCCACAACACCAGCTTATTTCATATGTCCATGCCATCGGTGTTTTTGGAGGGCACGGCCTCGCCCATAGAGCTAAGCCGGGGCACCATGATTGCGCCCAACGAGCGCGTCAAATTCAAGGTGGAGGGGCTCAGTGTGCCTCCCGATAGCGCCATGAAGATTCGCCATAGCTCCCTGAACGATTTTGGAGCTGAGATGTTTTTCACCAAAAACATTTCGCTCACCAAATAAGTTGTTCAGCATTGTGCGGCTAACAGTTCCCATCCGTAGATTAAACATTGATACCGATACGCGTGTTTGCCCCCTCCATTGTCTTTATCGCGTGTGCGGCTTGTGCCGCGCATGCGATGGCTGTGCAGGACCCAAGCCAAGACAAGGCCCCCAAGCTTGAAGCGGTACAACAGGGTGATGCACAGGAGGAGGAGGATGTTGAGTTCAATACCGACTTTTTGGACCCTCAGATGTTTCGCGGCCTGGATAAGAAAAAGCTGGGTAAATCCCTGGCAGTGCAGGCTGGCTTATTGAGCGTGGAGGTCAGCCTCAATGACAAGAATATCGGCAGCATGGAGCTGCTGTTCAAGGACGTCGAAGGATCGGATAGCGCCCGCGCCTGCTTAAGTGCTGTCAACATTAAAAAGCTGCCGCTCAAAGCGAAGTTTTATACGCCCAAAGGGCGTGAACTGTTATCTGACCACGGGGCAGCGCAAGCGAGCGCCAACCCGCGTAGCGCGCCCTGTCTTTTTATCCACGAGCTGATCGAAGGCGCCAGCGACAAGTATGACAGCAGCGAACTGGCACTGTCGCTCACGGTGGCGCAGGCTGCCATCGCCAAGCAAGGCGCAGGTCCCGAGGCCCTGGAGCTGAGCTATGGAGAAAACGCCGCATTTGCGAACTATTCAGCCAGCGCCTTCCAGATCGCCTCTCCTGAGGGCAAACTATCGTCACAGTTTTTATCGCTCAATGCGGGAATTAACCTCGTGCCCTGGCAAATCCGGCGCAGCATGAGTTTTTCCAAGTCTGGCGATGAAGATGTCGTGGTGAGCTATGGCGACTACTTGATCAAACGTACTTTTGTGGACTGGAAGTCCACCTTGATGCTCGGCAAATTGAGTAGCCAAAGCCAGAGCTTGGGTGGCGTTAGCGCCCGCGGCTTGCGCTTGAGTAGCGAGCAGCAGTTGTATCCCTACGAGGAACGCACCTACAACCCTGCGGTAAAAGGCATTGCGCGCAGTAATTCAAGGGTGCAAATAAAACAAAATGGTGTGGTTTTTTTAGAGCAAAACGTGCCGCCAGGCCCCTTTGAGTTTGAACAACTCAATCCGCCCTCCAATGTGGGCGATTTAGAGGTCATCGTCACCGACGCGGCTGGCCGCCAAGAGCAATTTTTTATGCCCTACAGCAATGTCGGGACTAGGCTCAATCCCGGAAGTTTTCGCTACTCCGTCATGCTGGGGCAATACCAGTTGCCTAGTGGCTCTGATGTTTACCTGGCACAGGGCGGTATTCGGTACGGCTGGAACCAGGTCTTCACGCCAGAGCTAGACTATTTTGTTTCTGACAGATTTGTGGCTGGCGCCACAGGTTTTGTTTTGGAAAACAATTGGGGAAGTCAGTTTGGCTCTGTCGCCCTGTCGAAAATGAACGCTCCTATTAGCGCTTCCGGATATAGCCTGCGTCTGGGCCTAAATAGCAATATTGGAAAGCTGGGGCAATTTACATTCCAACGCCAACAACAGTCCGCATCCTACTTTGACCCCTCTTCTGCGCTTGCTTACCAAACCAGCACGACTTTTAAATTAAATACCGCAAGTGCTACGAATAGCCTATCCTTTAATACCAATATTCCGCGCGTCGGTGCATTTTCTTTATATTACTCGTCGCAAGACACCGCTGAATTGGCCAATGCAAGCCAAAACTTCAATATCGGTTATTCCCGTGGGTTTGATGGCTTTAGCGTATATGCCAGCCTGAATCAATCGATTAACAATAATGGCTTATCGCCCACAATAAGTAGCCTCAGTGCCAACCTAGGCGTCTCTATTCCACTCAAGCTTGGCCATGGCGGTGGTAATTTATCGGCCTCGGCGAGTGGCAGAGAAGGAGGTGTCAGCACACAGCGCGTCGGCTACAACGGGCGCTGGAGCGACTATGCATCCTACGGACTGTCTTATGGGGCGAGTGGCGGCGCATCGAGCGCGAGTTTTTCATCGGATATTACCCACGCAATGGGCAGCTCCAATATCGGCTTATCCCAGTCGAGTGAGGGGCAAACCCAATTTAGTATTGGAAATTCCGGCTCCATCGTGCTGCACCGCAATGGTTTGCTGGTAGGGCCCAGCGTGGGGGATACATTTGGCATTCTCGAGGTGCCTGGCGGAGAAAATATTCAGGCCCAAGGAGAACTGGGGCGCGTCAATGGAGACGGCTATGGCCTTGTCTCCAATCTAAATCCCTATGCCGACAATGTAGTATTTTTAGATACCGAAAATTCTAGTTTTGACCTGGAATTGATTTCAACTTCCGCTAGTGTGGCTCCGATAAGTGGCTCGGTGGTGCGTTTGGCCTATAAAGCACGCTTGGGCTACCCGCTTCTGCTTACTTTTTCTAGAGTGGAAGATGTAAGTATCCCAATAGGTGCCGATTTGCTCAACGACGCGGGTGATGTGGTGGGCGCCAGTGGCCGCAACAGTTGGGCAATAGCACAAGTCAAAGAGCCTGGCGGCACCTTAACCGCCAAGTGGGGCGATAAACCTGAAGAATCTTGCAAGGCGACTTATGTGCTGAATAAGGCCGTGGTGGATGAATCAAAAGAACACAAGGCCATTATTCTGAAGTGCGAGACGATCAAGCAAATCCCCATCGGGTCAGAAATTTTTGATAAAAGCGGCGAAGAACTTGCCGTGACGGGGCAAGGCGGCAGGGCCTTGGTGCGGGTGAAAGACACGGCAGGCAGGCTCAAGGTGCAGTGGGGCGTCAAATCGACAGAGATCTGTGAGTCTGAATATGCGGTTGACGGCAACGCCAAAGCCAATAGTAATGGCCTGATTCCGCTCCGTTTGCAGTGTAGATAATCGACTGAACCATCATGAATAATACATATTCTTTATTTGCAAATCATCGATTTGCCGCATACCAATACCGCAATGCCTTAGTGCCAGACGCGTTCTTACTAAGATTGTTTGTGTTCTTAATCATCGCATGCGCCTCGCTTTACGGCACCAAAGCCCATAGCGGTCCAGTATGTATACCGCAGGGCTTCGAAATATTTCCAAGCATGCCAAGCGCCATTAGCCTTGGCAAAATAACTTATAACGGCGGGACAAAGTTGTTATACGATTCGTCAGTGACTGCAGCTGCTACCAGTTCATGCAGTAATTCACCTAATGCTACGCTTGACTTTGTAACCCTCCCCACAAGACAATTCGATGACACTGTTGTGCTCAGCGCTAGGGGTGACACCTACCCCTGGAGAGCCAAATTCATGTATTCGTCGAGGTCTACCTTTGGCAGTCCCTTTGGGTATTATTCAATGATGTTGTATTATTATATTACGATAGACTGCAGGCCGGGCGAAGTAGTTTTCGGGCAGATCATTAATAATGACACCTTTCGAGTAACCGGCCTCCAATCTTGCAGCAGCTACACCGTGGATTATAGAGTATCTATTTATCAGAATGACACCTACGTTCCTATCGCCAACTTTACTACTGTGGTCGAATCGCTCGGTATAAGAATGAGAACAAATTTATTAGATGACAGAACAGGTACCCTGGCGACAGTAAGCACTTCGCTAAGGACGCTTACTAGGTCAAATTCATTGAAACTTATGTCGGGCGTGTATTGCACCTATTCACTGAGCACCAGCACGGTAGATCTTGGTACGTGGAGTAGTTTGGATTTGCTTAATTATGATACTAGCAGGGCTTACACCATTAATATGCAAAATTGCCAAAATGCTAGCGGGCGGCAGGTTTCGGTATTTTGGCGATTTGATAATCCGGATCCGGGTGACGATAGTGTTATGTTGAACAGTGTTGCCGGCGGCGCTTCCGGTGTGGTCGCTCGGACAGCATGCTCCGGTACGGTGGTACGCCACAACCAACCGCTTGTGATTTCTGCCAACCTCCAAGGGAACCTTTCTGTCGCTTGTTCTGCCGAGTTGCTCCCTGCTCGCGGTGTAAGCACCGTCGGGCAAATAGCGCCCGGGCGGTTTCGAGGCATTGCCTATCTTGTATTTCAGTTTCAGTAGTTAGTTTATGGTTTAAACCCATGCGCCTGCTGTCCCTTGCGTATGCCAAGTTCAGGCGATCCGTGCTTGCTTGCTAGCCGCGATGCAGCGCTGATTGGGGCGCTTTGCAGGCGCTGGCAGGCGCAATACCTATTGGTAGCTTATTTGTACGACGGTATTGCCTTGGGTGCCCGTTGCGCCTGCGCTGGTTTGCAGCGCTGGTGTTTGCGTAATTACTGAGGCAATGCGGCAGCGCGGGTCTAGTTGCACAGGCAGCGCGCTTGGATCGCTTGTCTGCCCCGCCGGTACGGCGCAGGTGGGCGCGGTGACGCGAATCTGTATCACCACCGTGCCCGATTGCGCATGGGATAGCGGCGCGAAGGCCAGTAGCGCAAGGCTGCATACCCATGGGGCAAGCCCCGCACTGCGCGCCTGCCCCAGCCCGGCGCTGGCCCTCGGATTTCTTAAATTCATTTTGAAATACTCCAACGTAAAAGATGACGGAAAACCGACATTTGCCTAGATAAAACTGTATTTAACAGTTTAATTTGGGTTTAATGATAAATTCGGTTTTCTTATTACTTTTACGCAGTTATCGTGCCGCCTGCCTGGCCGTCGGCGGTTCCGCGTCACCCAAGAGCCTGTTGGGTGGCTGGGCGGCTGGGAGCTAGGCTACCTCTGCATAAGTCCAAATCCGTCATTGCGAGGCCGCAGGCCGTGGCAATCCGTGGCTTCATGCCTGCATGGATCGCCACGTCGCTTCGCTCCTCGCGATGACATGCTTGTCCGGGCGATCCCTAACAATGCTTGTCATAAGTCCAAATCCGTCATTGCGAGCGCAGCGAAGCGATCCATTTTTGAATGCCAATCAAGCACTTATGGATCGCCGCGTCGCTGCGCTCCTCGCGATGACGGACTTATGCAGGCCTTCCCTAGGCTGCCCGCACGCGGGCTAAGACACATGAGGTCGATGTAAGGTCAGGCAGGCGGCGCTTTGCCTGCGGCGGGATGGCTTAGGCGAGTACTTGCTTAAGCCATTCGGCAAAGGCGGCGCATTCCCAGCGGTCCATCATGCCGGTGCGCCAGCACAGGTAATGGGCGTGGGGGCTGACCACGTTGTCGGTAAACGTGGGGCTGCTGCCCAGGCGCACCAGTGACCCGTTTTCCAGCCAGGGGGCGCCCAGCTTGAGCCGCACCAGGGCAATGCCCATGCCGGCAGCAGCGGCGTCGCACATGAGGCCGATGTCGTTGAACTGCGAGCCGTCGACCGGTTCGGGCCAGTCCAGGTGGTGCGCGGCAAACCAGGTGCGCCAGGGCTCAAGGGGGCTGCGCAGCAGGGCTTGGTTGGCCAGGTCTTGGGCGGTTTCAAAAGGCCCGTGCTCGCGCACAAAGGCGGGCGACGCCATCGGGGTGACCACGTCTTTGCTCAGGCAGACGTACTCCAGATCGGCATAGCGCCCGGCGCCAAAGCGCACCGTGAGGTCGGCGTCTTCGGCCACCACGTCTAAGAGCGGAATGGTGACCTGCATGGTGAGGTCGATTTCTGGATAGGCCTCGGTAAATTCCCGCAAGCGTGGGATGACGACCGAGCGGGCAAACGTGGGCGTCAGCGCCAAACGCAGCTTGCGCTTACCGGGCACAGCACTGGAGGTGGGGAATTTTTGCAGCGTGGACAGGCCTTCGCGCACATGGGCCAAGTATTCGCTGCCTTCGGTGGTGAGCGAAAAATCGGCACGGCCAAACAGCTTGGTGCCAATGATTTGCTCCAACTGGCGCACCCGGTGGCTGACCGCACTGGGCGTAACGCAGAGTTCTTCCGAGGCCTGGGTGACGCTGCGCAAGCGGGCCAGGGCCTCGAACGTTAAGAGGCATTGAATGGGGGGGATGCGTGCAGTACTCATAGGAGGCGCTAACTATAATCCGACGCTTTACGCAGGGCTGACAAACTGCGTCAAAGTGCACACTTTTTATTCAACCGGGAGAGCCAATGGCAGACCGATGGGCGGCGCGCAGAGCGGTGTGGCCGCAATACCTTCTGCCCAAGCAGGCCCTCACCGCCTTTGGCGGCTGGGTCGCCACCCGGCGTTGGGGCAGCGCAACGACCCGGCTGATTGCCTGGTTCGTCAACAAATACCAAGTCGATATGAGCGAGGCCGCGCAGCCGGACATCGCCGCTTACGCCCACTTCAATGATTTTTTTACCCGCGCACTGCGCGCTGGTGCGCGGCCGCTGGCAGCCGCGCGCTGGATGTGCCCGGTGGACGGGGCTATCAGCCAGTTTGGCGCTATAGAGAACGGGCAGATATTCCAGGCCAAAGGCCACGCGTACAGCGCCACCGCCTTGGTCGGCGGCGACAGCACGCTAGCCGCGCAGTTCGCCCAAGGCAGTTTTGCCACCTTGTACCTGAGCCCGCGCGATTACCACCGCATCCACATGCCCTGCGCCGGGACGCTGCGCCAGATGGTCTATGTGCCGGGCGATTTGTTCTCCGTCAACCCGACCACCGCGCGCGGCGTACCTGGCTTGTTTGCGCGCAATGAGCGCGTAGTCTGTGTGTTTGATACCGCGCACGGGCCTATGGTGATGGTGCTGGTGGGCGCGACGATTGTGGGCAGCATGGCCACGGTATGGCACGGCGTGGTGAACCCGCCGCGCACGGGGCATATCAGCCGCCATGACTACCCCGCCGGTAAGGTACAGCTAGCGCAGGGCGAGGAAATGGGCCGCTTTTTGCTGGGCTCCACCGTGGTGCTGTTGCTGCCCGAAGCGGCCCCTGGCTGGAACCCGGCCTGGCAGGCGGGCGGCCCGGTGCGCATGGGCCACGTGATGGCGGGGGCCGACTAGCCCGCAGGTATTTGCGGCGCGGCGCAGGACGAAGCGCTGTTGTTGCTGGCCATCTCCGCATTTTTCACCTGCACGATTTCGGCCAGGATGGAGACAGCTATTTCCGCTGGCGTCTTGGCCCCTAACTTCAAGCCCACCGGGCCATGCAGTCGCGCCAACTCTTTTTCTGTCATGTCGAAGTGTTCGGCCAGGCGCTGCTTGCGCGTGGCCTGGGTGCGGGAAGAGCCCAGGGCGCCGACATAAAAAGCATCGGACTTGAGCGCTTCCAGGAGCGCCATATCGTCTAGCTTGGGGTCGTGCGTGAGGGCGACGATGGCGGTGTGGGCATCGGGCAGCATCTCACGCACCACGTCATCGGGCATTCCCATGAGGCGCTGCACGCCTTGCATGTCCAGCCCGGCGCTATATTCCTCGCGCGGGTCGCAGACCAGTACTTCAAAGTCCAACAGCCCGGCGATCTGGGCCACGGCTTGCGACAACTGGCCCGCGCCGATCAGCAGCAAGCGCCATTTGGGGCCGAACACAGTATGCAACACTGCGCTGTCGTAGACCAAGGCTTGGCCGCGCTGCGCGCCCGACAAAGTGACCAGGCCAGTGGCCATGTTCAGGCTGCGGGTGACCAGCTGGTGGCGCGCGGTGCGGTCTAGCAAATCGGCGATCCAGGCGCTGTCCACCAAGGGCTCGTGCACCAAGAGCAAGGTGCCGCCGCAAGGCAAGCCAAAGCGCGCCGCTTCTTCTTTGCTGACGCCATAGACGATTTCGCTGGGTAAGCCCGCGCTGGCGCCGCTGGGCACGGTGGAAGCGGCTAACGCGCCAAAGGCGGCTTTGGTACGGGCAATGAGGTCTTCTTCGACGCAGCCGCCCGAAACCGAACCGCTGACACGACCGTCGCCACGAACCGCCAACAAAGCGCCAGGCGGGCGCGGGGCGCTGCCCCAGGTTTGCACTACGGTGACCAGCGTGACCGCATGGCCCGCGCGATGCCAATCGAGTGCATCACCGAGCACCCGCAAATCCAAACTGTCCATGCCCTACTCCCAGGGTTGTGCGCGCAAACGCCAGGCGAAAAAAGCGCGGTACAAGGCCACGCTCACCACCATGCCCCAGGTCATTCCGACAAACATACCGCCGAGCATGGCGGTGACACTGGAGTTGCCCAGGGCAACTTGCCAACGTACCAACCATATGGCTCCAGCTGTCATTCCCAGCAACATCCAGCCCGAACAGAGCAGGTTTTGCGTCAGCACCGAGCACAAATAGCGCCCGCAATGCTGGCGCAAAAGGCGCAGGCTGGGAATGGCCAGCAGGCCACCGGTGAGCATACCCGCATGCATGGCCGGCAAAAACGCCATATGCAGTTGCAGGCTATCGAAAAAATCCAGGGGCGCGGCCTGGGCACACAGGCTGGCCAAACGGGCCGGGCCCGCTTGCAGCACATCGACCAGCAAGCCGATGAGCATGCCGCCAAAACCTAAAGACAACATGATGTAGGGCGGCGACAAGCCCGCGCGCTGTGGCCGCACCAGCGACAAAGCCGCGCAGCCCGCCGCCACCAATACCAGCGATACCGCAATGACGGTTGCTTGCGACAGACCGGGCATGGCGCCGGGTACGCCCAGGCCCCACAAGGTAGCGCCGACGGCAAGCAGCAACACGCCTGGTGTGATGGCAGCCGAACCGGCGCCGCGCGCCAACCAGTGCGGGGCGGTTTTCATGCGCGGCCTCCAGGCTTGTAGCCGAGCGCATAGGGGAAAACCCCATAGCCAGCGGGGCCGGAGTCTGTAAAAGTGCCCTTCCCTGTGCACGAGACGTGCCAGTAGGCTATGGTTCGCATGCAGACGTTCATCTGCTGCACTGTAGCGATCTACAAGACTTCGCGCAGACTGGTGAACGAAGCGCGCTTGCATTGCATGAATTTCCGTTTGGCGGCACGAGAAGCGCCTCGGCATCGTTGGACCGAACCCATAAGTTAAAACGCTATGAGCAAAAGCTGCCCCTAC
>Ga0209033_1001853_pt1 | contig 11991 bp, 20 predicted proteins | sample LauGreFa1BDMLBDN_2_FD_188218 | JGI IMG/M metagenome (GOLD analysis project Ga0209033, IMG submission 188218) | Freshwater lake microbial communities from Lake Michigan, USA - Fa13.BD.MLB.DN (SPAdes) (version 2) | ecosystem: Environmental > Aquatic > Freshwater > Lake | place: Lake Michigan, USA...
GCCTCGCGCAGGGCGACCCAGCGCAGGTCGGCCCCGCGCAGGTCGGCCCCGCTCAGGTTGGCCCCGCTCAGGTTGGCCCCGCTCAGGTCGGCCCCGCGCAGGTTGGCCCCGCGCAGGTTGGCCCAGCGCCCCGCCGGCTCATCGTCCCGCCGAGTCCGCGACCACTCGGCTTGCAGCCGGAGAACGACGGTCAGCGCCGCCGCGAGCACGACGCGGCCGGAGAACGGCGCGGCGCCCTCGTAGGGGATGACGGTGGCGCCGTCAGGAGGGGCGCCGTAGGTGACGGCGCCGGAGTGGGTGAGGTAAAAGGTGGGGGTCATTCGCTGTCCTCGTCGGTGTCGGTTTCGTCGTCGCTCTCGTCTTCGTCCTCATCGCCGCCGTAGAAGTCGGCGGCGTACCGGTAGAGCATCCGGTCGTGGTAGTCGTCGGCGATCACGGCATCACCTCGACGCGCGGGCCGATCACCATGGGCATGGGCCGGCAGGCCATCACGTCGAAACCCTCCTCCCCCATCCGCAGGTGGTCGTAGCCCGTGGTGGTTTCCACCGGGACGGCCCGCCCAGCGTAGACGCGGGCGAAGTCCTCCAAGCGAAGGTGCAGCGTAGGCTTGTAGGCGCTCAGCTTGGCGTCGATGACGTACTCGATCTGGTTGGCGTCGAGGTAGGCGCGCATCGCTTCGGCGGTGGCGGTGAGTTCGGTGGGGGTCATCGTGGCTCCTTGTCGCGGGTCCATCCCGCACCTCAGTATGCTCCGCTGCCCGTCGAGCGGCAAGAGAAACGTGCAAGAAAGTTTCGCCACCCGTTCGCGTGACGTTCCCCCCGCGTGGTGGTAAGCTGCTCTCGCGCCGCCCTCACGGGGCACGGTTTCGCCTCCCGTCCAATCCGGGCGAGCGAACCCGCGGGGCCTGCCCGGCCCGATGCGCTGCTGAGAGGCAGCCGGCGCACACCACCTACATGGAGACCACTTGGCCAACGACACGCCGATGATTGCCGCGCTCTTTGTGGACGCGAATGGCATCTACGCCGGTCGGCCTGACGTGGACCTATGGCCCGTCGCTCGAGACGCGCGGCTGTACGATGGGCCTCACCCGGTGGTGGCGCACCCGCCGTGCCAGCTCTGGACGAACATGGCGGCGGTGAACTGGCAGCGGTACGGCCGCGACCGGCCAGCGTGGTATCCGGGCGGGGACGATGGAGGGTGCTTCGCCTTTGCGCTCGCCGCCGTCCGTAAATGGGGTGGCGTGCTCGAGCATCCGGCCAGCACTCACGCATGGGCCGCTCATGGATTGCCGCGCCCGCCTCGAGATGGATGGCAGTACCTGCTAACCACAGGCTTGAGGGTGGAGGCGGTGTGCGAGGTCGCGCAGGTCGCCTACGGGCACAAGGCGCGGAAACGGACGTGGCTGTTCTACGCGGGGCCATGTGCGCCGGCCCCGGTTGAAACGACGGCGCCGCCGGCTACCCACCAGATCGGGTCCTTTGATCGCATCAAGCCCACGCTCAGCGGCCGAGCAGCGAGCGCCACCCCGCCCGCCTTCGCCGACCTCCTCCTGAGCATGGCGCGCCCATGCCTCTACACGAACGCCGCATCCATCGCCGCCAAGAGTCATCAACGCCACCTATTTCCCATGGAGCCTACGAAATGACCGCCAACGACACGCCCACCCGATCCGACCCCCACGGCTACGGCCTCACCCGCAGCGTCACCCGTTGCATCCTGTGCGGTGAGCGCCCGTACAGCTACCCCGGCAAGCGGTGCGGCCCCTGCTACCGCGAGGCCAACGGCGGCCAGCGCGTCGAACTGGCGCCCCTGGTGATCGACCTGCCCGCGGTGGTAGCCGCGCCCGTCGTCGTCGCGCCCGTCCCGAAGCCGAGAGCGCCGGGAGTTGGCAAGGCGCGTAACGACCAACTCGTGTACCGCCGCAAGGAGCTCGGCCTACCCGGCGCGACTCCCGCCGAGGTGGACGCCGCATGGGCCGCGCGCCCCGTGATCCGTGCCGTGCGCCTGTGCCAGTGGGCCGACTGCGACCGGACGCACGCGAAGCACGGCGCTTGCCGCCGCCACGCTCACCGGCTCGCCATCATGGACGCGGTAGGCACCACGCCCGCCGAATGGCCGGCGATGTGGGAGGCGCGTGAGCAGGAGTTGGCCGAGCTCGCCGCGTGGAACGGCGCCGCCCATCGTGGGCTACCGCGCAAGGGGCCGAGGCCGGTGCTGTCGCTCGCGGAGTGGCGCGCGATGGTCAAGGGCAGCGCGTAGTTCCCGGCTCGGGAAGGACAACGCCCACTCGGAGGCTATCCGGGTGGGCGTTCCTGTTTCAGCCGAGGGCTACCCCGGCCAGAAGCGCCGCTGCATCTCGGCTACGTCGGTCTGGAACCGGGCGACCTTGGCGCGCAGGTCGTGCAACACGGGCGCCTCCGGGTCGGTGTACGGCAGCATCACACGCAGGCGACCGACACGCCCGTAACGATGCGACCGGCGCACGGCCTGATACGTCTCCTCGAAGCTCCAATTGAACCCCGAGTACACCATGTCATCGCACTCGGGGATGTTGACGCCGAAGCCGAGCACCTTCGGCTTGCTCACGATGTGGTCAAGCTGGCCAGCGCGGTAGGCGTCTACGAGCTCCACCCGCTCCTCGATCGGCATCGCCCCGTTGATGACCGCGACCGTACCGGGCAGCGCCCGCCGCACGGCCTGCTCCTCGTCGTTGCGCGAGCACCAGACGATGCCACGCTTTCCGGTGAGCGCATCCACGATGGCATCCAGCCGAGGCCCTGGCATCGACCGCAGCGCGCCGAAGATGGCCGATCGGTCGGTGCCGTTGGCGGCGCTCGCGAACAGGGCGCCGTTCTCGATCTTGAACCCGTCAGGCAGCGCGCACCATCGCTCCACATACTCGGGCTCCTGCCCCATCTCGGTCGTCTCCGTGTACCCGAGCGCCCGCGGGCTGTAGACGTAGGTGCTCCACGTCGAGAGGTTGCGGTAGAACGGGCCGATGGCATGACCGCGTAGAATCCAATGCACGCCATCCTTGCGGAAGAACTGGCTATAGAACTCCTTGGCGGTGCGGGCGTACCCGAGAAATACGGCATGGCTGGCGTACTCGGCATGGTCATTCGGCGCCGGGGTTGCGCTCACCGCGAGCCGGTGGGGCACATCGGCCGACAGGCTGCACAGCCAATCGCGCGTCTGGCCGCTCTCGTTCTTCAGGATGGAGCTCTCGTCCAGCACGATCCCGCGCACGCCGCGCATGTCGATGTCCCGCATCGATTCGTAGTTGATGATCGCGATACCGTCGGTCCACGGCTCGCCGTTGCGGAGGTCGATCAGCCGGTGGCCGTGGAATCGCTCGCACTCCCGATGCCATTGGTTGCGGACGGCGAGCGGCGCCAGCACGAGCACCTTGCCGCCCATCGCTACGGCGTGCGCCCACGCGAGCGCCATCGGCGTCTTGCCGAGCCCGCAATCCGCAAAGATGGCGAACCGCCGCTGACGCAGCGCCCGGTCTACGAGGTCGGCTTGGAACCGCATCAGGTGCGGCGCAACGACGGCGCCCGAGTCGGATGCGACATCGCCACCGAAGATCGCGGCGTAGCTGATGTCATCGGTAACGACCACGCGACCATCTACCCGGTAGTTAGGGAGCTTCTTGCACCGGATGAAGGTCGCGTAACCCTCGGGCGTGGCGTCGATGGGGATGCGGATCGCGCTCATCGCGACACCATGAACAGGCTCTGCTGGGCGTCACGCTCGCGGATCGCGCGGTCGAGATTCTTATGTGCCACGCCGAAATAGCGCGGGTTGAGCTCCAGGCCGATGAACTTCCGATGGCGCTTCAACGCTTGGAAGCCCTCCGAGCCTACGCCCATGAACGGGCTCAGCACCGTATCGCCGCGGTTGCTCCACAGGCGCACGCACCGGTCAATCAGTGGGAGTTGAAGCGGGCAGACGTGCCGCTCGTCCTCGTCGCTCTTGGCGGCCTCGGTGTTGAGCGTGTCCGTCTCCTTGATGCCCGTCCACACCGGCATAGGCTCGCCACGATCGTACATCGCGCGGAGCCCTTCGGTCAGCTCGACATCGCTGGTATCGTCGGAGGTCCACACGCCCTCGGCGAACTCGATCCATTCGTCGCGCGTCACCCGGCCGGCGGTGCCGTCGCTTTGGCACACCGGCTCGGCGGGGGCGCCCTTCTGCTTGAACACCAGGAGGTAATCAGACAGCGCCGGGCGACTCGTCATCGAGTCTTTCTCAAAGCTGGTGAAGGTGAGACAGTGGCTCTTGGTGCGGATCGACTGCGCTTGCGGGTTCTTCGGGATCGTGATGTCGCCGTAGTAGTTGAGCCCGGCGCGCTCCATCATGCGGATCATGGCGCCGCGGATGTCGTACAGGCCGGTGAATCCGTGTACGCCCTTGAACCGGGACACCTGCTGGATGTGGAGGCAGACGTTCCGGCCCGGCTTGATAAGCGGCGCGAGGGCGGCGCAGAAGAAGTCAAAGTGCAACAGGAACTCGTCATCGCTCTCGCGGCTGTTGCCCATGTCGGCGTCGGCGTCGGTGTAGGCGTATAGGCTGGAGAAGGGCGGCGAGAATACCGCAAGGTCGATGCTGGCGTGCGGCATCTCCAGCATGGCGGGGATGCAGTCGCGGTTCTGGATCGTGTAGTCGTCGGTGGTGAACATCGTAGCCTCGGGTCGGTGGTTGGTTGGTGCGTCGTCCGCCCTTCCATCAGGGCGGTATGGGGCGGCGCGCTCCCCCGGTTGCTGTCGATCGCACGAACGATACCCACGAGGGCCGCCACGATCGCCGGCTTTGGTCAATCCGCGACGGAGCCGGCCGCCGCTTGGAGGTTGGCGGCCCCTTAGAATCCGATCGGGTCGGGATCGACCATGCGCTGGTAGACGTGGCGCACGAGCTCCACATCCTGCGCGCAGTAGTGCCGGATGCGGTCGTGCTGCCCGAGCTGGTACGCGGGCCACACCTTCGATCCGTCCATGCCCTCGTCCTTGCCCTCGATGCCGAGGAAGCGCGCGATGCGGTCGAGGCCCACCATGTCGCGCGGGTTGGTCGCGCTCCACATGGTCATCGTGTCGATCAGGCCGTCTCCCCACTTGCGATACGGCAGGAGGTTGGCGAGGCGGTGCTGGTGCTTGACGGCCGTTCGCCACAGAAAGGGCGCATCAAAACCACAAATGTTGTGTCCGCACACCAGCACGCGCCCCCCCTTGTCCGCCCGCTTGGCCTCGTTGATAGCGTCGGCCAGCGCATCGAGGATCACACGGACGTTGCTCAGGCTCTCGTCATACGCGACCTGCACCGGTCCATCGTTGATGGCGTACCCGGCGCACAGGATGCGACCGGAGTGCGAGTCCAGGCCGGTGCGGTTGTAGAGCTCGGCGCGCTTCTCAGCGACGTACTCCGCGATCTTGTCCGGGTCGCGGTAGTTCGCGGGTGCGGTCGGCTCCTCCTTGGGAGCCCAGCCGTTGGGGTCGGCACATGCCGTCTCGATGTCCAGAAAGAGGATTGATGCCATGGTGTCTCCTAAACGTGGTTCCATGCTTCACGGCGCACGATCATGCCGATGAGTGCGTCAGACACCGAGTATCGGCGCGCAACGCTGGTTTTGTATTCCCCGGCGGCGACTGCCGCCCGGATCGCGATGATGTCGCTTTCCTTCAGCTTTGATCCCCTGTGCGCTGAACCACGCGCCACAGATTCGGGGCAGGTGTGGGCGCCGGTCGCGGCGCCGGTAGCCTTTCTGGCCCGACCCTTGGCGATCATGTCGGCCACGTTGTCGCGTCGTGACCCGAGGAACAGGTGAGCGGGGTTGCAGCACGGCGGGTTGTCACAGCTATGAAGGGCACACACTCCGTCAGGAATGACGCCGTTGACCAATCCCCATGCGATCCGATGGGCCAGAAGATGGGGGCCGCCCCACCTCGGCCGTCCGTACCCTGCGGGGGTGACGTTGCTGGTCCATGGCCAACACGCATCCGGCCCGCCAGACCTGTCGATCTTGGACCAGAATGCGTCAACGCGCTCTGACATGGTATGCTTGCGAGGCATTCTCGACTCCGTTCAGTTGAGGGTGCAGGAGCCGGCGGCGTTAGTAGCGCCCCGGCTCCACGCATTGTAGCACAAGATCAGAAGGGAATTCGACTGTCGTCGTCGTCGTGGCTCGGCTCCCCACTCGGCGCCCGCTCCGACTTCGGGCTGAGCGCCTTGACCTCGCGGGCGTCGATCGAGAGCGTCAACCGCTCGCCGTCCTTCCCCTGCCAAACGTCCATGTAGGCATCGCCCACGATGCACACGCGGTCGCCCTTGCGGAGCTGGCCCGCGAACTCGGCGCTCTTGCCGAATACGGTGACGCTCCACCACGTCGAACGCTTGCGCTCGCCGTAGCCGTGGGTGGTCGCGACGGAGAAGCGGGCGATGGGGTCGCCCTTGCCGGTGGCGCGGGTTTCGGCGTCTTTGCCGAGGTTGCCGATGATGGTGACGTTGGCGAGCATTTTATTCCTTGGAGGCGATGAACGCCTGGAGCTTGGCCTTGGTGGCCGGTTGAAGAAGGGCGGCGATGAGCTTCGAACGTTCGTCGGGCGTCATCGTGGACGGGCGGGGGCGGCCCAGCGACTCGCACCACTCGGCGCAGTCGTCGTAGCCGATGCCCAGCTTGCCCAACTCCGCGCAGAACGCGACACGGGCCGATTCGGGCCACCGGGTACGCTCGGGCGTGGCAGAGGTGGCCGCGGGGGGCGGAGGGGCCTTGCTGGGCTCCTGTCGCGCTGTGGTGGCCGGTGCGGCTCGACCAGCCGGCGCAGGGTGCGTAGCCGCCTGCCCGTCATCGTCGTCGGGGGCGATCCCGGTCATCGCCATGAGCCCATAGCGCCGAAGGTAGGTGATGGCTGAGCCCACCGCCTGCGGGTCGTTCTTGGCGGGCCGGGCGCTTACGACAGAGCCGAGCCATTCGCCCGACGTGTGAATCAGGCGCGTCTCGACGGTGACGCTATCGCCGTCGTTGCCGGGAGCCTGGACTACCGCAATGCCGTTGGCGCTGAGCGCCCCGGTCACGGCTTCGCGAACGCTGGCGAGGTCGGCGTAGGTCGAGCGGAACGCGGGGTTGGTGCGGTCCTTGATGGCGTTGCCCATCTCGGCCTGCGCTTTGGCGAGCGCGGCGGCGATTGCGCCGATTGATTCGGATGTGATCACGGCGTCACCTCGTACCGCGAGAACAGCCCATCCGGGCTACGCCGCGGCTCGGGCTCGCTGAGCCAGTAGAACAGGGCGCACGCTGCGAGGGCAGCGAACGCGGAGAGGGACACGGCTTCGGTGGTGGTCATCGTTGCTCCGTTGCGGCTCCATGCCGCCCCACCATCATGCTCCGGCGCTCACCACCTGTCCAACAAATAGTGCGCGAAAGTTTCCGCGCCCGTTCGCTTGCGGTTCCCTGCGCTCTGAAGTAGGCTACCGGCATGAACACCGAACCGACCGACGTTTGCACCTTCCTCGCGTGGATTCGCGGGCCGCTCTCGACGCAGGAGGCGGCCGATGCAGTCGGCGTGTCGCGCCGGTCGTGGCACTACTACGAGGCCGGGCGGCTCCCGAAGCCGGCGGTGATGGCCCGCATCCTGGTCGGGCTCGACATGCCCGCGGCGATGGCGCGCAAGCTGCGTCGAATGTACGCCGCGGAAAGGGCGGCGCAGAACGTGGCGAAGCGGGCGGTGCGGTCGTGACCCACGCCGAGCTGGCCGCGATCCGCGAACGATACCAGCGCACCGGCACGCCGAAGCCGCTCTGGCAGGAGGTGTGTATCGACATCGCCGCCCTGCTCGCCGAGGTGGAGAGGTTGAGCGCGCCGCCGCCCGCGCAGCCGCCACGCGACGAGATCGACCGCCCATGGACCCGCGAGTACGAGCGCAACGTGTGGCACTACGACGGCAAGGATGGGATGATGCTGTGCGGAATCATCATCGCAGGGTCGCCGCTGGTCATGGCCAACGAGTTCGCCTTCGCCGTCCGTAAGTGTCCGACGTGCCGGCGGGGCGCCCCATGACCCCCACGATCTCCCCCCTCGCCCGCGGCTGGGTCGCGACCATCGCCGGCCAGCCCTGCCGCGTGCTCGGCCTCGCATCACGCGAGCGGTGGAGGTTGCGCCGGCCCAATGGTGAGCGCTTCACCGTGGCCGTGGGCGCGGTGGAGATGGCCGTGATCGAGGCGAGCCTGCGTAGGGCGGGGAAGCTGGGGGTGCAAGGTGGCTGAGATGGACCGTCAACAACGACGCGCGAAGGCGCGGGGAGGAAGGGGATGAACAAGCGTGACGCATACCGACGGTTTTACCTGTCAACAGCCTGCGAGTGTGACCCGTCGGCGCCCGCTGCGGATCGCTGCAACCTCTCCGGCTGGATTCGGTGCAACGTCAGACTGATGGCGTGGCGGGCGCACCCCGACAACCCTGAGCGGAAGGTGAAGCCATGATCCGCCGCCCATCCACGCACGCCAACCGCGGCAAGGTCGCCGAGCAGGCGATCGAGTCCATCCATCGTGCCTACAGCGCCGCGGGGCACTTCTGCGTTCGGATGCCCACGCCTTTCAAGGTCATCGGCACCGCCCCCACGCTCGCGGCTCCCGGCGCTCTCCGCGTCGTACCCGAGCGCGACGGCCCGCCCGACTGGCTGGTGGTCGCCCACGGTCGCGCGTGGCTGCTCGATGTGAAGTCCGAGATGGGGATGCGCTTCAAGCTGGGCAACCTCCCGCAGCACCAGGCGCAAGCGTTCGACTCGTGGGAGCGGCAGGGCGACACGTTCCACGCGGGCGTGGTGGTGGTCCTCGACCACGGCGCGGTGGTGGCGTGGCTCCCGTGGTCGTGGCTCGGCGCGAGGTGGTGGCGCTGGTGGGCGACCGAGCGCGCGTCGGCTGGCACGGCTTCGCTCTCGCCTGACGAGCTCCAGCCGTGGCGGTGCGGGTGGGATTGGCTCCCGGCGGCACTCTCTCACACCAAGGACAAGCCATGAGCCTTTCCAGATCACATACCGCGGCCCTCGCGGTGGAGTGCCCGTGGTGCCGCGCGCCGGCCGGGGAGCCGTGCCCACAGGTCAAGCCGCACCCGTCACGGGTACGTCTCAGGATAGACGCCGAGCAGGCGGCCCATCGAGCGTACTTCGCGCGGCAGGCGGCCGAGTTGCGCGACCGCTATCCGGACGGAACGCCCGACGGATGGGTGGCGGATCGGTGGTATCGCATCGTGCATGAAGGGCACACGCGCTGGCGCTATCTTGGTAGCTCACAGCGAGAGAGTGGGGCTGGCCAACCGTTCGCTGATGCGACCGTTGAGGAGCGTGGATCACGCTTCCGCTGGGAGGCTGGATGCTTCCACGGAGATGGGCCGACAGACCTCGGGTTCGCCAACACGCTCAGCAGGGCGCAGATTCGCGCCGCCGCCATCGTTGTCGAGTTGGAGAATTGGTTTGCCGCAGAGCGGGCGAAGGATGGTACGGCCTTGCGCTATGCGGGGGTGGACGGTTAGTATCTGAGGAGCGGCGTTGAATCAGAACGTCGCGAAGTCCTGAACACATGCCCTGTACGCGATGGCGTGCGGTGGCCTCGCGGCGGGGGTTGCTGATTCCAACCCTCGCCGCCCTTCAGGAGTTCTGATGCTGTTCGAGTCCGTAAGCGAAAACGAATGGTACGAGGTTGCCGCCGTCCTGCCCCACCCATGGCCGGAGATGGCGTGCTACATCGACCTGCGGATACTGCGTCGGTCAAGCTGGCACGCCAAGCCGCATACGCTGCGCGACCTTGGCGCCCGATGGGGTGTGAGCAAGAGCACGGCGGCCCGCTACGTCGAACGCAGCGGCGTGCGGTGATGGTGAAGTGGTATCGAGTCCCCGAATGGGTCTGGACCGTCAACGACGCAGCCAGCGGCAAGAAGGCGCGGGCGTGGGTCTACCTGCTCGGCTCGTGGCACGCAGGCAACGACCCTGGCATCCGTGAGGTCATGCGCGCGACCGGGTACGGCGGAGGCATGACGACCGCGCTCGTTCGTGAGGTAGCGCGTTGGGCTCACGACGCAGGCGCCCGTCTGCCGGAACAGTACATCGATTCTACGGGAACAGTACCCAAGTCGAGTAAGCCGCAGGTAACGCCACCTATCGACGCCGACGAAAGCTCTGCCGGAACAGTGGATCGATTCTACGGGAACGATTCACGCGCGCGCGTTCCTTCTGAGACGAGACGAGACGAGACGAGACGAGATCACCATACAGACATTCCGCCGGCTGACGCCGACGACCCTACCCCCACCACGACCCCCGAGGCAGACCGTGAACCTGAACCCACCAGTACGACCGCGACCGACGCCCGACCCGATGCGGGTAGCGAAGCTCATGGAGTACGTCGAGGGGCTGAGCGAGGAGAGCAAGCGCCTACCGCCGGACAACCGCCTACGGGTGATCCTCGCGCTGAACCGCATCCGGGACGAGCTGGGCCTTCTGTGAGCCGTGAGCGTGGCGTACCTGCCGACGTACACGCCGCGATGCTCCGCTGCATCGAGGAAGTTCGCCAAACGACGGTGAACCCCGAGCGTACCGCGACCGATAGGAAGTCCCTGGCCTCGCTGTGGAAGGCTATCGGCAAGCCTGACGCCGCGACCTTTGAGCAGGAGTTCCGCATCGTCGCCCGCTGGGCTCGTGAGAGCGAGGATAAGGCCGCAGCCGGCGACATCCGAGGCATCGGCTGGAAGGACAACCAAGGGACCGACCGGCACCGCGACATTGCTACCCTGTGCCGTCAAGAGCGGTGGGCGTTCCGGTTGGAGCTCGCCCGGAAGTGGAGCGCATCGATGGGCGCGACCTCGACCAGCGAGCCGATGGACTGGACCGAATCGGACGATGGGCGTAGGCTCGCGCAGAAGCGGATCAACGGCGCCCCGGAGATCGTGGGCAGCACGAAGCGCATGACGTTCCTTGCGCGGCGCACCTTCAATCAGATCGGCGGCATCAAGGCATGGGGCGGGCGTCCCGTCAGCCCCGAGTGGATCGTGGCGTGGCGCAAGGAGTGGCCCGCGAGCGTGGATGCGTGGGAGCGTCAACAGCAGCAGGCAGGAGCCGCGAAGTGATCTGGAGCAAGACCTACCGCGCTGATCCGACGTGCGCGCGGCTCGCAGATCGGCACTACTCGCGGCAGTCTATCGGAGCAACGCTGTTCGCGCCGCCCGGCCGGTGCTTCGTACTCTCGGCGCCGCTCGCCTACTGGGTGACCTCGTGGCCATTTGCCGAGTACGTCAAGCATCGGTGGGCGGGCGCGTGGATGTGCTCAGCCTTCCGTCGCGAGGGTGGCGACGTGCCAGCGTCGGAGATGATCCGGCAGGCAGTAGCTGCCACGCGCGCACACTACGGCGAGCCGCCAGAGCTCGGAATGGTCACGTTCATTGACCGATCCAAGGTGCCGCCGCTCCACACCCGCAGGGGTGACGTGTGGGGCTACACCTACCTCCGAGCCGGGTTTGTGGAGGTGGGCGAAACGGCCGGCGGGCTACTCGCGCTCCAGCTCACGCCGAGCGCGATGCCTGAGCCAGAGCGAGCGATCGGAGATCAAATGCCATTGTGGACAAGTCAACAGCAGCAGGCAGGAGCCGCCAAGTGAGCAAGCCGACCGTATCAGCCGAGAAGAACCTACTCGGCGCCGCCATCCACGACCCGTACATCCTTGACGAGCACGGCGCATCGCTCGCCGACGCCGACTGGTACCGCCCCCAACACGGCGCCCTGTGGCGGCGCCTCGTGGCGTTGCGTGCCGACCCGCAGCACGCCCGCGCCGAGCATGGCCCATGGGCCGCTACCGTGCTCCACGAGGCGTATACCTGGGGGCAGGAGGTGGACGGGGCGGCCTACGTCGTGCAGCTCGCGAGCGCAGCCCCCGACGCATCGAGCGCCGCCTACTTCTTGCGCGTGATCCAGTCGTCGTCGCTGGGGCGACTCGTGCGCGATGTGGCGGGCA
>Ga0209033_1001865_pt1 | contig 11940 bp, 11 predicted proteins | sample LauGreFa1BDMLBDN_2_FD_188218 | JGI IMG/M metagenome (GOLD analysis project Ga0209033, IMG submission 188218) | Freshwater lake microbial communities from Lake Michigan, USA - Fa13.BD.MLB.DN (SPAdes) (version 2) | ecosystem: Environmental > Aquatic > Freshwater > Lake | place: Lake Michigan, USA...
ATGATCACCAGCACAGCGCCTATGGGATGAATGCGGTGTATGACCATGGCCATCACGGCAATGCCTTGCTATCGAGTTTTCCAATTACCTCCGCGCGTAATCATGATGTGTCTGATCATGCATTCGAGTCGCGCGGCATTTTGCATTGTGTGTTGCAAATTGAAAAAACAGAGGTGCATTGTTATGTGGTGCATCTGGGATTATTCGCCGGAAGTCGCTTGCGTCAGATGCAATCATTGATTGATGCGGTCATTAGTACAGCACCACCTGAAGCGCCCTTGTTGATTGCTGGTGATTTCAACGATTGGACCAATGCCCTGAGTGACAGCTTGCGCAAACGTTTACATGTCACCGAAGTGTTTGATCATCAAATCACCGCGCGCAGTTTTGGCGCCTATTTACGGCGCTTGTCTGGACGTGGTCCACGCAGGGCGCCTGCAAGAACGTTTCCAGCAGCGATGCCGGTGCTGCAATTAGATCGAATTTATATGCGCGGTTTTGCGGTTGAGGCCGCCAAAGTTTTGCACGGAGCTAGTTGGGCCAGACTCTCTGACCATGCACCGATCATAGCTGATTTGCGTTTACTAAATACAGCAGATGAGAGTGAGCTAGCGGCAGATTATGCGGCCGAAAATTCACATGCGAGCAACTAGCTACAGTCACAATAATCGTCTATCACTTCTGCATCGCGGAGAAGAATTTTTTCCAGCGTTGGTCTTGGCCATCGACAGTGCACATAGTGAAATTTATCTCGAGACCTACATCTTCTCAATCGATGCAACTGGGCATCATGTTAAAGCTGCGCTGCTGCGTGCAGCTGCACGCGGAGTAAATGTGCATGTGCTGGTTGATTGGTTGGGTACTGGTGAGATGGCTACGCTAGAGCTACGCGAAGATCTTGAAGCTGCCGGTGTTCGATTTGCTTGTTTTAATCCGTGGTTTAAGCGTGGACTAGCGCGATTACATAGAAAAATCGTGGTCATCGATAGACGCTTAGCCTTTCTTGGCGGTTTGAATATTAACGACGATTTAGTGTCGGACGACAATGATCATGTACCACTACCTTCGCCACGTTGGGATTTTGCGATCAGTATTTCAGGACCTTTAGTGGATAGCTTGCATGTTGAAGTTGCAGCGCTATGGGCGCGGCAGCAACCGCAAGGATTGCGACGTCGATTACAAAATTTTAGGCAGCAGTATGCGACTCGTTTAAAGCCCTTGCAGGAAGTCGCACAAGCGGCCTTAGTCGTCAGAGATAATCTTCGGAATCGACATGCCATACAGCGCGCATTTCTTCAAGCGCTAGGGCATGCACATCATGAAGCTTGGTTGGTAACACCTTATTTTGCGCCGGGTCGTAAATTGCGTAAGGCATTGATGCATGCGGCTGAGCGTGGCGTGTCCGTTACGTTGTTGATTGGTGTTGGTCAGTTTCGCCTTCAAGATGCTGTCGCGCAGTCCTTTTATCCGCGGCTATTGAATGCTGGTATTCAAATCATTGAATATCGTAAAACGCAGCTACATGCCAAAGTGGCTGTCATCGATGCGCTTTGGTCTACTGTGGGATCAAGTAATTTTGACGGCTTATCTTTGTTTGTAAATCACGAAGCCAACATCATTGTGCGCGATGAAGAATTTGCTCGTATTTTGCACGACGCTATCATTCAAGGTGTGCATGAAGGTGTGCCTGTGCTGCTCGATCAAGTGAAAAAATATTCATGGACTCGCCGTGTATTTAATCGCTTCGCTTATCTGATGTATAAAAGTATTTTTCAAATTGTTAGTGCGGGTAGGTATACCAAATAATGTGGAATCCTACGCGTCTGATGCCTATCACTAAGGTGAATGATAGCTATGAGTGAGCAGGTACGAATCGATAAATGGCTGTGGGCGGCGCGGTTTTTTAAAACACGCTCGCTGGCGGCTGAAGCGATTGATCGCGGTCGGGTAAAAATCAATGAAGAGCACTGCAAGACCTCTCGCCATGTGCATCTGGATGATTTGATCGACATTGATAACGGTAGCGCCGAATGGCAAGTGCGTGTTCGTGGCGTATCTTCTCAGCGCGGGTCAGCGACGATTGCGCGGCAGCTGTATGAAGAAACCGCCCAAAGTATTTTGCGACGTGAACAGCAAGCCGAGCAGCGCCGATTTTTTATCGAGCCGGCAGAAGCCCTGCGCGGTCGGCCGACCAAGCGCGACCGACGACTACTCGATCGATCAAAGTAAGCGCTGAAATTCATAATCAGTGCATAATAGGACGCCCGTTCTATTTTCTGCAAAGTCCTATCTCCGGGAGTCCGCATGACTGAAACCATCCAAAAACCCTTACGAAAAGGGGAGCAGACCCGCGCTGCGATCTTGGGCGCTGCGCTCGAAATGGCCAGCCGCGAAGGCTTGGAGGGTCTCACGATTGGCGTCTTGGCCGACCGTATGGATATGAGTAAGTCCGGCGTATTCGCGCACTTTGGTTCACGCGAAGATTTACAGATTGATGTGCTCAGGCTCTACAACCATCAATTCGAGCAAGAAGTTTTTTACCCGAGTATCCGTGAGCCACGTGGTTTGCCGCGTTTACAAAGTCTTTTCAGGCGTTGGGTCGATAGAGTTAGTCTAGAAATTGCCTCGGGTTGTATTTACATCAGCGGAGCTGTTGAGTATGACGACAGGCCAGGCCCGATTCGCGATCACTTGGTCGACATGGTTGATAGCTGGCAGCGTGCCTTGCATAGGGCCGCTCAGCAAGCGATCGATGAGCATCATTTGAAATCCGATACCGACCCCAAGCAATTAGTCTTTGAAATGTACGGATTGGTGCTGGCGCTACACCATGATGCGCGCTTTATTCGAAGTCCCGGTAGCGTAAAGCGTGCTCACGCAGGTTTTGAGCGCCTCATTATCAGCGTGCAAACTGCAAAATCGTAGTGTTAGCGCATCGCCTGTACAACGCTCTGCCAGAAAACCCCCTTTGTTGTGAGTAAAGTCAGTACGCTGATCAACCCGATTTAGTCGAATTCCGAAACACGTATAAAACACTAGGAGAACCCCATGCCAAATTATCAGGCGCCGCTGCGCGATATGCATTTTGTGCTGCATGAATTACTCAACGTTGAGCATGAGCTCCGTTCCTTGCCTGCCCATGCTGATATGGATGCAGACACTATCAATCAAGTGTTGGAAGAGGGCGGTAAATTTGCCTCCGATATTGTTTTTCCTCTGAATCATTCAGGCGACCGCGAAGGCTGTCATTACAATGCGGCTACGCACGCCGTTACTGCGCCAGCGGGATTCAAGCAGGCATATCAGCAGTATGTAGCGGCGGGTTGGCCTGCGCTATCGTGCGATCCGACGTATGGTGGGCAGGGCTTACCGATTGTTTTAAACAACGGTTTTTACGAGATGCTCAATTCAGCGAATCAGGCGTGGACCATGTACCCCGGTTTGTCGCATGGTGCGTATGAGTGTTTGCATGCGCATGGTAGTGAAGAGCAAAAAAAATTGTACTTACCAAAGTTGGTATCAGGCGAATGGACCGGCACCATGTGCCTGACGGAGTCGCATTGTGGTACCGATTTGGGGTTGCTAAAAACGCGCGCGCAGCCACAGGCAGAGGGTAGCTATCAGCTCACGGGTAGCAAAATTTTTATCTCTGCTGGCGAACATGATCTGTCATCCAATATCGTGCATTTAGTGCTGGCTCGTTTGCCCGATGCACCACCCGGAACCAAAGGCATCTCTTTATTTATCGTTCCTAAATTTTTACCTGATGCGAGTGGTAATCCCGGTGAGCGTAATCCTATTTTTTGCGGTGCTATCGAACACAAAATGGGTATTCATGGCAATGCCACCTGCCAAATCAATCTAGACAATGCAACGGGTTGGTTGATTGGCGAACCCAATCGCGGATTGAACGCAATGTTTGTGATGATGAATGCAGCGCGACTCGGCGTAGGTATGCAGTCGCTAGGGCTAACTGAGGTGGCTTACCAAAATGCAGTGAGCTATGCACGCGATCGCGCGCAAGGGCGAAGCCTGACGGGGCCGAAAGCAGAATCACAAGCCGCTGATCCGATTATTGTTCATCCCGATGTGCGCCGTATGTTATTGACGGCGCGTGCGTATGCAGAAGGCGGTCGTGCATTTACTTCGTACATTGCTTTAATGATTGATCGTGAACTCAATCATCCTGATGAAGAAGTTCGAAAACTTGCGGCCGACGAAGTGGCATTACTCACACCCGTAGTGAAAGCCTTCCTGACTGATAACGCATGGATAGCGACCTCGGAAGCTATGCAAGTGTATGGCGGCCATGGCTATATTGCTGAATGGGGAATGGAGCAATACGTGCGTGATGCGCGCATCAATATGATTTATGAAGGTACGAACACGATACAGTCACTCGATTTGCTAGGTCGCAAAGTGCTCATGGATAACGGTGAGAAACTACATAAGTTTGGTGAAAAAATTAAAAGCTTCGTGGAAGAAAACGGTACCGACGAGGCGATGTCAGAGTTTGTGACGCCGCTCGCTGATATTGGCGACAAAATCACCAAGCTCAGCATGGAAATCGGTATGAAAGCGTTTATGAATCGCGATGAGGTTGGGGCAGCGGCGGTGCCTTACATGCGCGTTGTTGGGCATTTAGTATTTTCTTGGTTCTTTGCGCGTATGGCTAAGCTAGCGCTAGAAAAACAAAATAGTGGCGATGATTTTTATCAAGCGAAGTTAGCGGTAGCTCGATTTTATTTTGCGCGCCTCTTACCTGAAACAGCGATGTTGATACGACAAGCGCGTTCTGGTTCAGATACTCTAATGGCGCTGGATGCTGACTTATTTTAATCAGAATTAATCCAAAAGGAAGTGTCGATGTCTAAGGTCATGATTAAAAAAGTCGCCATTCTTGGTGCGGGTGTGATGGGTGCGCAAATTGCGGCGCATTGTATTAATGCTCGTGTACCCGTCATTTTGTTTGACTTGCCGGGTAAGGCTGATCAAGCGCGTAATGCGTTAGCTGAGCGAGCACTTGAGCATCTGAAAAAAATTAATCCTGCTCCATTAGCGCAAAGTCAGCAGGCCGAATTGATAGAGGTAGCTAACTTTGACGATGATCTAGAAAAATTAGCATACGTCGATCTCATTATCGAGGCGATCGCCGAACGCATGGATTGGAAGCATGCCCTGTATGAGAAGATTGCGGCGCATGTAGCGCCACACACAATTTTTGCAACTAATACCTCAGGCTTATCGATCACTGATCTGGCGGCCGGATTGGCAGATGATTTGCGCGCGCGATTTTGTGGTGTGCATTTTTTCAACCCGCCGCGCTACATGCATTTGGTAGAACTCATTCCTACCGTAGCCACTCAGCCGTCGATATTGGATCAATTAGAGAGCTTTCTCGTCACAACTCTAGGCAAAGGCGTAGTGCGTGCGATTGACACGCCCAACTTTATTGCGAATCGCGTGGGTGTGTTTGGCATGCTCGCCATCATGCACGAAGCAGAAAAATTTGGCCTCTCGTATGACGTGGTTGATGATTTAACCGGCGCAAAATTAGGTCGTGCTAAATCAGGTACATTCCGTACCGCCGATGTGGTGGGTCTGGATACCTTAGGTCATGTCATTCGTACTATGCAAGATAAATTGCCTGATGATCCTTTTCACTCCGTCTACACAACACCGGCCGTACTTGAGCGACTCGTCGCTGGTGGAAATCTAGGGCAAAAAAGTGGTGCAGGCTTTTATAAAAAAGTAGGCAAAGATATTTTGCGCTACGATGCCGCTAAACAAGACTATGTTCCTTCGGCGACGAAATCTAATGAGTTAATCGGTCGAATTTTAAAAGAAAAAGATCCTGCTAAACGCCTGAAGTCACTGCGCGAATCGACTAATCCGCAAGCACAATTTTTGTGGGCCATATTCCGCGATTCATTTCATTACATTGCCGTTCATCTTGAGTCCATCGCCGAGACAGCGCGTGATATCGATTTTGCGCTGCGTTGGGGTTTTGGTTGGAAGCAGGGCCCCTTTGAATTGTGGCAGCAAGCCGGTTGGCAGCAAGTAGCGCAGTGGGTAAAACAGGATATTGACGAAGGCCATGCGTTGTCGAACGCGCCGTTGCCCGCTTGGGTATTTGATGGGCGCATCGCGGTGCATACAGAGCAGGGTTCATGGTCGCCTAAAAAGAAATCGACCCTAGCCAGATCCGCATTACCCGTCTATCAACGACAAATTTTCCGCGCATCGTTAGTGGGTGAATCAGTAGCTACCGGTGTGACAGCTGGCATTACTGTTCATGAAGATGCTTCCGTACGGTTGTGGCATCAAAACGATGATGTGTTGGTGTTGTCGTTTAAAACCAAGTTGCATGTGATGGGCCCAGAAGTCATCGCTGGTATAGAGAGGGCCGTCACAGAAGCCGAACAACATTTTGGCTCACTCGTTATATGGCATGCCGATTCCGCTGAAGGTGGCGCTTTCTCAGCAGGTGCGGACTTGCAAGCTATGTTGCCCGTATTTATGTCAGGTGGTTTGAAAGCCATCGATCAGGTCGTAGCGAATTTTCAGCGCGCGATGATGCGCGTTAAATATGCCAACGTGCCTGTGGTGGCGGCAGTCGGTGGTATTGCTTTGGGAGGCGGCTGTGAATTGTTAATGCATGCCAGTCGTCGTGTCGCATTATTGGAATCGTATATTGGTTTAGTTGAAGTGGGCGTTGGCTTAATGCCAGCCGGCGGTGGCTTAAAAGAGATCGCGCTTCGCTCTGCACGCGAAGCCAAAGGGAATGACATTCTTCAATTTTTGAAAAATCGATTTACAGCAGTAGCAACAGCAGCGGTATCGAAATCGGCACCTGAAGCGAAAAAAATGGGCTATCTCTCGCGTGGTGACGTGATTGTTCTTAACCCATATGAATTACTGCATGTCGCTAAAGCGCAAGCTGTGGCATTAGCTCAAGCGGGTTATCGCCCTCCCTTGTCATCACTGATTCCTGTTACAGGTCGGTATGGCATTGCCACGATTCGGGCACAACTAATCAACATGCGTGATGGTGGTTTTATTTCTGCGCATGATGAACACATCGCAACCCTGATTGCCGATACCGTATGTGGTGGGGATGTGGATCCCGGTAGTCACGTTAGCGAGCAATGGTTGTTGGATAAAGAGCGCCAAGGTTTTATGACATTGCTAGCGCATCCAAAAACACAAGAGCGCATCATGGGCATGCTACAGACTGGTAAGCCGGTACGAAATTAAAGTAGAGCTATTGCTGATTCATTACACAGGGATTCATCATGATTAAACAGCTTCAGGATGCCTACATCGTTTCCGCGGTCCGAACTCCCATAGGCAAAGCGCCGCGTGGAGTGTTTCGTTATACGCGTCCCGATGACTTGCTGGTACATGCTTTGCAAGCTGCTTTAGCGCAGGTACCAACGCTCGATCCTAAGCTGATTGAAGATGCGATTGTCGGTTGCGCATTCCCTGAAGCAGAACAAGGGTTGAATGTTGCTCGTATGTCAGTGCTGCTTGCCGGTTTGCCTAAGACTGTCGGTGGCGTCACCGTTAATCGCTATTGCGCTTCCGGTTTATCCGCCGTAGCGATGGCAGCTGATCGCATACGCGTTGGTGAGGCGGATGTCATGATTGCTGCCGGTGTTGAGTCGATGTCCGTGGTACCTATGATGGGTTATCACCCATCAATTAATATGGGTGTGTTTAGCGATGAAAATATTGGTATGGCGTATGGCATGGGTTTGACTGCAGAGAAAGTCGCAACTCAATGGAAAATTTCACGTCAAGCTCAAGATGAATTCGCATTTGAATCTCATCGTAGAGCACACGCAGCGCAATTAAGTTGTGAACGTGTCGGTGAAATTATTCCAATTGATGTAATTCAGCGCTTACCTAATCTGAGCAGCGGACAGATCGATACGCATACTCAAACGATTACTGATGATGAAGGTGTTCGCCCTGACACTACATTGGAAGCTTTAGCAAAACTAAAGCCGGTATTTGCAGCCAAAGGTTCGGTGACGGCGGGTAATAGTTCACAGACATCGGATGGTGCTGGTGTGCTGATTATTGTTAGTGAAAAAATTCTCAAGCAATTCAACCTCGTTCCATTAGCGCGCTTCGTGTCGTTTGCAGTGCGCGGTGTGCCACCAGAAATTATGGGTATCGGCCCGAAGGAAGCGATTCCAGCAGCATTGGCCTACGCAGGCTTGACGTTAAATCATCTTGATTGGATAGAGCTAAACGAAGCCTTTGCAGCGCAAGCACTCGCCGTTAGTCATGACTTGGGTCTCGATATGAGTAAAGTGAATCCTTTAGGTGGCGCGATAGCCTTGGGTCATCCGCTCGGTGCAACAGGCGCCATTCGTTCTGCCACTGTCATCCATGGCATGCGTAAACGCAAACTTAAATATGGCATGGTCACCATGTGCGTGGGTACAGGTATGGGAGCTGCAGGTATTTTTGAAAATCTATCGTAGCAATGAACTTTGACTGACTGTAATCAAAAGCTAAAGTAAAGCGTGCGGTTATTGCATAGATAATTTTCGAATACTACTTTCCTTATGAATGACAAAGTCTACTGAGGGCAGCTTGTTAACCATTTAAGTCATTTTGTGTTTGAATAATTGATTGCATAGGTAATTGAGCCGACTATTAGACAAACCAACGCTGCCTTATCAGCTGTAACAATACGGTTCACTTGATCGTTATATCCACCTACTGAGTAAGCTAAATATAAAAAAGAAACCACGCTTACAAAGCCCGTGATTAAAGCGGCAAGCTGAAGGTTGGGTAAAAAGGCGGAGGAGATTAGAAAAATTCCTAGTAACCCAAATAAAACTGCTCGGTGGCGCATCAAAATTTCCAAATTCGGATCTTCAAATGAAATTCCGTAAAGATCAAATAAGCGAGCTGCACTCAGAACTCCAGATAGCGGCAAGATATGAATGATGCCTACTGCGAGTAACATTGCGGATACGATGAATCGCATAAAATGTCCTAATTAGTAGTGTGCATAATTACACGGCATGCGGCTTTACGGCCTATCTTCAAGCGTGCCTTGGGAAGTCAGTTATCCCCATTCTGTAATTATTAATCAAATAGAGTGGTTTGATATCCATATTTGATTTATCGATCAATGACGATTGTCTAATAAAAAATCTCATTGCCTAGAAAACTATATCAGCGAAAAATTCCATCCCATGGGCCAGGTATCAGCGTTGCTGTAGTGCCATTTTTTTCTACTTCAGGGCGGTTTAAGGTAAACATGGTTTCCGCAGTAACGAATGAATAATCCATATAGCCTAGTCGTGCTAAAGGCTGTGCTGCGGCCACATCAACAATCCCGTCTTTGATGTAGTTATCATCGATATAAACGCCAACCACCTCACCAAATACAAGCCAATAAGCTAATTCGGGATGACCTTCTGGAGCAGGGAGCGGTAACGTCTTCCAGTAACGACATTCGAGCGCTGCAGGTGCTTCTGCGACTCGAGGTGGTTTGACATAAAAAGAATCTGCTGGTGTTACACCAGCTAACTTGAATTCATCGATGTCATGGTTAACTGCAGCAGACGACATATTCATAGCATCGCGAAGTTCGCTACTCACCATTGAGCAAACAAATTCGCCCGTTTCTTCTATATTGTTTAGCGTATCTTTTCGACCGATAGATGAAAACATGACCATCGGTGGTCTGTCACTGACCGCATTAAAAAAACTATAGGGAGCTAGATTAAGTACGCCAGATTTACTTACGGTTGATATCCAGCCAATGGGTCTGGGAGTAACCAGCGCTTTGAAAGGATTGTATTTCAGCCCGTGATTATTTAGCTGAGTATCGTATTGCATAGTGGATCCTTGCTATTGCGTCTTATTGCTTGGCTTATTAATCAAATCATCAGAAGTGCTTTTATTTTTGCTCGAACATCCCACAATTCCTGCTCGCCGATGGTTGCCTTGTGTTTGGCTTTGCGTGCGCGCCAATCTAGCGATTTCACATGATCAGTCAGTACAGAGCAGCGCGTGCCATCGACGATTGTCACGACCTCAAATGGATGCCCCTTGACTTGGGTGCTAAGCGGACAGCAAACCATTAAGCCAGTCTTCCCATTATAAGAAGCTGGGCTTAGAACTAAGGCTGGACGATGACCTGCCTGCTCATGTCCTGCCTGAGGATCGAATTCCAGCCAAACGATATCGCCTGAATCGGGCGTATATCGCTTTACCATTAACAGATTTCCTTGCCGACGGGTTTACCAAAATCTGATTCTGCATGAGTATTAGCAGAGGTAATGCCGGCCACCAATTCTTCCAGTTTGTATTCTTTGCGAGTTACTGGTTCGATGATGATTTTTCCCCTAGACACTTTGACTGAAACTTCTTGATCAATCGTTAGCTGCGCTTCTTTCATTAAACTGGCGCTTAATCTGAGCGCAGGGCTATTACCCCACTTTTTAATAATGGCTTGCATGGTGCATCCTCCTTTTGACTTTCGTGTCTACATTGTAGATACATGCAGGGAAGCTGTCTACTTTTCTTTTATTAAATTTTGATTCGGGTGATCTATTTAAAAACCTTTCTTAGCGATGCTCTCAGTCTCAGCTAGAATCGCGCTGTGAAGCAGACTAGACAGTCGCTGGCAGTCGCGTAATGGCGATAGCGAGAGGAAGGTCCGGACTCCATAGAGCAGGGTGACGGTTAACGACCGTCCGTCGTGAGACGAGGAATAGGGCCACAGAGACGAGTCTTTGCAGCGCAAGCTGCAAAGGGTGAAACGCGGTAACCTCCACTCGGAGCAATTCCAAATAGGCATGCGTTGACGTTGCTCGCTGAGCATGCGGGTAGGAAGCTTGAGCGTTGGAGTAATCCAGCGCCTAGAGGAATGACTGTCCAGGCAGCGTAAGCTGCTATACAGAATCCGGCCTATCGGTCTGCTTCACTTTATTTCCGATGGGATAGCTTTACTTCGATCCCATTTGGCCACCAAGCTGAGGCTTCACTCGATCAATTGCCTTCTCGGCAATGTTTTTTGACAAGTAAACTTCTAATCGCACAAAACACATGTGTATTGCTGAAGTTTTACTTTCATTAACTTCCCTAAGTCCTTCATTTTCAACGTCTATTCTGGGTACGTTCAGCTTCAACAGTTGACGCTAAGTCATTGACTTCATTGAAAAAAACTACATTTCCCCCCGCGATATTCCTTGACCGACAATTCTCGATCTACTAAAGTGGGCGCCAGTGTGAAAAAGTGTCTTTTTGTGGGGCAAAAATTTTTCTTTCTCCTAACATTTGACGACTTGCTGTTTTGCTTATGTTCACTAAATTTTAACGATACGGGAGATAACCAAGGTGTATCAGGGCGCGTCCGCGTTGAGTCTGGATGCAAAAGGCCGAATGTCTATTCCGGCCCGGCATCGTGACGCACTGTCATTGCAGTGCGAAGGACGCATTACGCTCACCAAACACCCGCACGGTTGCCTTCTTTTATTCCCTCGCCCGGTGTGGGAAATTCATCGCGAACAAATTGCTGGCTGGCCGATGTCGGCGCGTGCTTGGCAACGCATTTTCCTTGGCAATGCCTCTGACGTTGAGATGGATAGCGCCGGTCGAATATTAATTTCTCCTGAATCACGAACGGCTGCATTACTTACGCGCGATGTGATGTTGCTCGGCATGGGTAGTCATTTTGAAATTTGGGATGCGGCAAGGTTGGAAGAAAGTGAATCGCAGGCAATCGCGAATGGCATGCCCGATGTATTGAACAATTTTTCTTTCTGATCGTCGCTCATGAGTCACGCAGCGGTGCCCGAGTATTTGCACCGAACGGTATTACTGGATGAAGCAGTGGATGCGCTTTCGATGGTGGATGCGCGTAGTGATGGAATTTTTGTTGACGGCACGTTTGGGCGTGGCGGGCAC
>Ga0209033_1001874_pt1 | contig 11918 bp, 7 predicted proteins | sample LauGreFa1BDMLBDN_2_FD_188218 | JGI IMG/M metagenome (GOLD analysis project Ga0209033, IMG submission 188218) | Freshwater lake microbial communities from Lake Michigan, USA - Fa13.BD.MLB.DN (SPAdes) (version 2) | ecosystem: Environmental > Aquatic > Freshwater > Lake | place: Lake Michigan, USA...
GCTCCACCATGGGTGCTTTTTTGAACAACGACGAAAACTTGGCCAGCAGTCCCAACGAAAACTACGCACGAGAGCTGATGCAACTGTTTTCGGTGGGCTTGGTGATGCTAAATCCAGATGGCAGCACGCAACGCTTGCCCAATGGCAATCCTGTCGAAACCTACTCGCAAGCCGATGTGATTGATGCAACCAAAGCGTTGTCAGGTTGGAACAAGGCGCCAGACAAGGATTTACCTGGTTCTAACTTTGCCAACTTTGGCAAAAAGATGGTGGTGAGAACGTGGCCAAATAACGCGCACGACACAACCGCAAAAACTGTATTGGGTACAAAAATTCCAGCGGGCCAAACGACAGAAAAAGACTTGGATTCACTGCTGACCATCTTGGTAAACCACCCCAATGCGGGCCCCTTTGTGGGCAGGCGCTTGATTCAAAGTTTGGTGACCAGCGACCCCTCACCCGAATACATGGCCAGAGTTTCTAAGGTGTTCAAAGACTCCAATGGAAATTTGAACAAAGTGATCAAGGCAATTTTGTTAGACCCGGAAGCTAGAGCGGGTGACAACCCAACACAGTCAATTGCACGGGTTGGCAAAATCAAAGAGCCCATGCTGCACCACCACAACACCCTCAGAGCGTTGGGCTGCACTTCCGCGGTGGTCGACCCACAAAACTCTAACGATTCTTACGGCCAATGGTTTCAAAATCCATACAGCGCCCCCAGTGTGTTCGGTTTTTATCCGCCCAATCACAAAGCGCCTGAGTCTTTGACTCCAGCACCAGAACAAAAGCTGGTTGACTCCAAAGAGATTAGACGCAAGGCGGACAACCTTAATTGGGCAGTGCGCAGCGGTGAGAAAAATTTCACCAATGCCGGTTGTGAGTTAAGTACTTTTGTAAAAGCCTTGGAGACCTCAGACACCGCATTGATTTCTTTGATCAGTGAGCGCTTCTTTAAGGGGGCTATGCCTGCGCCATTGCGCTTGGGAGCACAAAATTTATTGAGCAAAGAAATGTCGTCTTTCTCCTCGATGGAAAAAGTAACAAACTTGCTGCAAATCTTGTTAAGTACGCCAACATATGGAGTGGTGAAATGAAATCACGTCGTCAATTTTTAGGAAGCATGGCGGGTCTGACCTCGGCGGGTATTGCCACGGGCTTGGGCATGTACTCACTGGACAGTGTTTCTGCAGTTCATTCAGGTTACAAGGCTGTTGTAGTCATTCACCTCAACGGTGGCAACGATGCCAATGACGTGCTTGTGCCACTTGATGGTGCTTATGGTGATTACAGCAAAGCAAGGCCCAGCATTGCGCTCAAAAAGGACATGATTCAAGCGTTCTCTGGCTCACAGCTGGGGCACAGCATGGGTTTGAACTCGGCCATGACAAGTTTGATGCCCTTGTTCAACAGCGGTCGTTTGGCGTTCATGGTCAATGCTGGCGCGCTTGTGAAACCCACAACAGCTGCTGAAGTATTGAACGGCAAAGCAACGTTGCCACCATTTTTGTTTTCGCATCCTGAACAAACGCAATACACCCAAGGCTGGATGGGCGATGAAGATCCGAGCGGCTGGGGAGGGCGTGCCATTGAAGCCATGGATACTCAGCGCTTGTTCAAGGCGCCGTTGATTTCTATCAACTCAAACGAGTTCACTTCCGTTTTGGGCAAGATGAGTCGTGTGGTCAATGCAGATCCGAATGGCTCTAAATTCATTGGCCGCGCAGATTTGACCAATGGCGATAACCGATGGACACAAATCTTAGAGTCGTTGACACGCTTTCAATCGCAAACCTCTGTCGAGGCCGAGTACGCCAGAACCTTTAAGGGTGCATTTAGCGACGCCAAAGAATTGGCCAGAGCCGATGGCATGGCGCAAGAGCCTGCTGGGAATTTTGCAAGCACTGACATTGGCAAGAAGCTGCGCTACACCGCCAAGACGATTCCTTTCTACAAAGCAATTGGCGCAACGCGCCAAGTCTTTCACATACAGTGGGGCAATTTTGATACGCATGCCAATCAGCGCTACACATCTGTGATGACCGGCAACTCAAATCAAGACACTCAGCTTTCAGAGTTGGCCAGCGCCATGGCTGCATTTGATCAATCGATGATTGCTGCTGGACTTGGCAAGGATGTGACTGTGTTGGTGATGAGTGAGTTTGGCCGCACGCTAGATCCTGCAGCAGGCATGGGCAGTGACCACGCATGGGGCAGTCATTGGATGGTGATGGGCTCTGCGGTCAATGGTGGGCGTCTGTATGGTGATAAATTTCCGTCTCTGGTATTGGGCGGCGTAGACGATGCACACAATCAGAAGCGTGGATATTGGGTGCCGCAAATATCTGGCGACCAAGTGGTGTCAGACTTGATGACTTGGCTTGGCCTGCCTTCGGACAAGTTGATTCAGGTGTTGCCAAACTTGGCGAACTTCACCAAGAAAAATGTGGGGTTCATGAATGGCTGATCTGAACTTAAGCGAAGGCGACGACGACTACGAACATACCAAGGGCAAAGACTGGGTCAATATTCGCAGTCTTGGCGGCAAAGACAAGATCACTATTCACGGCAATGCCAACGTGGTGCCTGGTGCGGGTGATGACACCATCATCAATGACGTTTTTGATTGGGTCAGTGGCGGTGTTGCCTATTGGGATTCTCCTTCAAGCATTTACGTCGATCTTGAGGCAGGCTATGCCTTAGATGGTTATGGCACTCGAGATACGTTGGTCAATATTCGTTCGATTTTCACAAGCGGAAGAGATGGCGACATCGTCTTTGGCTCCTCCAAATTTGACGAAGTTTGGGCCAGTGGTTTTGAATCCAACAATAATTCAACTGGATCGCTGCGTGCAGATTTACGGGGTGGAAATGATGTCGTTGTTTTTTACAACCAGCGATTTGAAAATCTCAAAATAGACGTATCTGCTGACGCTAAAACCGTTGTTGTGACCACGCCTGCAGGACGAGTTGGCACCTTCATCAATGCAGAAGTTCTCAGATTCAAACAGCCCTCAGCCAACGGTGAAACAGTTCAGAACTACACCATCAAAGAGTTGATTGACTTTAGCAAGTTGGGGGAAGCCACGCTCATTGAAAAACGCTCTGATGGTTGGAGCAATGGCTCGCCCAAGTCCTTGACCTTTAGTTTCATGACGGCTGCGCCAACTTATGGTGGCGCTGAAGGAGGGACTGGTTTTCTAGCGCCTACTGACACTTACAAGCATGCTGTGCATACGATCTTGACGCGTTTAGGACTTGAAACGGGTCTTTCGTTTTCAGAGGTGGCCGATACCGCCACCACCTTCGGCCAAATACGCTTTGGTGCCAATCAGCAAGCCGCTACAAAGGGCTATAGCTACATTCCAGGTCAAACGCCAGACAATCGTGCCGGCGATGTTTGGCTTGACATAGAAACATTGCAACGCATGGCCCAAGGACAAGAAGGCTGGGATGTGTTGCTGCATGAACTAGGTCATGCACTGGGTTTGTCGCACCCCAAGTCTGAGTCTGAGGTGACGACAAGCACGGTATTGCTTAACCAGTGGAACGACAACAGTTACACCGTGATGTCGTCTATGCAGTCGCCTAGTAAGTTGTGGCAGTCTTGGTTTGGCGCCTTGGACATACAGGCTTTGCAGTCTTTGTATGGCAAAGGCAAGCCATTGGCCACGGGTGATGACGCCTACGTGTATGCCAACAGCGTGGGGCAAAGTCTCAATACCTTGCGTGATTCGGGGGGCAACGACACCTTGAACTTGTCTGGCAATTCTGTGGGTGCCTATGTGGACCTGAACCCTGGCAGTTTTTCTTCAGTGGGCATCACCACGCAAGGGTATGCGGCGTACAACAATGTGTTCATTGAAAACGGCACCACCATTGAAAATTTGGTGGGCACGCAGTTCGACGATGTGATCTTTGGCAACGATGCCAACAATGTGATTTATGAAGGCGGCGGCAACGATGTCATTGACGGCCGAGGCGGCGTGAACACGGTGGTGTTTGCGGGCAAGCGCGCTGAATACAACATCAACCCTTCTGAAATTGCAAAGCACTGGTTGGTAGAGGGCAAAAACGGCGCCATTGGCAGCGATGACCTGACCAACGTGAAGTTGCTTCAGTTTGCAGACTCCAAAGTGACTTTGGAAGTGGCGGGCAATCCGGCCATGTCGGCCAAACTGATTGGCGTGATTTTGGGCGGCAGTTGGATGAGCAGTTTGCCCATTGCCGGTTTGGCTTTGAGTATTTTGGAAGCAGGCAATGAGCCCGTCTTTCTGGCCAAGCTGGGGGTAGAGTCTGGCTTGTTTGTGGAGTTGGCGGGGTCTGCCTCCAACAAAGATTTTTACAAATTGGTCTATAAAAATGTGTACGGCGCTTTGCCAGATGCAGCCACTTTGCAGTCCATGGTGTCTCAGTTGGACGGCGGTGCTCTAACGCCGGCCGATGTGGTGATGCAGTTGGTGGACACCCCTCAAAACTTGAAAAACATCGACTTGGTGGGCATTCAGCTGCACGGCTTTGATTATGTAAACTGAATTTGAGGTTTGTTCTCGGGGGCTGTGAGCCTCTTGACTAAGCCCTTGGCGGGACTTTGAAATATTTTTTCAGGACCTGCAAAATATTCATATAGGAAGTGGTTAGAATCCTTCCTATATGAATTCCATCATCCGCGTTCCACTCAACACCAACCCCGAGCAATTTGCCCGCTTGCAAGCTTTGCAATCGGCCTTTGCCGAGGTGTGCAATGCCTTGGCGCCCGAGGTCAAGAAGAGCAGGGTGTGGAACAGGGTGGCTTTGCATCACTTGCACTACCGCACTTTGCGCGAGAAGTTTCCGGCTTTGGGCTCGCAAATGATTTGCAATGCCATTTATGCCGTATCTCGGGCTTCGCGTTTGGTGTTCCAAACGCAAGGCAGTCCGTTCAATTTGACGAAGTTAGGCAATAAAGCATTGCCTTTGTTGCAATTTGCCGACAGTTGCCCGGTTTACTTCGATCGCCACACGCTCAGTATCAAGGGCACCAAGCTGTCTTTGTTCACCTTAGACGGGCGCATGCATTTTGAGCTAACGCTGCCAGAAGAGCAGCTTTTGCTGTTTAAAGTGGCTAAATTACGTGAAATATCGCTAACTCGCCGTCTAGATGGCTTGTACGAGCTGGCGTTCTGGTTGGAAGCTGCACAAACTCAGTCTGTGCATATTTCTAATACCGACGCGCTTGAAGGCCAGGGCCTTCGGCAGACGCAAGAGGTGCCTGCCGAAATCTTGGCCGCGCGCTCTCTCATCCCCGATTATTTGTCTATTGAGGTTGCTGTATGAAGCCCCAAACTCCGCCGTCCGAATTGGCTTTGGCCTTCGACCCGCTAAAGCCCGTGCTCATGCGGGCTGCTGGCTTTAGCATGGTCATTAGTTTGTTGGCTTTATCGCCTACGGTTTACATGCTGGAGGTGTATGACCGGGTGGTCAATTCGCGCAGCGGTATGACGCTTGCCATGCTGACCGTTGTGGTGGTGCTGTGCTATGCGGTGATGGAAATTTTGGAAAAAGTGCGCGGTGCCATGATGCGTGCTGCTGGCGTGCAACTGGATGAGAAGTTGTCTGAGCGTGTATACAACGCCATGTTTCAGGGCTTTTTGAAGCGGCATGTGTCGGGCGGAACGCAAGTGCTCAATGATCTAAAGCTGGTGCGCGAGTTTTTGTTCAACCCTGCTTTGTTGGCTGTCTTGGAGGCGCCGGTGGCCTTGGTGGCCTTGGCCTTGATTTTTGCCATCAACCCCTTGTTGGGCTGGTCGGCTGTGGTGGGTGCCCTTGCCCAAATGGGCGTGGCCTACATGAACGAGCGCGCTACGCGCAAGCCTCTGAACGAAGCCAATCGCAGCGCGGCAGCTGCTCAGCAATTTGCAGAAGCATCGCTGCGCAATGCCCACGTCATGGAGTCGATGGGCATGCTCGACGCGGTTCAGGCGCGTTGGCAAAAAAGGCAAGATCAATTTTTGGCGCATCAAGCGCAGGCATCTGAAGGTGCGGGTTTGTGGACAGCCATGAGCAAGCTCATTCAGCAACTCATGGGCTCTGTTTTGTTGGGCTTGGGTGCGTGGTTGTTTTTGGGCAATACCCTCAACGGCGGCGGTGGCATGATCATTATTGGCTCTGTGTTGGGTGGCCGTGTGCTGGCGCCATTGGGTCAAGTGGTGGCTCAGTGGAATGCGGTGGTCAATGTGCGTGCAGCTTGGACCAGGCTAGAGGCTTTGCTGGCGCAAATTCCAGAAAAACCTGAGGCCATGTCTTTGCCAGCCCCAAAGGGTTTTCTTACTGTTGAAGCCTTGATGGCAGGTGCGCCTGGCCAACAAGTGCCTATTGTGCGGGGCGTGCAATTTGGCATTCAACCCGGCGAGGTGTTGGCGGTTATTGGCCCTTCGGCTTCTGGCAAAACCACTTTGGCCCGTTTGTTGGTGGGACTGTGGCCAGCCATTAGCGGCAAGGTGCGCTTAGATGGGGCCGATGTGCACGCATGGGACAAAGCCGAGTTAGGGCCTTATCTTGGCTACTTGCCACAAGGCGTTGAATTGCTAGACGGCACCCTGGCAGAAAATATTGCGCGCTTTGGCGATGTCGACATGGCGCAAGTAGAAGCGGCTGCGCGTTTGGTGGGTTTGCACGAGCTCATCATGTCGATGCCGCAAGGCTACAACAGCCCCATTGGCCGAGACGGCACCATGTTGTCGGGTGGTCAGCGTCAGCGTGTGGGTTTGGCCCGCGCGCTCTATGGCAAGCCTGTGTTTGTGGTGCTAGACGAACCCAACTCAAGTTTGGACGAAGTAGGTGATGCGGCATTGGCCAATGCCATTGCAACGCTGAAGCAAATGGGCACCACGTTTGTGGTGATGACACACCGAAGCAGTATTTTGGGTGTAGCCGATAAGATACTTTTGATGAGAGAAGGCACACAGCAAGCCTTTGGTCCCCGCGATGAAGTTTTGGCAGCACTTCAGCAGAAAGCGCAATCATGAAAATTCCAGAACTTTTCAATCGCAATGAGTTGTCACGCACGCTGTGGGATTTCCGCCGCGAGTTTTTGGTGGCCGGTATTTTTAGCATGGTGGCCAATTTGCTGATGTTGGTGCCCACCATTTACATGTTGCAAATTTTTGATCGTGTGATGGTGAGCCAAAGCACGGGAACTTTGCTGGTGGTGTCTTTGATCACCTTGTTCTTCTTTGGCGTGCTCACATTTTCTGAATGGTCTAGAACGCGCTTGTTAGTGCGCTCGGGCGTACGCTTGGATGCCATGCTTAGCAAGCGTTTGTTTCATGCCAGCTACGAAGCTTATTTGAATCCGGCCATTGCCAACCCCTCGCGTTCGTTCAATGACCTAACCGAGCTGCGTCAGTTTTTAACAGGCAACGGCATCTTTGCTTTCTTTGATGCGCCTTGGGCCCCTATTTATATTGCGGTGCTGTTCATGCTGCACCCATGGCTGGGTGTGATGGCTTTGTTTTTTGGTGCTGTGCAAAGTGTGCTGGCTTGGTGGGGCAGCAATGCCACCAAACCATCGCAAGCTACAGCCAGCAAAGCGCAGCAAGAAGTCGGTGGCTATTTGCAAAGCAAGTTTCGCAATGCCGAGGTGGTCGAGTCGATGGGCATGGTGGGCAATTTGTTCCGCCGCTGGTCTGTGCGCAATGCCAATGCCATGGCTCAAAGTCTCAATGCGCAAGCGGTGTCTGGCCGTGTGATGGCGTGGAGCAAGTTTGTGCGTTACACGCAGCAGTCGCTTGCTTTGGGTGGTGGTGCCTTGTTGGTCATTCAAGGTGAGTTGTCACCCGGTGCCATGATTGCTGCCAACGTTTTAACCACGCGTGCTTTAGCGCCTATCGATTTGATGGTGGGTACGTGGAGCAGTTTTTTAAGTGCGCGCGATGCCTTTGGCCGGCTGCGCGACTTGCTGGCAGCTCATCCACAACGTGATTTAAAGGCCATGAATGTGGTGCCACAAGGCGACATGGTTTTAAAAGAAGTTGTGGCTTCTGCACCAGGCCGTGAAACGCCTATTTTGAAAGGCGTGAGTGCGCTGTTTCCCAAAGGTTCTGTCACGGTGGTGCTGGGTGCTTCTGGCTCAGGTAAATCTACCCTTGCACGTGTGCTGCTAGGCATTTGGCCTCATTCGTCTGGCGATGTGTTGCTCGATGGCCACCCTGTGCGCAATTGGGACCGCATGGAGCTGGGCCCGCACATTGGTTATTTGCCGCAAGACATTGAATTGTTTGATGGCTCCATTGCAGAAAACATTGCGCGCGCTGGCCGAGTCGATTCCGACAAAGTGATTGCAGCCGCCACCGCGTCTGGTTTGCACGCCATGATTTTGCGCTTCCCTAAAGGGTATGACACACCCATGGGTGAGGCGGGTGGTTTGTTGTCGGGCGGTCAGCGTCAGCGCGTAGGTTTGGCGCGTGCGCTGTATGGCGCGCCAGCGCTTGTTGTGTTGGACGAACCCAATGCCAACTTGGACGACGAAGGCGAAAACGCTTTGGTGCTTGCGGTGCAAGGCTTGAAAGCGCAGGGCAAAACGGTGGTCCTCATTAGCCACCGCCCTGGCATTGTGAGCGTGGCCGATCGCTTGTTGATCTTGCACGATGGTGGTGTGCAAGCCAGCGGACCGCGCGATGGCGTGTTGGCGGCTTTGCAAAAACAACGTGAACAAGCATTGGCTGCGGCCAATGCGGCGCAGGTAGCGCCTCCCGGTGCAGCACCTGCTGCCAATTGAATTTAATTATTTTTGACACACTGAATCGAGACTGTCATGGCCCTTCAAAATTTAACGAAATCTTCTAAAGCTGCCGCGCAAGATGCGCAAGTGGTCAACACGGCGGATGCTGGTGGCCTTCGTGCTTCATCAGACACCTCGGCGGTAGCCAGAACAGGCCTGTGGGTCTTAGGTCTAGGCCTTGGTGGCTTCTTGCTGTGGGCCGGCTTGGCGCCTTTGGACGAGGGTGTGCCTACGCAAGGCGTGGTGACTTTAGATACCAAACGCAAAACTGTGCAGCACTTGTCGGGCGGCATTGTGAAAGAAGTGCTGGTGCACGAAGGCCAACAAGTGAAAGAAGGCGACCCCTTGCTTCGCTTGGACGGTGCTGTGGCCAAGGCCAACTACGAAGCGGTGCGTCAACGCTACTTGGGCTACCGCGCTATGCAAAGCCGATTGTTTGCAGAACAAGCTGGGCAAAATGCTATTGACTTTCACCCTGACGTGAAAGCTGCCATGAACGATCCCTTGATCAAGCAGCAAGTCTCAACTCAGCAGCAGCTCATACAAGCCCGCCGCGCCGCTTTGGCCGCTGACTTGCAGGGCATAGAAGAAAGCGTGCAGGGACTGAAAGAACAATTGGGGTCGTATCAAAATATTTTGGTGCAGCGTCGCAGTCAATTGTCTCTTTTGACGGAAGAACTTAACAACACACGCGGCATGGTGAAAGAGGGCTATGCGCCGCGCAATCGCCAGCTTGAGTTGGAGCGCATGGTAGCCGAATCAAATGCAGCCATTGCAGATTTGAATGGCAACAGTTTGCGCGTGCAAAGACAAGTGGCTGAATTGACTCAGCGTTCAATGGCACGCAAACAAGAGTACCGCAAAGAAGTGGAAACGCAGCTGGCCGATGTCACGCGTGAAGTTCAATCTGATGCAGAGAAATTTGTAGCGGTTTCTGCCGATTTGGATCGCATGGAAATCAAAGCGCCAGCTTCTGGGCAGGTGGTGGGCCTTACGGTGCAAACTGTGGGCGCTGTGTTGCAGCCGGGCCAAAAGCTTTTGGATGTGGTGCCCGATTCGCAAACCTTGTTGTTGGAAGCGCACATTCCCCCGCATTTGATTGACAAAGTGCAAGCTGGCTTGTCGACCGATGTTCGCTTCAATGCCTTTGCGCATTCGCCGCAACTGGTGGTGGAGGGCAAGGTGCTGTCGGTGTCGGGTGATTTGTTAAGCGACCCTGCACAGCCGCAGTTTTCTTATTTCTTGGCGCGTGTGCAAGTAACGCCAGAAGGCATGAAAACTTTGGGCAAGCGCCAAATGCAGCCCGGCATGCCTGCCGAGATTGTGATCAAAACGGGTGAGCGCTCTATGCTGACTTATTTGTTGCACCCCTTGTTGAAGCGCATGGCTTCATCGATGAAGGAGGAGTGATGCGAAAACCACCTCATTTCTGCAGGCCTCGACTTTTAAAAGTCATGGTGGCCATGGCCATGACGGCATCTACTATGACTGTGAGCGCTCAGTCTTCTGCGCTTGACTTCAAGCAGGTGTACCAGGCCGCGCTTGAGCAAGATGCCACCATTCGTGCATCTCGCGCAGCAGCCGATTCTGGTCGCGAGCGTTTGCCCCAAGCGCGTGCAGGATTGCTGCCGCAGGTTTCGGCCAGCGCAGGTCGCAATTTCAACAGCTTGGACACCACATCGCCCAATATTCTGGGTGAATTGGGTACCATCAATGACAGGTATTTCAGCGACAACAAATCTCTGCAGTTGCGCCAACCCTTGGTGAACATGCAGCGCTGGTTGCAGTTTGAACAAGCCAAATCGATGGTTGCAGAAACAGAGGCCACTTTAGACCGTGATTTGCAAAACTTGGTGGTGCGCGTGGCTGGTGCGTACTTTGAATATTTGATGTCGGACGAACAGTTAGAACTGGTCTTGGCGCAAAAGAAAATGTACACGTCCTTGGTGGATGCGGCTAAAAAAGGCATTGCGGCTGGCTCTGGCACTCGAACAGACATTGACGATGCACAAGCACGATTGGACATGGCCAGTGCGCAAGAGTTGGAAGCTAGGCAGAACCAAGACCAAACTCGACGCCAGCTTGAAGTGTTGATCAATCAGCCTGTCGCTTCAGTGGCCAAGTTGAATGTGCCCGCCTTGAAATTGGTGGGCCCCGTTCCTGCTAGTTTGGACGAATGGACTTCGCGTGCCGAGAAAAATAGTCCAGAAATCAAAGCCATGCAAGCGCGTTTAGAGGCTGCGCGCCGCGAAGTGAGCAAGTCACAAGCTGGGCATTTGCCAACCTTGGACGCAGTGGCTCAATGGTCTAACAGCGGCAGTGAAAACATCACGCGCATTAACTCGCGTTATGAAAACAAATCCATTGGCTTGCAGCTCAATGTGCCCTTGTTTTCTGGCGGCTATGTGAACTCCACCATTCGCCAAGCGGTGGCTGAGCAAACTCGCGCAGAAGAAACCTTGGAAGCATTGCGCCGCGATTTGGGTGTGCGGGTGCATAAAGAATTTCGTGGTGTGAGTGAAGGCGTGATGCGGGTGCGAGCTTTGGAGCAAGCGGTGCGATCTGCCGATCAGATGATGAAGTCTACGCAGATGTCTTTCAAAGCGGGTTCGCGCACGCAGCTTGATGTGTTGAATGCGCAGCAGCAATACACCATGGCCTTGCGAGATTTGGCGCAGGCACGGTTTGTTTATTTGATGTCTAAGGTGAAGCTGGCGTCGTTGGCGGGGGATGATGCCGTGGCTTCTGTGGACGATGTGAATGGCAGTTTGCTGGGTGTTGCGAAGTAAACTGATTCAGTTCATTTTGCAAATCGAAGTTTGAAACTTAGATTTGCAAGCTTGACAAGCTTAGCAAGCAGGCTACTTCGGCAAAGCCTGCACCTCGCTCTTGCTTAGAGATGTATTTCGGCAGGTGCTTGAGTTCTTTCTCAAAGCGTTTGATATTGGCTACGCCTACGCTGTGCGTGAAGTGTTCAAACATCACTTGGTCGTTGGTGGAGTCGCCTACGTACACCCATTGGTCTAGTTCTTGTTTTAAATCTCTACCTGTTAGTTCTTTCAGAATCCATTGAGCGCCATGCCACTTGTTGTGGTCGCCAAACCAGGCGTTAATGTGGATGCTACTGACTGTGGCTGTCATACCTTCTTCTTGCAGC
>Ga0209033_1001890_pt1 | contig 11879 bp, 9 predicted proteins | sample LauGreFa1BDMLBDN_2_FD_188218 | JGI IMG/M metagenome (GOLD analysis project Ga0209033, IMG submission 188218) | Freshwater lake microbial communities from Lake Michigan, USA - Fa13.BD.MLB.DN (SPAdes) (version 2) | ecosystem: Environmental > Aquatic > Freshwater > Lake | place: Lake Michigan, USA...
GTGTTGTACAGCTGTGAAAGTTGTTGCACTGGGTCGAACAAACTGGAAAGCAACAATGTGAACGCAACGACCGTGCCAAGAGTGACGTCACCGCGGTGAACTAACCAACCACCAATACCAATGATCAAAGCGCTTGCGAACACTCCGCCAAATTCAATGAGCGCGAAATACCACGTGCTCACACGCACACTGTGTTCGTGACTGTTGAACAATTCACGATTCGATTTTGTGAATTTGCGGATGGTTTCTTCTTCTTGCGCATATGCCTGAATAACGCGAACCGAAGTAATGCCTTCTTGTAGCGCGGACAAATTTGCTCCAACCCTCTCGCGCACAGTGAGATACGCCTTGTTGGAGTCTCGCTGAAACTTCACCGAAGCGGCAATCAGTATTGGCATGACGAGCAGAGCAACAATGGTGAGCTGCCAGCTCAAAGTGGCGAGCAGCACCAGTGCAAACACGATCAGCATTCCTGCTGCAATGAATTGCAAGAGACCCCACTGCACGAGTTCTGCCATGGATTCAATGTCGGCGGTCATTCGCGCAACCAAAACACCCGCCTTATTGCGGTCGTAGAACGCCATGCTCTGACGCTGCATCTGACGAAACACTGCAAGCCTCAACACTCGAAGAAATGATTCTCCGGTGCGATTCAAATACAAAAACTGAGCACGACCAAAGACATATGCAATGAGAGCAACAAGAAGGTAAATGCCCACTGAGACATTCAGAGAAGTCGGGTTCTTTCCGCGAATTCCAAGGTCAATTCCCCGACGCACAAGTAGCGGACCCGCTAGCGCACACAGCGTGGTAACGCACACACATGCAAATGCCATCCACATCGTTTTACGAAATGGTGCAGCCATTTTGAAAACTCGACCAATAACCGTGCGAGCCTGTGCCCTACTCAGTCGGTCTTCGTCAGTTACTCCACCCTGTGACCACATGTCAGTTCGCCTTATCTTCTTCTTCAGGAGCACTCATGCTTGCAAGTACTTCTCGGTAGCGAACATTTGTTGCAACAAGCTCGTCGTGCGTGCCAATGGCGGCAACTTTTCCTTCATCCAACAAAATCACACGGTCTGCAAGTGCAATGGTTCCAGGCCGGTGTGCAATCACAATGGTGGTACGACCAGACATCACCGTCTTCATGGCATCACGAATTTCGCCCTCTTTACTTGGGTCAACTGCGCTTGTGGCGTCGTCAAGCACCAGCACCCGCGGGTTAGCAACGATTGCTCGCGCAATGGCAATTCGTTGCCGTTGTCCACCCGAAAGCGAAAATCCACGTTCTCCGATTACCGTCTCGTAGCCATTCGGCAGTCGTAATACAAAGTCATGCGCCCCAGACAATTTTGCAGCACGTTCAATTTCTTCCACTCCTGCATGTGGATTAGCAAAAGCAATGTTGTTGCGAACCGAATCGTTGAACAACACCGTGTCTTCAAACACGACGCCAATGTGCTTTCTCAAATCAGAAAGCTTCAACTTGCGAACATCGATTCCATCAAGAAACACGTGTCCGCTTTGAGTGTCGTAAAACCGCAAGAGCAGACGAGTGACCGTTGATTTCCCCGAACCCGTTGCACCAACAATGGCGATACTCTCACCGCCTCGAATTTCCATGCTGAAGTTTCGGAGCACCGGAAAATCTGGGTTGTAACCAAACACCACTTTGTCAAACTTCACAGCACCAACTGGGTCTGTTGTTTGCATAGGTAGCGTTTTGGGCTGAGCTGGGTCGGTAATTTCTGACTGTGTCGACATCACTTCGTTAATTCGAACAAGCGCAGCAGCGGCTCGTTGACCAAGCGCAACGATCATCCCGATATTGCGCAATGGCCAGATGAGCAACGTGAGATACACATTGAATGCAACAAGGTCGCCGATGGTTAATTGGCCATTCAGTACACGATGACCACCAACTCCAAGCACAGCAACAAGACCGAGTGCAGGCAACACATCAATGGCGGGCATGAAGCTGGAGCGAATGCGCGCGGCTTTCATTGACTCGCGCAAAATGTCGTCTGCTTCTTTTTCAAGTTTCTCAAACTGCACTTGCTCTGCGCCAAAGCCCTTCACTACACGAACCCCAGAAATACTTTCTTCAACAACATTTGCTAGTTGCGCTTGCTCTGCTTGCACCGCAATAGATGCCGGATGAATTCGATGGCTGAAGCGTCGCGCTGAAAGATTGACGAACGGCAATGGAATCAGCGCCACAATCGCCAAGATCGGATCGGTAATAAACAGAATCGCAGTCACAGCAATAATTTGGATCACGTTCGACAATGTGATGGGAATCATCACGATAAAGCCCTGAATTTGCATGAGGTCACTCGATGCCCGACTCATCAACTGCCCGGTTTGCGCTTTGTCGTGATATCCAACGTGCAGATTCAAAACATGAGAGAACAGTCGCTCACGAAACAGTGTTTCAGCCCATCGACTTTCTCGAAAGGCGACGTATCGGCGCATTCCAGAAAGCACCCCTGTAAGCACGCCTAGACCGCCAATAATCAATGCCCACTGCAATAACGGGCCGTTTTTTTCGATGCCGTCGTTAATGGCATATTTGGTCATCTGCGGCACTGCCACCTTGAATGAAGCCCACAAGATTCCCACCAATGCGCCAAGCAGCAGATTGCGGCGCTGCATACGCAAAGCAGCACGCAACAATCGCCAACCTTCGCTGCGTTGAGCCTCTTCAAATTCGAGCCGCGCTGCGACCTCGGTATCGGACTCAATGGACGTCATGATAAATCTGACGAATCAGCTGGCACTTGGTGAAAGTGCTTCGACGGATTTCCAATAATCCAAATTCGGATCAAGCGGAAGAATCGCAAGCGATGACGTAGTCACACCATTCTTGAAGTACTCGGAAATGATGTCGCGACAATGCGCAGGGCTGCCATGCACCACTAATTCGTCAACCACTTGATCGGGAATTGCGGCCAAAGCACCTTTACGATCTCCCGCCTTCCACGCATCCCACATTCCTTGCATCAATGGAGCACGTCCCATCCAGCGATGGAAGTCGGCATACACAGGAACATTCATGTACGCAGCAATTGCGAAACGAGCACCGGCGCGCACTACTTCAGTGTCTTCACTTGGGCAAACAAAAATGCGGGCTGTAATTTCCTTTTCTACCCCGTTTGCAGCATCGCTTACTACTTTTGCCACTTTGGTTACGTCTTGCGCACTCAGCCAATTGATAATCACGCCATCTGCTTCGCGTGCGCCAAGCTTCAGCATTCCTTCGCGAAGCGCAGCAATCAGAATTGTTGGTTTTTGCGGCGGTTTAATGCTCAGACGAAATCCGTCCACCTTGAACGTGTCGTATTCCTTGGTGATTTTTTCTCCCGAGAATGCATCGTGCATGAATCGAACAACGTCTCGAACCTTTTTGTACGGGTCAACGAATGGAACTCCGTTCCACCGCTCCACAATCACATTGCTCGACGATCCGATTCCGATTGCGAAACGACCAGGTGCAGCATCGGCAAGCGCGGCAACACTTTGCGCAATCACTGGAGCGGTGCGCGTATATGCAGGAACAATTGCTGTGCCAAGTCGAAGGCGCGGCTCCCAAGCTGCGGCTAATGCCAGCGGCGTGAATGCATCTGCGCCATCGGTTTCAGCCGACCAAATATCGCTGTATCCCCAGTTGGCCAACTGCGCATACTTTTCTTTGTGGTCGTGCAAATGTCCTGGAAGTGGAACAGTCATTCCGTTGCGACGAATCATTTTGGTTCCCTCCACATTCGAGCAATACAACTTTGACTTGCAGTGGCAAGAAACGTCCCGTCTTCGGCGAACATGTTTACTGTTCCGTGTCCGAAGCCGCGTTCCACACCTTGTATATGTATGTCTAACAACACCCACTTGGTGGGAACGAGGCGAACCACGCGGAGCGTGTTATCCAGGCTGTTTCCGCCTCCGCGTATTCCAAGCGCCTGACCAACTCCCATAGGTACGAAATCGCCCAACACGGCCAACGTTGCGGTGTCGACACCGTCAATCACATCAGGAATTCGGGCCCACATCAGTGTGCGGCCATCATTTGGCGTTCCATCAAGGTCTTCCAACTCGCGGCCAATGACAAAACGCTCTTCCATTTTTTCATGGATGGTGTTCGAAACATCTCCACGATGCTCGCGTTGCACCAAAGCACTTGGGGGCGGAACATCAGGCATGGTTACAAACGAATGCGCATGCTCAAATGGGCGCTCACCTACTGCAGCATTCACCGTCAATATCTCACGATCACCAACGTGACACACCGCGCGCGCTTGCGTGATTTGATGCCCAACAACTGCAAGCGTGACATCGATATCCATGGTTTCACCGGTTCGCGCATATGACAGATATTGAGCAGTTGCCCACACGCATGTGCGACCTGACAGTTCTTCGATTGCGGCTACAGCAGCTGCCAACCCGCAACCACCCCAGAGAAAATTGCCACCCGTTACCAGGCCAGGTCGAACAACCATTGACCACCGACCGCTTGTCGGTCCAAACACCCCTGATGGTTCTATCCCGAGGAAGGCTTTGGTATCCATAACGCCTCACCACACTAATAGAGAGAGTGATTTTGCCGACTACTTTAAGACAATGAGCACAACTGATACTCCGTGGATGGGCGATGCATGCTCGCTTGTAGATGCCTTTCGCAGCAACGAACGGTCCCCACTAGAAGAGTTGCAAGCATCGTTAAACGCCATTGAAAAAAGTTCGCTGAACGCTTTTTCATTTCTTGATCCAGATGGTGCAGTAAGTCGGGCGAAGTCTGCAGACGTATCAAAACCATTCGGTGGAATTCCACTTGGTGTGAAAGAACTCGATGCCGTTACAGGTTGGCCATATACAGAAGCATGTGTGGTCTTTGCCGACCGTAAAGCAACACACACTTCCGTCATGGTTGAACGTGTCACTCAACGCGGTGGAGCAAATGCAATTGGCCTGTGTACCGCAAGCGAATTTGGTGGCGTGAATGTCACCCGCACTGTTCTGAACGGAGCAACACATAACCCGTGGCGACATGGTCGCACTCCAGGCGGTTCCTCTGGTGGAAGTGCTGCCGCAGTTGCAGGTGGTCTCGTCACTATTGCAACCGGAGGAGATGGCGGAGGTTCAATTCGAATTCCTGCAGGTTTCACAGGTCTTGTTGGACTGAAAGCAACGTTTGGCAGAATTCCTCGCGCGCCACATACCGAACTTGGAAACCTCACTGTGAACACGGGAGTAATGGCGCGCAGTATTCGTGATACTGCTCGCTGGTTCGATGTGTGCAATGGACATGACTCACGAGACCCACTCAGCTTGCAACGGGTTGAGAACTGGGAAAGCGAATTGGGAACTCACGCCGAATCATTGCGTGGCAAAACAGCAGTGCTCGCACCAAACTGGGGCGGTGCAGTCGTCTCCCCTGCAATGTGGCAACAACTCGAGGAATATGCGCGGCATCTTGCGTCAATTACTGGAATACAGATCGTCACTGTTGACACCACGCTTCCAAGCATGGGGGCAGCTTGGTCAATCAGCGGAATGATTGAAATTCAGATGCAACTGGCAGACCACTGGCCAGCATGTGCCGATGTGCTCACTCCAGAAATGCGATTTGGGATTGAAGCAACTCTCGGCAAATACGGAGCAGAGGCTCGTGCAAAAATCGAATCCCGTCGCGCGGCGCTCAATCAGCGAATGCACGAAATTTTTCAAGCGGCAGATTTTGTGATTACTGCAAGTAACCCAGATATTGCGTTCAATGCTGAAGGACCATTGCCATCAGAATTTGGTGGAGTATCGGGTGGAATGGGAAACAACGGCAAACTCACGTTTCCAGCAAACATGTATGGCAACCCGGCAATTTCTATACCTTCAGGACTTGTCGAAGGCTTACCCGTTGCGCTGCAAGTAAACGGACGCCACTTCAGCGAGCAGTTGCTGCTCGAACTTGGTCTTGCAATGGAACGCTCACGCCCTTGGGCGCTTGTCGCACCACACTCACCGATCTAAGCGAGCAGCGCGCGCCCAACAATGTCAGTGCAAAACGCAGTAAGAATTGCCAAGTACATCAAACCAGTTGCAGCCATTACCGCCGAATAACTGCGTTCTTTCAACGCTGCTCGCGTCACTACAGCAAGCACGCCAGTGACAATCGCCGACGCGAGCCAGAACCAACCAAGCACACCATCCCAGCCATCATCAATGGATCCGTTCAACACGCTGATCATTCCGGTTGGCAGAAGCAACACCACTACTTCAAGTGGCCACATATAGATGACTGCATCAGTGATTTCATTAATCAACTTCCGCGGCATTCCTGGCTGCACCAAATACCAGTGCCCAAGCAGCATCGTGTCGCTCACCGCACCTAGAAACAGCGTTCCGACCACGATTCGCAGCAACGACACAACCACGTCGCCGCCACCGCCTTCGCTTGCTGCCGATATTCCTGCAGCAATAATTCCTGGAATACCAAAAATCGGCGCAATCAGATCAAGCTTTGATCGCTTGTTCCGAATAAGTACGAATGCAGCAATCGCGACGGCAACGCTCGATGCCTCTCGAATAATGCTGAGTCCATAGCGATTGCCCAACACCACTGCGATAACCGCGAATGCGCCATAGGTTATGCGCAGCAACATGCCATAACCTGCGCCAACTTCGTTTCGGCGAGTGGTGAACCACAAGAATGCAAGACCGCCTACGGCCCATTGCAACATCACCGTTGCTGCTTCTAAACGAATCATGGCCTGAAGAACTTAGGCTTCAACGACGATCAAATTGTGGTTTGCCGCATTCATCGAGTCTGGGCCATTCACTGTTGCCACAACAATGTCTTCTAAACGCATGCCCCATTTACCCGGAATGTAAATGCCCGGCTCAACACTGAATGCATGACCTGCGGCAATTGGCAACTTGTTGCCACTCACCATGTACGGGTCTTCGTGGGCTTCCATGCCAATGCCGTGACCTGTGCGATGCACGAAATACTCGCCATAACCAGCTTTTTCGATCACTGCTCGTGAGGCGCGGTCAACATCTTCGCAAGCATTACCTACGACTCCTGCGGCAACACCAGCTGCCTGCGATTCGAAAAGCACCGCATATGCATCGGCAACATCGCTTGCAATCTTGCCAGTAAACACACACCTGGTGATGTCGCTGCAATACCCGTTCATCGTTCCACCAAAATCGCAGAGCACAATTTCATTTGCCTGAATTACTCGTGGCCCCGCGTGATGGTGCGGGCTTGCAGCATTTTCACCTGCAGCAACAATCGCAAAGTTCACCACATCGTGACCTTCTGCTATCAAGCGAGCAGAGATGTCGGCTGAGACTGCAGCCTCTGTTCTACCAATGAGCGGAATCTTGCCTGCATGCAATTGAGCAGCAACTCTGTCGGCCGCAGCACCTGCAGCACGAAGCGCCGCAATTTCACTTGCATCCTTCGACATGCGCAAAGCGCCAACCACATCAACTGCGCGCGTGAACGTTGCCCCAGGAACGTGTGGCAACAGCTCCACCAGAAATCGTGCCCACATTTGGTCGCCGACCGCAATTCGCTTGGCATCACCCAACAGTTTCGCCACAATCGCAATCGGATTATCTGTTTCATTCCACGGAACAATTGAAAACACTTCTGGTTGAGCAACAACTCGCGGCACTTCAAGACGTGGAACCACCATGCTCACTTGCCCATTGCGCGGAACCACCAACATGGTTAAACGCTCAAGCGGCATTGCTTCGTAACCCGACAAATACGGAAGGTCATGACCAACCGAGAGCAATGCAGCATCTACAAGTTGTGCAGTCATGGCAGCGCGAACTTTTGCAATGCGCTCGATGTAATCGGAAGTGGTGGCAATTGTTGAACTCATAGGCTGTTCTTCCCCACCTTCACCAACTTGCCATCGTTGTATTCCTCAACGGCAGTGATGATCTCTTGCTTCGTATTCATGACGAATGGACCATAGCGAACCATGGGCTCACCAAGCGGCAAGCCACCCATAATCAGAATTTGAGCAGCAGATGTTGTTGCTTCAACCCGCACCAAACCAGCAGTTCTCTGCATTACCACCATCTCGCCAGAAACACTTGTCGACTCATTCACGCGCGCTTCGCCGTCGAATACATGAATGAGGGCGGTGTGTCCTACTTCTGGCAGCCATTCCACAACATCGCCAACCTCTAACACGGCGTGCGCATAGGTCATTGGTGACGTGGTTTCAACAGGGCCCTTTGCTCCATGAACCACACCAGCAACAACTCGAATGTGTCCACCCTTTGCCAATTGCACGGTGGCCATTTCTTCTGCTTCGTAACCCTGGTAGCGAGGATCAATCATTTTCTGAGCAGCTGGCAAATTCACCCACAGCTGAAAACCGTGCATTCGACCGCCGAGCTTCATCATGTCATCGGTTGGTAACTCGCTATGGATCACTCCAGAGCCAGCTGTCATCCATTGCACGCCACCTTTTTTGATGACCGCTTTTGTGCCAGTTGAGTCTTCGTGCACCATGCTTCCCGACAACATGTACGTCACAGTCTCGAATCCACGATGCGGATGGCTTGGCGCACCTACTGCTTTGCCTGGCGCGTAATCTGCAGGTCCCATTTCGTCGAGCAACAAAAACGGATCGATCTGATCCAGCTGTGCAGTTGGAAATGGACGGCGAACGGTAAACCCACCGCCTTCAACTGTGCGCTGCGACTGAATGGTGCCGGCAATTTCGCGAAGAGATGTCGTTGTCATGTTTGCCTTTATGCGTGAAGTAGGGGTGATGAATTTCGATGTGCGTCTTTTGCGTTATAGCTCGAACGAGTGAGCGGACTTGATTCGACGTGATTGATGCCAAGCGCTTCACCAAACTGTTTGTAATGCTCAAACTCTGAAGGCTCTGCATAACGCACCACTGGCAAGTGCTGTGCGCTCGGGCGCAAGTACTGTCCGATGGTCACAATGTTGACTCCCACGCTTGCAAGGTCAACCAGTGTTGCCTCAACTTCATCGCGAGTTTCACCAAGACCAAGCATCAAACCAGACTTTGTGGTTAGCCCCGCCGCACGTGAGCGCGCAAGCACCGAAAGACTGCGCGCATAACCAGCTGACGGACGCACCATGCGCTGCAGTCGAGCAACAGTTTCAATGTTGTGGTTCAACACATCTGGACGTTCATTCAACACTGCGTCCAAAGAATCTGTTCCTTTGGCGTCCGAAATCAGTGCTTCAACTTGGGCACCTTGGTTTCCATTACGAATCGCACGAATCGTGTTAGCAACATGCTGCATTCCACCATCAGCAAGGTCGTCACGAGCCACCATGGTGAGTACGGCAAACTCCAAACCCATCCGGTTCACTGCTTCAGCAACTCGCGCTGGTTCATTCGCATCTGGCTCTAGTGGCTTGCGTGTATCGATCAAACAAAACCCACATGCACGCGTGCATCTGTCGCCCAACACCATGAAGGTTGCAGTGCCATCTTTCCAACACTCGCTCAAGTTCGGGCATCCGGCTTCTTCGCACACAGTCACCAAATTGAGGTCGCGAAGTGTTTTCTTTGTCAACAACACTTCGCTGGTGTGGTTTACGTGAGGGCGAATCCAATCGGGTTTACGAACAGAAATACTCAGACCATCGCGTTCTGGCTGATGCGCCCATGCAATGTCGTATCGCGTGGAGTGTTCATTCCCCCATTTCTTCACCGCAAGCCTGCTGACAACATTGACAACGTCAAACATCGTTGCCGTAATTCCCTCTTCAGCAAGTGAAGTAACTGCATATTCAGCGATACCGCAGGGAACGATGTGCTCGCGCATGTAACTCAAGTCGGTGCTTACGTTGAGTGCAAAACCATGCATGGTTCGTCGCTCGCTCGCTCCTCGAGCAACACGAACACCGATTGCGCAAATCTTCCGCGCTTGTGCAGTCTCTGCATCTAGCCACACGCCAGGAAAGTCATGCTTACGACTTGCGTTTGACAATCCAAGTTCACTAAGCGTGTCAATGATCAATTGCTCAACGTCATGAATGTAAGCAGAAGTATCTGCTGGGCCACTGTCTCCATGTTTTGCCAACAGGTTCAGCAGCGGATACCCGACCAATTGTCCTGGTCCGTGATACGTGATGTCCCCGCCGCGATGAACGGAAACGAGGTCTGCCCCAACTTCATCTGGATTACATTTCAGATTCTGTTCAAGGTTTGCTTGCTGACCATAGGTAAACACGTGCTGATGCTCTACGAGCAACAAATGCTGATCTACGCCATGTTCAAACACGGCTTGTTGAACCGCCAACGCTTCTGAATACGGAACACGGCCTAGCCATCTCACATGAAGCGGCGAGGTGGGGGTGCTCATGAACGTACCGGCAAGCTGGCTTTACAGCTCGGCTGACCAGTCCTGTGTTTCAAGAATCTGCTTCACTCGCGACAAGAAGCGACCTGCGTACGCACCATCAAATGCTCGATGATCCCACGACATTGATAAGTGCCCCATCGGATGAATCGCAATACTTTCGCTTCCATCTGGCATGGCAACGACAACTGGTTTGCGCACAATTGAATCGGTAGACAAGATGGCAACTTGTGGTTGATTAATAATTGGCATTGCAATGAGCGCGCCAGCCGAACCATTGTTCGACAACGTAAATGTTCCACCATTGATTTCGTCTGGTGACAACTTGCGTCCACGCGCACGTGTTGCAAGATCGTAAATCTCGCGTGCAATCGCACGCAATCGCTTGGCGTCAGCACTACGCACAACCGGAACCAGCAGACCTGCATAGTCAAGGTCAACAGCAATACCAAGGTCGACATAGCTATGGACAATCAAATTGTCGCCCTCAATACTTGCGTTCAAGTGTGGGAACTCCACAAGAGCGTCCACTACCGCGCGGCTAATAAATGGCAGATAGGTGAGGCTAAAACCTTCACTTGTTTTCCATGACTCTTTGATCGAGCTGCGTGTTTTATCAACGTTTGCATAATCAACTTCAACAACCGTGAACGAATGCGGACTCGTTTCAAGCGACATCACCATGTGCGCTCCAGTGAGTCGACGAATTTTTGATAGCGGTATAACTTGTTCGCGATCACTCTGTGGAGTTGCAGGGCGTGGTGCAGGTGCTACGGCCGGCGCAGGTGCCTGTGCCGCAACTGGAGTTGGCGCAGGAGCAGCAACTGGTGCGGGTGCTTGAACAGGAGCTGGCGTTGCAACTGGTGCGGGCGCTGCTGGCTGTGCAGCTAGCCCATTGCGATCGATGTAATCGAGTACGTCTTCTCTCGTGATTCTTCCGCCGGGACCAGTGCCTTGCAACGCATCAATGTTGATGCCGTGATCATTCACTAAACGGCGAACAACCGGTGAGAGCAACTTGTTTGATTGCGCAACTGGTGCTGGTGTTGGTGCAGCAACTGGTGCAGGCGCGGCTACTGGTGCAGGAGTTACAACAGGTGCAGGTGCTGGTGCAGGAGTTACAACAGGTGCAGGTGCAGGTGCTGGTGCAGGTGCAGCTACCGGTGCTGGCGTCGCATCTGGTGCAGCACCCGCCCCACCAACAACTGCAATCACTGTTCCAACGGCAACGGTCTCGCCTTCTGCAACACGAATTTCTGTCAATACTCCGGCAATTGGCGAAGGCACTTCAGTATCAACTTTGTCTGTAGAAACTTCAAACAATGGCTCGTCGGCAGCAATCGTGTCGCCAACTTTTTTAAACCAGCGCGTAATCGTTCCTTCGGTGACCGTTTCTCCAAGTTGTGGAAGTGTGATCTCAGCCATGATGCTCCTGTGCTCGAACGATTAACCGTTGATGCTGCGACCCGTAAGGGACAGCACTGTTTCTCCAAATGTTTCAGATAGCGACGGGT
>Ga0209033_1001910_pt1 | contig 11760 bp, 9 predicted proteins | sample LauGreFa1BDMLBDN_2_FD_188218 | JGI IMG/M metagenome (GOLD analysis project Ga0209033, IMG submission 188218) | Freshwater lake microbial communities from Lake Michigan, USA - Fa13.BD.MLB.DN (SPAdes) (version 2) | ecosystem: Environmental > Aquatic > Freshwater > Lake | place: Lake Michigan, USA...
AATCAATACTTTGCCTTGCGAGGCTGCAGACGTTTGCTGACAATTTCGGAAGTCGACGCTGCTTCGCGCACAGAGATTACGCGCCTGACTGAATTGGCAGTTAACGCTGGATTTCAAGCGCCGGCAAATTCTGCGCTGGCGCGAGCCAGTGAGGCAGAGGGACGTAGCCGCGTGACTGCGCTGCGCGCACAGTGCGATGTGGACATCAAAGCGCTGGTCATGCTGACCGGTCTCGATGAACGCGATCTGCGCGCCAAACTCGATAGCGTACCCGCTGCGCTGCCACTCCCGACGCCAGTACCTCTGGCAACGCTTCCTGCTGCAACGCTAGCGCAACGTCCTGATGTTTATGCAGCGGCGCAGCAGGTTGCTGCGGCTAGTAATGACGTAGGTAGCGTAGAAGCACGACGTTACCCGCGGCTATCACTGTCTGGAAACATTGGTCGCAATCGATTTGAGACCGGCGATGGCGCATTCAACTTGAACAGTTGGACGGTGGGTCCTGTTGCGTTGAGTCTACCTATTTTTGATGGTAATCGGCGACGCGCCAATATGGCTGCAGCGGTAGCGCGTTATGAAGAGGTCGCAAGTGAGTACCGCGCCACGGTACGCCGCGCGGTGCGTGAGGTCGAAGAGAGTTTAGTTAATCTAGATAGCATTGCGGCGCGTAGCAATGACGCACAAATCGCTATCGACGGCTTCATGACCTCGCTCGAGGCTGCCAAGCTGCGCTACGAAAAAGGTTTTGACAGCCTGATCGATCTCGAGGAAGCACGTCGCAGCAAACTTGGCGCAGAGACCGCACTGGTCAATCTTCAGCGCGAACGTATCGCAGCGTGGATCGGCTTGTACCGTGCCGCTGGCGGTGGCTGGCAATCGCCAACTTATTCCGATAAAACCCCCTCAGAGTCGAAACCATGATTCCCTTGCACCTAATCCGACAATTCCCGCGTCAGCATCCGCGACCTGCTATCGCAAGTTTAGCCATGCTGCTGGTACTCGTCGTTTGGCTCTTGCCAACTCAAAGCAGCAAGGCCGATGACAGAGCGGAAATCAACAAGCCAGCATCTACCGCGAAGGCAGCATTGACCGTTAGCACCGCACGCCCACAACTAACCCGCCTCACGCAGACACTGGCCGCGAATGGTGACATCGCCGCTTGGCAAGAGGCGAGTATCGGAAGCGAAGCCAATGGGCTGCGCTTGACCGAAGTGCTGGTGAATGTCGGTGATGTAGTGCGTGTCGGTCAAACCCTTGCGCGTTTTTCTGATGAGACAGTGCAAGCCGATCTTGCTCAAGCCAATGCTGCTTTGTTGGAGGCCCAAGCGACACTTGCCGAGGCCAGCTCAACTGCAGAGCGTGCACGATCGTTGGTTAATACCGGTGCTATCAGCACTCAGCAGATCAATCAATTCCTCACATCAGAGCAAACCGCGCGTGCGCGCGTCGCTGCGACCGAGGCAGCGGTCAGTGCACAAAAGCTGCGACTGAAATTCACCCAACTTCTCGCGCCGGACAGTGGCGTGATCTCTGCACGCAGCGCGACAGTGGGTGCAGTTGTCGCAAACGGCAACGAGCTATTTCGAATGATTCGCAAAGGAAGGCTTGAGTGGCGCGCCGAGGTGATGGCGAGCGAGCTTTCACGTATACGTGTTGGCTCAAGTGTGAAATTGGTCGCAGCGAATGGCACACACTTGAATGGCAAGGTTCGCATGATCGGCCCTACCGTCAACCCACAGAATCGATCGGCATTGGTATACGTTGATCTGCTTTCCGGTGCCACGGGTGAGGCAGCTGCAAAACCCGGTATGTTTGCGCGTGGTGAATTCACGCTTGGCAGCGGCAACGGCGTCACGCTACCGCAACAGGCAGTGGTTGTGCGCGATGGCTTTAGCTTTGTATTTCAGATCAAGCCCGATGGACGCGTGGCGCAGATGAAGGTGAAGACTGGTCGTTATCTTCAGGACCAGGTCGAAATTACCGAAGGCATTTCGCTGCAAGATGAGATTGTGGTGGCCGGTGCTGGTTTCTTGAACGATGGTGATTTGGTTCGTGTAACCCGAAGTAATGCGTCAGCGATTGATAACAAACGCGAGACGAGGGATTCCAAGTGAATTTCTCCGCGCTCTCGATTCGTAGTCCGATTCCCGCAATTTTATTATTTACTCTGCTAACTCTCGCGGGGCTACTCGCATTTCGCTCGAATGCGATTCAGGATTTTCCCGATATCGAGCTGCCCATTGTGAACGTAGTGGCGTCGCTACCGGGTGCAGCGCCAGCGCAACTCGAGACCGAGGTTGCACGCAAGATCGAAGGCTCGGTTGCCAGCCTGCAGGGTGTTAAAAACATTTATACCAAGGTACTCGATGGGCAGGTGACTGTCACGGTTGAGTTTGTACTTGAAAAAAATCTCTCGGATGCGGTCAATGATGTACGTGATGCCGTAGCGCGAGTTCGCGCTGATCTGCCAGCTGACATGCGCGATCCATCCGTGACCAAAGTATCGACTGCCGGTAGACCGATTCTCACTTTTAGCGTGGCAGCAGCATCCAATGCCTCTGGCAGTCCGCCTGACTTACAAGAAGTCTCCTGGTTCATTGATAACACAGTCACCAAACGCTTACTAACCGTCAAAGGCGTCGGTGCTATCAAGCGTATTGGCGGTGTGTCGCGTGAAGTTCGCATCGAGCTGGATACGTCGCGCATGAATGCGCTTCGCGTCACTGCGATTGATGTCTCTCGCAGGCTGCGTCAGGTTCAGCAAGAGGCACCGGGTGGACGTGGCGATGTATCCGGCGCAGAGCAGTCGGTTCGTACTATTGCTACCGTCAAGACCGCTGCAGAATTAGCTCTAATAGAAATCTCGCTCGATGATGGCCGGCGAGTAAGGCTGGATCAAATCGCAACTGTTAAAGATACCGTTGCTGAGCCACGCGCCATTGCCACCCAGGATGGCAAGTTGGTGGTTGGCTTCGAAGTTTCGCGCACCAAAGGCTTCGGTGAATTGATGGTGGCGCAGGGTATTCGCGAGGTGGTAAATGCATTGCAGACAGATAATCCTAATCTTCGTATTGCGGAGGTAATCGATAACGCGCAACCAGTTGAAGAGAACTACGAAGGTTCGATGATTTTGTTGTACGAAGGCGCGTTACTAGCGGTGCTGGTGGTGCTATGGTTTCTACGTGATTGGCGTGCGACTTTGGTGGCTGCATCTGCTTTGCCATTGTCGGTGATCCCGACCTTTCTAGCGATGTCATGGTTTGGCTACACCATTAATACCGTCACCCTGCTTTCATTAGCGCTAGTGGTTGGTGTGCTGGTGGATGACGCAATTGTCGAGATAGAAAACATCGCGCGACATCTGCAAATGGGTAAAACACCCATGCAAGCGGCGCTCGAAGCCGCAGATGAGATAGGCATGGCGGTGATTGCAACCACCTTTACCTTGGTCGCAGTGTTTTTGCCAACCGCATTCATGGGTGGTGTGCCGGGCTTGTTCTTCAAACAGTTTGGTTGGACTGCCGCCGTAGCAGTATTGTCATCCTTGGTAGTGGCGCGCTTACTGACGCCGATGATGTCGGCCTACTTGCTCAAACCGGCCAAGCACGTGCAGCCAGAAGATGGCTGGCTGATGCGCAACTACTTGCGCATCATGCGCTGGTGCCTACGTTATCGTTGGATTACAGCGATTGCCTCGGCGCTGTTTTTTGTGGCGTCATTGGCGCTTGTACCTTTGCTGCCAACCGGCTTCATACCGCCAGCTGATCGCGGACAAACGCAGATCACAGTCGAACTAGCCCCGGGCAGCACATTGTCCGAGACCACTGCAACGGCTGAACAGGCAAGACTAGCCGCAATGAAAGTTAAAGGTGTAGAGAGTATTTTTAGCTCTATTGGTGGTGGTTCGAGTGGCGACGCATTCGCACCGGGTGCTGCTGCCGAGGCACGGCGCGCTGTGCTGACGCTGAACGTCATTCATCGCGATAAGCGCTCTGAGTCATTGCAGGATCTGGAGAATCAGTTACGCGCCAATCTAGATGAAATTCCCGGTGCCCGCTTCACCGTCGGCCCGCCAGATACCGGCGTCAAGATGCAGCTGGTTTTGAAAAGTGATGATCCGGTTGCGCTGACGACCGCAGCGCGGATGGTCGAGCGCGAGTTACGAACGCTCAATGGCATTGGCAATGTCAATTCAAGCGCATCGTTGGTCAGACCCGAAATCATCGTTCGCCCTGATGCCGCGCGAGCTGCCGACCTTGGTGTGACCACTGCGAGCATTGCAGAGACCGTGCGTGTTGCTACTGCCGGTGACTACGACGTCAATCTACCGAAGTTAAATTTGTCGGACCGTCAAGTGCCGATTCGTGTCAAGTTACCAAATGATGTGCGCGCTGATCTCGCAGCGATCGAGCGTCTATTGGTACCTGGGCGGCAAGGTCCCGTGATGCTGGGGACAGTCGCCAGTGTGAGTATGGACAGCGGTCCTGCACAAATCGACAGGCTGAACCGAAGTCGTAATGTCACCTTGGAGGTGGAGTTGGGTGATCGTTCACTAGGTGAGTTAAATGTAGAAGCACGGGCGCTGCCTAGCATGAAGAACCTGCCACCCTCGGTCACCATTGCCGAGCTGGGTGATGCGCAAGAAATGCAGGCACTGTTCGAAAGCTTCGGTATCGCCATGCTCATAGGTGTGCTCTGCATCTATGGTGTGCTGGTGCTTCTATTTCACGACTTCATGCAGCCACTAACAATTCTCGCAGCGCTGCCGCTCTCAATCGGTGGGGCGTTTGTTGGTCTGCTGGTGACTCACAAGGCATTGTCGATGCCCTCCATGATCGGTTTAATTATGCTGATGGGTATCGTGACCAAGAACTCTATTCTGCTAGTTGATTATGTGATTCTCGCGCGCAGCGCGGGTATGTCAAGGTTCGATGCGCTGGTAGATGCCTGCCACAAGCGTAGCCGCCCGATTCTGATGACCACGATTGCCATGGGAGCGGGCATGATGCCGTTAGCGCTTGGCTTCGGGGCGGACCCAAGTTTCCGCTCCCCGATGGCGGTAGCGGTAATCGGTGGCTTGATAACCTCAACCTTGTTATCACTGCTGGTGGTACCGGCTGTTTATACCTTCGTCGATGACGTCCAAAGCCGATTGCGGAAATTCAGTCAAACCATTTTGCAAAAACCAGAATAAGTAGCAGCGCATTTTATTTTGCAAGCAAAGAAGCGTCGCGTTTTATCAGCATATTCGGCGAATCCAACGTCGCTAAGCTGAAAAAAAATGAGGCTGGTCTACCTCCATTTTTAATGACAGTTTCGCTCAATCTACCTAGCTCATTAATCTATGCTTCCTGAATTACCCAATAAATACCCTGGGTCTGGACACGGAGCTTAGCGCACTGGCGAAGGGTTGAGCACCGTAATCAGTTTGCAGGATCGAATTTCATCTCGATCACATGCGGCTTACCACTTTTACCCGGAAAATCAGTGAAAGCGCTGCGCACTAGATAAGGCATGACTCTGACCAGATTCCCTTCCTTGCCTTCGCTTCGCACTGTCGTCTCGAACAGCGGCTGGCTGCTAGCAGCATTGGTCATTTTCAGTTTCAGCTCGCGGTCAAATACGGAGAACCGACGCTCACGTTGGCGTGGAACAGGTATACCAGGGCTGAAGGGACCATAGAAAGTGGGTCCATAGCCCGGCCAGCCGCCCCAATAGGGCGAGTAAAATCCGGCGCCATGCCAAGGCGTGCCATACCACGAGTCCACCAGCACTGTTTCGATCACAACCACATCTCTAGCGCTGACTGATGCATTGAAACTCACCATCAGCGCTCCCTCCTCGGTACCAATAGCTTCGCGAAATCCCAGCCGCGTCAATTCTGCACTTATCAGGCTTTGATAACTCTGTCGCTCAAGTCCAATAGGCTCGCCTTCTAAATGTACAAACCGAAAATGTTTTTCTCCGATATCGGTCGGCCAATGATGAAATGCGGTTACTTCGCTGCGGATTTTGCTGGCGCAACCCGTGATCAGCAGGCAAAAGGCGATGACGAAAAAGGTAATAACTTTCATGTTCTTTTGAATAATCTAGTGAATCTATGGGCAAATGTTATCGCGCACAAAGGGTGAAAAAACACCGAATTAATCGAAAAAATAATCAGCAAATAAAAATGATGAAGTCACCATAAACTCGCTCTGTTTTAAAAACCCAAGCCCAAAAATACTTCAGTGTTAACTGTATGCTAGTTGGGTGACCTCAGCAATTGCTGGACTAGAGGATGCTGAACTCGCTTTTCGGTACCAATAGCATAAAACTGCTCTGTCACGCCTTCACAAGGACCCAGTCGCTCTACGGCGTAGTGTGACAGCAATTCTTCATGTACCCATTCAGCGGCTGGAAATACCCCCATGCCATTTGCGCCAAAGGTCTTGAGTAAAGCTCCATCTTCAAATTCACCAACAATCCGCGGTCGTATACCGATTTGCTTAAACCAATGGTTTAGTCTATCGCGACTCGCCGTATGTGTCGTCATTAGCAGCACCGGCAAGCTCGCAAGACATTCCGGAAATTCATGCTGCGCAGTTTTAAGCAATGAAGGCTTGCCGTACCAAGCAATGCTCGAAGAGCCTAACGCATGACTGTAAAGTTTGATATTCGGACTAGGTGGTGCAGGCCTATCCGAAATTACGACATCAAGTTTGTGTAAAGCTAGGTCCCCAAGTAAATCATTGAATTGCCCTTCGAGGCAAAGTAAGCGCAGACGTGGCTCGGTAATCACTGGTTGTAAAAGACGATGAACTATAAGTTTAGCCAAACCATCACTAACTCCCACTCTCAGGCGCACTGAGGGTGAACTCACTGCCTCCCGCACCAAAGACGGTAACTCATCGCCTAATTCAAAAATCAGGTCGGCCTGCTCCATCGCAACGACCCCGGCATCAGTCAGCGCCAGCCCGCGTCCCACCGGTTTAAGTAATTCACAACCCAAAGAACGCTCGAGTTCACGCACTTGCGAGCTCACAGTTTGAACAGCCATGCCCAATTTATTTGCCGCTTTAGAAACACCCCCCTCTTTGGCAACAACCCAAAAATAGTATAGGTGCTTATAGTTGAAGGAATCGCTCATTCTCAGGTTTTTTAGGAGTGTCAATGAGTAATTATCTGCTTTTAATTAAATAAATCAAGACCCATAGTTACTCAGATTCAACTAAGTGGATAACTTATACACAGGGTTTTCTGCTACTGCCATGAATTCAATTGCCACTGAAATTATTCTCCAATTTAAGGAAAATTCACCATGGAATATTCAAACGGCCCCTTGGCTTCCCAAAGTACTAACGCAGTTATAAGTCCAGCAGGATCGTTAGAGGCGGAGTTAGCAGATCCAGTAAAGCGAGTTTTGCGAAATACCTATGCCTTACTTGCTATGACATTGCTGTTTAGCGCGGCAGTCGCCTCAACCGCAGTGACTCTTCAATGGCGATCGCCAGGCATGATCCTGACGCTAGCTGGTTATTTCGGACTGTTGTTCGCCATTCATAAAATGCAAAACAGTGCTTGGGCCATACCCGCTGTTTTTGCGCTTACGGGATTCATGGGTTACACGCTGGGACCGCTGCTGACACACGCTCTAGCGCTGCCCGGAGGTGCTCAAACCGTGTCGCTAGCCTTAGCAGCAACGGGGGCCACTTTTTTGACTCTGTCAGGTTATGTACTACTGACACGGCGAGATTTTAGTTTTATGGGCGGCTTTCTTTTCTGCGGCATGGTCATTGCCCTAGTCGCTGGCATCGCTGGCGTTGTATTTGAGATATCCGGCCTAGGTTTAGTCGTTGCAGGGATGGTGGCCTTGTTATCCGCAGGTTTAATACTGTTTGAAACCAGCCGTATTGTGAATGGTGGTGAGCGTAACTACGTACTGGCAACCGTGAGTCTATATGTATCTGTCTTCAATCTATTCACTAGTTTATTGGCTCTGTTTGGCATAGCCGGAAGTAATGACTAAGACTTAGTAAAAATAGTGCCAAGCTAGTGCAAAAATTAAATCAGATCAACTCTGAATTTTAATAAATTTGCGAATGGAGAAAAAAATGAAACCTATCAAAGACTATCCAGCTTATTCACCTTCGGATTTAATTGATGAATTAAAGACTTTGTTTAATTTAAAAAATGATCTTTCATTTAGTAAGAAATTTGGGTTTTCTCCTTGTGCTATCAGTAAATTACGACATAAGAAAACTGTCGTTACGGCTCATTTCTTGCTCAGAATTCATGACATTTCGGAAATTCCTATTTTTGAGTTGAAGAAAATGATGAAAGATAATAGAAAATTTTTCAGATAGGTCACTCGAATCGCTAGTCTCGTACTTGAGATACTTAGGTTTTTTTTAATTGTTTTTAGTTGTTTTAGTTGTTTCAACGTCCAACTGAGTCGCAGGTAATGATTTTAGTCGGCACTAAAAGGATAAATTTATGCGACATTTTTCTGCTTCAATTGTTGTGACGGTAGTTTGCCTTATGTTGGCTAGTTGGTGGGGTTACACAAAAGGTGGAATGGCGGGAGCTGCAGCATGCTTTAGCATTGCGCTGATACTAGGCATTATGGAAGTCTCGCTATCCTTCGATAACGCCGTTGTAAACGCTTCGGTACTAAAAACATGGAGTGAATTCTGGCAAAAGATTTTCTTAACAGTTGGCATAGTCGTTGCAGTTTTCGGTATGCGTCTGATTTTTCCTCTAGTGATCGTCGCCCAAACTGCACACTTGAGCGCAGCAGAAGTTTGGAATCTTGCACTAAGTAATCCTAATGAGTTTTCAGTTTACCTAACTAGACATCATGACGAAGTGGCAGCTTTCGGTGGCGTTTTTCTGCTGCTGGTATTCCTTAACTTTATCTTTGACGCAGATAAAGAACTACATTGGCTCGGTAAATTCGAAAAACAATTAGCTTCTTACGGCAAGGTTGCTGCCGTGCCCGTGTTCATCGCACTAATCGTAGTCCTGTCAAGCCTAGCGTTTGTCGAGTCAGGCCGCGAATTAGTTGTATTGACTGCAGGAATCTGGGGCATCCTGATTTATGTCGGTGTAGATATATTGAGCAATGTATTAGAAGAAAAACAGGCTACTGATGTCAATCTGGGCTCGGTAGTGAAAGGCGGTAGCGTCGGTGGATTTTTGTATTTAGAGATTCTAGATGCCTCTTTCTCATTTGATGGCGTGATCGGTGCATTCGCTATTACCAGTGATGTAGTGATCATCATGCTTGGCCTCGCAATCGGTGCTATGTTTGTTAGGTCGATTACGGTCTACTTAGTCAAACAGGGTACGCTGGAGGAATATGTGTTTCTTGAGCATGGCGCACATTATGCTATTGGCATTCTTGCTGTCATTATGTTCTTAAGTATGGGCTATCATATCCCTGAAGTAATCACCGGTCTGATTGGAGTCACGTTCATACTGGCATCGATTTGGTCGTCGCTACATCAAAGGCGCCAAAATCAAGTACGTAACCTGGATTAATTTTCGCTTTCAATCACTCCGATGGCATGTACTAATCTAGTGTTTTGCCAATTAAATCTGGCTACATTGGAGCCAGTAAGATAGTTATTTAAAATACTGTCTTCGATTGATACCTTGAAATGAAAAGAAATGAACCTTTTACAAAAATACTTTGTTACAGCATTGATTCTTAGCGGCTCGCTCACACTACAAATTGTAAGAGCCCAGACTCTAAATGAAAAACAAGTTCAGCAGCCCATACCGTCTGCCAGTAATTTCCTAGGTATTGGTGCAGGTGCTTTTCCAAAAACTTCGGGCAGTAGTGAACTTCGCACGATGTTGCTGCCAGTCGTGCAATACAACTGGGGCGATATTGCTTACATCTCCGGGTTGAAGGCGGGTCTCTGGGGATTCACAACGGAAGACCGTTCACTGAGAATCGGTCTTTATGCCGAGCCACGTTTCGGATATGACGCTAGCGACAACAAACGTACTGCAGGTATGGCTGACCGTGAATTCGCAATCGACGCTGGCCCCAGCCTTCGCTGGACAACCCCACTAGGTGCATTAAATCTAGAGTATGGCTTTGACGTCACTGGTCGCAGCAACGGGCAGGTCGCACAGGTACAGTTCATTCGCCCACTGATCAGTGAACAAGGCTTTCGCTTAAATGGTATCGCTGGTGCTACCTGGCAAAACGCCGCAATGAACACCTATTACTGGGGTAAACGTGGTTCAGAGAGCGAGACAGGATCCGCGATCAATATCGGTGCAGGTACCGCGGTCTCAGTTGGACTGACAGGGTTTTACAAAATAAGTTCTGGCAGCGGCGCCCTCTTCTTTGGCACTAGCATCAATCGTCTGTCTGATCCGCAAGCCCACAGCCCCATCTCTGAGCGCCGATACACTCCGGTCATTTATCTAGGATATGGCTGGAAGCTATGACTTCGAAGAGCTAAGCCAGCGCTAGCAACGGAACTATGAACACCTTAAACTAGCATTTTATCAATCCGCTCATCATCAGGCGCTGGTTGGCGATCCCCAATATCAGAGGTACGTTATATGTTTGATTGGCTTTCTTCTCCTGAAGTATGGATTGCTTTAGGAACGCTTGTGGCACTTGAGGTGGTTCTTGGCGTCGACAACATCATCTTCATCAGCATCTTGGCGGGAAAACTGCCTGAGCATCAGCGTGCGAAAGCTCGGCAGATCGGTCTTGGTGTTGCTGCGATAAGTCGCCTTGGTCTCTTGTTTGCGATTGCATGGATTGTTTCGCTAACTCAGCCCGTTTTCAGTTTTTGGAATAACGATTTTTCATGGCGGGACCTGATTCTTATTGGTGGTGGCGTCTTTCTTATCGCTAAATCAGTGACTGAAATGCACAACAAGCTGGAGGGTCCGGACAGCTCTTCTGGGCCAGTCAAGCAAGCTGCATTTGCGGTTGTCATTTTGCAGATCATGGTTCTTGACATGGTGTTTGCACTGGACTCGATCATTACTGCGGTGGGTATGACGCCCTATGTCAGCATCATGGTGATTGCAATTTTGATCGCTACCGGTGTGATGGTGTTTCTCGCCAAAGCAATTCACGAGTTCGTGCAGAGGCATCCTACAGTCAAGATTCTGGCGTTGTCTTTCCTGCTGTTGATCGGCGTTGTGCTTATTGCTGATGGCATGGGCCAAGCAGTTCCCAAAGGTTACTTGTACTTCGCCATGGCTTTTGCAGTGTTTGTAGAAATCCTGAATATAAGGTTTAGGAAGATTAGTTCGCCCCCAGTGTCTTTGCATGAGGCCATTCGAGAACCTAAGGCTTGAGAATCCTCAGCTCGTTATACTGTGTTCGTCAGTCCACCCCAACGACTGATTCTACACATATCCGTATGCGTGTAACTAGCTGCAAGAGACTGGAGAAAAAATCCACATGCGAAATTTTTTGATACTGCTGTTGCTTCTTCTTGCAGTCCCTCTTACGAAGGCTGAAGAAGTCTATGGGTCCGAGCTCGAGGGATTCAAATACCCATGGCCCGAGTTGCGGTTTTATTTCACGTCGCAGCGTCAGTCAGTGCAGATGGCTTATCTTGAGCTCATGCCAGAAAAGCCAAATGGCCGAACCGCAGTACTCTTGCATGGTAAAAATTTTTGCAGCGCTACGTGGGAGGGGACTCTTCGTTTTCTGCAACAGCAGGGCTATCGCGTGATTGCACCGGATCAAATAGGCTTTTGCAAATCTAGTCGCCCTACCGCTTACCAGTACAGTTT
>Ga0209033_1001912_pt1 | contig 11733 bp, 8 predicted proteins | sample LauGreFa1BDMLBDN_2_FD_188218 | JGI IMG/M metagenome (GOLD analysis project Ga0209033, IMG submission 188218) | Freshwater lake microbial communities from Lake Michigan, USA - Fa13.BD.MLB.DN (SPAdes) (version 2) | ecosystem: Environmental > Aquatic > Freshwater > Lake | place: Lake Michigan, USA...
CATAAATAGAGAATACCCCATGAACTTTTAGCAGTACTGCTTATTTGTCTAATGCCCGAACTATTTGATCTGCGAGTAAACGGCCCGATATCGACAATTTTAGTTGCCCTGATTGCCAAGCCTTTTCTTCCAAATGCCCTTGGGCAAGATAAGAGTTCAATATTGCTAATTCGGGCTCAGTGAAAAAAGCTAATGGCAAACCAGAAGAGAGTCGGATCCGCAACAAGATCTCTTCAAACCGTATTTGCTCTTTTGTGAGCGTTTCATTTTCGAACATTGGTGATTCACCACTGATGAGTTTTGAAATATAAGTCGTGGGATGTTTTACATTCCACCATCTGACTCCCTGCACATGCGAATGTGCACCAGCACCGATTCCCCACCAATCATTACTATGCCAGTAAGCGATATTGTGACGCGCTTCCCCACCAGTTAATGACCAATTGCTAACTTCATACCAATCCATTCCTGCTTTTGTAGCCAATTCATCTACCAATAAATATTTGTCCGCAGTTTCATCATCTGGTGGCATGACCACATCACCCCGACGAACTTGAGCGCCTAACTTTGTTCCTTCTTCAACGATCAATGCATAAGCACTTAAGTGATCAATCGGAAGAGACAAGGCGGTATTAACACTTTCCTTCCAATCGTCTATTGACTCTCCCGGTACTCCATAAATCAAATCAAGAGATACATGTTCAAACCCGGCTTCTATAGCCTCGTTAACAACTTCGCTCACTCGAGCCGGATTGTGTGTTCGATCCAATGTTGCTAAGACGTGGGTCTTTGCAGATTGCATTCCAAAAGAAACTCTGTTCATGCCTGCTGTTCTTAAGTTCTTTAAATCAACAGCGCTTACTGAATCTGGATTAGCTTCTGTTGTTATTTCAATATTTTCCGAGAAGCCAAATTTCTCTCTTAATTCATCAAGTATGCGCGCTAAATCAGCGGCTGGAAGTAATGTCGGAGTGCCTCCACCAAAAAAGATAGTCTCGATTGGTCGCACCTGATTTTTGTCATCGAAAAAAGCGAAAGCCTGATTAATCTCAATAATTGCTGCATCTACATAACCTTGTGAAACTTTAGCAACGCTAGCTTCGCCATCTTTTAATTCACTTGGGGTGTAAGTATTGAAGTCGCAATATCCACATCTTCTGATGCAATATGGAATATGGATATAAAAAGATAACGGCTTTAACTGCTCTTTTTCCACTATTACTTCTTGGCCTTGGCTTTATCTACCTCTTCATTTGTCGAAAGAGCAGCAATGAATGCTTCTTGAGGAACTTCAACGCGACCAACCATCTTCATGCGCTTCTTTCCTTCTTTTTGCTTTTCTAGAAGCTTGCGCTTACGGCTGATATCTCCACCGTAACATTTTGCTAAAACATCCTTGCGCATCGCGCGAATACTTTCGCGGGCAATAATTCTAGATCCCACTGCAGCCTGAATCGGGACCTCAAATTGCTGGCGAGGAATTAACTCTCTTAATTTTCCAGTCATCATGACGCCGTATGCATACGCTTTATCTCGGTGCACAATTGCACTGAATGCATCAACGGCTTCACCTTGCAACAAGATATCTACTTTGACAAGTTCACCTGGTGCTTCACCAATTGGTTCATAATCAAGTGAGGCATAACCACGAGTTTTAGATTTCAAACTATCGAAGAAGTCAAAAACAATCTCGCCAAGTGGAAGGGTGTACCGAATCTCGACTCGATCCTCAGACAAGTAATCCATTCCTTGCAAAACACCACGTCTGGTTTGGCAAAGTTCCATGATTGCTCCAATAAATTCACTTGGAGCCAAAATCGTTGCGCGCACAATTGGTTCACGAACTTCATCAATCTTTGTCATTGGGAATTCACTTGGATTAGTAACTTTAACTATCGTTCCATCATCGAGGGTTAAGTTGTAAACAACGTTTGGTGCAGTGGAGATTAGATCAAGTCCTGCTTCGCGCTCTAACCGTTCGCGAACAATCTCCATATGTAGCAATCCTAAGAATCCACATCTGAATCCAAATCCGAGTGCGGCAGAAGTTTCTGGTTCGAAAACTAATGCAGCGTCATTTAGTTGTAACTTCTCAAGCGCTTCACGCAAAGTTGGGTATTCAGAACTATCTAATGGATAGAGACCAGAAAAGACCATAGGAACTGGATCTTTATATCCCGGAAGTTGAGTTGTGGCAGGGCGTTGTGCATTTGTGATCGTGTCACCAACACGTGACTGACGAACATCTTTTACGCCGGTAATCAAATAACCAACCTCGCCAACACCGAGTCCGCCACTAGAAACTGGTTCAGGTGAGATCACACCAACTTCTAAAGCTTCATGCTTGATTCCGGTAGATAACATCTGGATCTGGTCATGCGCCTTTAGATTTCCATCAACTACCCGCACATAAGTAACAACGCCGCGATAAAGGTCGTAAACAGAATCAAAGATCAAAGCGCGTGCTGGTGCTTTTGGATCACCTTGTGGTGGAGGTACTTGACGCACAATCTGATCTAAAAGTTCTGCAACTCCCGCGCCAGTCTTTCCTGATACACGAAGGCAATCCTCGGGTTGGCATCCAATTAATCTGGCAAGTTCTTCGGCAAATTTTTCAGGTTGTGCGGCTGGTAAATCAATTTTATTCAATACTGGAATAATCGTTAAATTATTTTCCATCGCTAAATAAAGATTAGCTAAAGTTTGTGCTTCGATTCCTTGTGCGCAATCAACTAATAGAACCGCACCTTCACATGCTGCAAGTGATCGCGATACTTCATAAGTGAAATCAACGTGGCCTGGAGTATCGATCATATTTAAGATGTAATCAGAACCTTCACTCTGCCAAGGCAAACGCACTGCTTGACTCTTAATTGTGATTCCGCGCTCGCGTTCTATATCCATACGATCTAAATATTGGGCACGCATATTTCTGGCTTCAACAACTCCAGTTATTCCCAGCATTCGATCTGCAAGAGTCGATTTGCCGTGATCAATATGAGCAATGATCGAAAAATTACGAATTTGTAATGGATCAGTAGCCGAAGGTTTAGGAGCTCGGTCTAACGGAATGGCAGGCATGAGCGCAGATCAGCCGATCTGGGTCAATTACTTAGCGCGGGAGACAGCCTTTGCCATCGCCGACTTCTTGTTCGCGGCCTGATTCTTATGAATTACACCTTTTGCAACTGCGATATCTAGTGCGCGTGATGCTGCACGAAGTTCTTGTGTTGTCATGGCTTTGTCACTTCCGGCAGATGTGGTGCGGAATTTACGAATTGCACTCTTAAGAGCAGAACGAACGCCTTTGTTGTTGATGCGTGCCTTCTCGTTTGTGCCAATCCGCTTAATCTGTGACTTGATATTTGCCATCTGTTCGAACACCTATCTCTTTATTATCCAGATCTATCTGAAATCTGATCTCAACTTAGGGAAGTTAAGAGGCGCAAGGGTATCAGCGGAGCCCGAAGGGGTTCAAACTGAGCGAATTCAGCCGTTTTCCTAGTCAGTCCTAGCCAGTCCTAACCAGTTTTAGCCCCGGCCACAGCCACTAGAGCTACTTCTAGAGCGTAAATCGGGTCACTTCCCCCACCTTTGACTTGGGAGTCCGCATGGGCGATCGCGGTTATTGCAGTGGTGATTCCATCGCCATTCCATCCAGGGAGTTGCCGCCTGGCTTTATCTATCTGCCATGGTGCCAATCCAAGAACGCCGGCTAATTCAAAAGATTTTGCACTGCGTCCAGCGGCCCCAACTTTTGCCAACGTACGCAAGACAGAGGCAAGTGCGTTAACCAAAACAACTGGATCAGTTCCGGTATCAACTGCCTGTCGCGCAGCTAATAACGCATCTCCCAATCTGCCTTCAACAGCAGCATCAGCGACTGCAAAACCACTTGCTTCAACTCGCCCCGAATACAAAACAGCAACTTGGTCTGCAGTAATTGGAGTAGTTCCGCTAACTTGTGAATCAGAACTCAATTGGTGAAGTGCAGAAATCATTTCTCGCAAATCACTTCCGACTGCATCGACTAGTGCACGAGCGGCATCTGGAGTTAACTTACGGCCAATTGTGAGTGCCTCTGTTTTTAAGAAATCCATTTTTTCGTTATCTTTTTTCAAAGGCTCGCAAGTTATTTCAGTAATGCCAACTTTTCGTAATTTAGTTAAAAAAGCCTTTCCCTTAACTCCACCTTTGTGTATAAAAATCAAAGTGATATCTGGATCTGGATTTTCACAGTAAGCAAGAACTTCGCCTTGGGCATCTTCTTCTAAATCTTGCAGATCTCGAATCGTGACAACTCGCGGCCCAGAAAATAAAGATGGCGCAGTCGCATCACTAAATTGTCCAACTTCTAGTGCAGGTGCATCGAACTGAGTATTTGTAGCGCCTTTTTCTTTTAAGGGTTCTAGGATTTTTGCAACAGCCCGATCAGCCAAAACTGGTTCTGCTCCGATGCACAAATAAACTAGATCCTTTGACACTTAGATACTCACCTCCAAATACTCTTTCGCGTAGAAACCACCCGCAAGGGGTTATCTACAACTGTCAGCGTACCTGAGCGATCGGTCCGCGCAGTAGCGCCGCAGTTGCGCCCTAGTAGATCTAGCGTAACTGGGGCTGGGTGGCCATACGGGTTATCGGCACCCACGCTGATTAGACACAATTTTGGGGAAAGCGTTTGCACCAGTTTTTCATTTTGTAATTTAGAACCGTGATGCGTCACTTTTAAAATCTCGACTCCCCCAGTTATGCGATTTAAAACCATTTCCTGGCCCGCTAATTCTAAATCTCCAGCTGAGAAGAATGAATGACCATGAATAGAGCCCACAATTGAAATGCTGGCGTTATTTGCTGGAGATTCTAAAATTGGTTTCTGATCTGGCCAAATAACTTCTAACGAAATCAACTTACTTTTAAACTTTGCTCCACGATAAATCTGAGCACTAGGAATACTTCCCAACCACTGTTGCACCCTGGTGAATTCATCCGCGGGCGTCGGCTCTGTTGTGAGCCAGACTTGATCCACTCTTCGTCCTTTGAGTAGACCTGGCAACCCCTCCACATGATCTGCGTGAAAATGCGTGAGAATTAAAAGCTCAACATTGTTGATTTTTAACTCGTGCAAACAAGTATCAATCAAATTTGGATCTGGCCCAACGTCAATTACAACCGCCGAATTTGACCCCAAGGACAAGACAACACCATCGCCCTGTCCAACATCGCAAGTTGCCAAAATCCAATCTTTTGGAGGCCAACCAAATCTAGTTGTTGAAAAAATCATGAATAGCACCAAAATTAAAATCATAGGTAACTTAAAATAAGAATGGTTCCGTAATACTAAGAAAATTATCCAAAGTGCAATCGCTAGTAATACTAGAGATAACACTCCCATCCAACCTTTACTCCATCGCAAAGTCGCAAAAGGTAAATCGGCACAAAAATTTGCAACCCCAGCAATCCACATCGCAAATGGTGTGATTAAAACTCCTAACAAATGTGAAATTTGAGGAAGCGGAATCGAAATCAAACTCATGACAAAACCAACAATTGTTATTGGGGCTATCACCGGCGCAACAATCAAGTTGGCAAAAACGCTAACAAGTGAAAGTTGTCCGGAAATTGCAACAACAATTGGTAATGAAAATACTGTTGCCGATATTGGTATCGCCAAAGTTTCGGCCAAAAGCTCAAGCGGCTTAGGTAAATACCGCATCAAGTAATTCTCAATTTTCGGCGCAAGAAGTAGCAATCCAGCGGTGGCCGAAACTGAAAGAGCGAAACCGGGATCAGTCGCTAGGAATGGATTAAAAATCAGCAGGAGGGCAATTGCAACTCCCAAGGAAGGTAATGCGGCTGATCGATTTCCAGTCGCTCGCGCAGTGAGGGCAACCGCGGTCATAACTGCCGCACGTAGAACTGATGGGGACGGCCTAACTAGAAGAATGAAAAAAGCTAGTGCTAAAGCAACAATCAACCAGAGGGTACGTGCTTTTACTCCGACTCTTCGGCATAGTGCCAATACCAATGCAGCAACTATTGCAAGGTTTGCTCCACTAACTGCAGTTAAATGTGTCAACCCAGTAGCGCGCATATTTGTAGTTAATTCAACTGATTGAAATGTCCGATCCCCAATAACAATTCCAGGTATTAAGCCCATCGCTGCAGCTGGCAAACCTTGTAAGCAATCACGTAGTGCGCCTCGCATTTGAAATGTGAGTCTTGAAATCTGATTTGGCTTGCTGATTATCCTTAGGTTGCTTTTGGCAAAAATAAAAGCAGATGCATTATTTAATCGATAATCAGAAACTTTTCCGTAGAAAATGATCTCGGTTCCTGGAATGAGGTTAGCAACATCGCTAGCCGTGGAAACTAAAATCGGAACACGAATAGCCTGCCGATTAACTTCCTGAGTTCTAAGATAGAAAGTAGCCGATTGTGGAGCCCGAAAATCGCCTCGGATTTTAGATTTGCTAAGTTGTGGGTCAGTTGTAACAACCCCAGTAACGCTGATGTTTGAGCCTTTAAAGTTAATAAACAAATCGCGATGGAGGGCTTGCTCGTGAATCCCTGTGATCACCCCACCAAGAAAAAGGGCTAGGCAGAAAAGTTGTAGGAAGTAGCTCTTTCTTTTTATTAAGAAAATTAGTGCGATCGCAAATGTTGCAATCAATAAAATAGTTGCAGAGGTTCCATAAAATAACTGAGCGCTGGCGCATCCAACCCAAATCCCAGACGCTGGGAATAAGAGCCGGGCATCAGGAGTACCTTTCAAACCACAACAACCTCTTTAAGTTCGTTGAATTTTGCATCCCCTATTCCGGAAACTCTGCGCAACTCATCAACAGATTTAAAGTTTCCATTTTTGCTACGCCACTCAATAATTCGAGCCGCTAAAACTGGACCAACACCTGGAAGGCCATCAAGTTCAGATAAATTGGCGCGATTTAAATTAACTTTTCCGCCACGCGTACCTCTCGAGGGCGAAGAAATAGATCGCCCTGAACCTGAACTGCTTTCTATGAATATCTGTTCACCATCTTCAAGTAATCGAGCCATATTCACACCGCTTGAATCACCACCTTTTGCCACTCCACCAGCAGCATCGATGGCATCGAAAACACGTGAACCTTGCGGTAATTCGTAGACATCTGGGTTTTTAACTTTCCCTGCTACATCAATTACTAGAAATTTATTGATCTGAACCAGTTCGTTAACGCTTTGATTGTTCTCTGCATCTTTAATTCCAGTGCCCAAAGAGATTCCAGCAGCATTTGGAATCTCTTTAGCACCCCCACTCCATAATAAAAATATTGCTAGCACCACACCAGTTGAGATCACAATCAATGCACTAACAAAATGTTTCTTTTCTATATGTACTCTAAATTTATTTGTTGATTCCGGAAGAATTTGACGAAGACGCGAAATTAACTCTGAATCTATTTTGGGCATTCGCAAATTGTAGAAAGTAGTACTTTGGGAAAAGTCAGTAAGAGTTGTAGATGTAGATAATTTTTGCTTGTGGTTAACTAAACGCGAGGGGCGATTACTACTGCAATTGCGCCAGGGCCAACATGGGTTCCGACTACAGCACCAACTTCGGTATTGCTAACATCGCCCAAGCCGGTTAGGACGCTTCTAAGTCTTGCGACTACTGCTTCCGCTTGAGATTGAGCTCCTAAATGATGAACTGCAACATCGACAGCACGTCCAGCTGTAGCGGCGACTGCCATCTCCTCTAATCGCACCATTGCTTTAGCCGCAGTTCTAACTCTTTCAACTGCAACTACTTCGCCATCATCTACGGTGAGGATTGGTCTAATTGCAAGAGCAGTCGCCAACAATGAAGCGCCTCTGCTGATCCGACCGCTTCTACGCAAATTCTCTAAATTCGCAACTGAGAAGAAAATAGATGTGGCCTTCATGCGCAATTGCGCACGTTGAATAATTGTTTGGCTATCTAAACCTTCTTCAGCAGCTTGCGCTGCAGCAATTACACCAAACCCGAGGGCCATTCCGACAGTGCGTGAATCGATTACATGCACCGGGACAGGTGAATCTTTTGCCGCAATCCGGGCCGCATCAGAAGTGCCGGACATTGATGAAGAGATGTGCAAACTAATAATCTCTTTTGCACCATTTGCAGCAAGTTCTTGATAAGCCAATAAGAAAGTCGCCGGATTTGGTCGTGAAGTTGTTGCCATTTCTCCTTTACGGAGGGCATCAATCACATCAGTGGCATTTGGATCTGCTTCAAAATAACTTTTGCCATTCCATTGAACAATTAACGGAACAACCTTGATTCCTAATAATTTAATTGTTGTTGCAGGCAAGTACGCAGTTGAATCTGTGACAATTCCGATTTTTCTCACGAAGTAACCACATTTACTAATTTTGGAGCACGAGTAATAATCTTCACAATATTCGCGCCGGCAAGTGCTTCAACCATCGCTGGATCAGCTAATGCAATTTTCTCTAACTCGGCATCAGTGATCTCAGGATCAACTTCAAGGCGGGCTTTAATCTTGCCCAAGACTTGAACTACACACGTAACGCTCTGCACTTTTACTAGTGAAGGATCCACAGTCGGCCAACCAGCAAGTGCTACTGAAGGTTTATGACCCAAGCGCTCCCACATTTCTTCAGCGGTGTAAGGCGCGATCAAGGAGAGCATGATTGCAATCGCTTCAACTGCTTCTCGGACCGCTGGATCATTTGATCCTGGGCCAGAATCAATCGCTTTACGCGCTGCATTTACTAATTCCATGATTCGAGCAACGGCCACGTTGAATCTAAATGATTCAACCGCGAAACCTGCATCATGTAATGCTTTATGTGTTGCACGACGAAGTTCGAGATCACCTGTGCTTGGGTCGGTTCCAACAGCAGATGTCACATCTCCAGATAAACGCCAAGCTCTTGCTAAGAATTTAACTGAACCGGCCGGTGAAACATCAGCCCAATCAACATCATCTTCAGGTGGTCCGGCAAAAACCATCGTTAAGCGAATCGCATCTACACCGTGGACATTTAATTCATCAGATAAGCGAACCAAATTACCGCGACTCTTACTCATTGCTGAGCCATCCATAACAACCATGCCTTGATTTAGCAATCGTGTAAATGGTTCTGTGAAATCTAGATAACCAAGGTCGTGTAAAACTTTGGTGAAAAAGCGCGAGTAGAGCAAATGCAAAATAGCGTGGGTTACTCCCCCAACATATTGATCAACCGGCAGCCATGTCTTTATTGCTTCTAGATCAAAAGCGCGATCTTCTAGTTTTGGAGATACATATCTCAAGAAATACCAAGACGAATCAACAAAGGTATCCATAGTGTCGGTATCGCGCAGCGCTGGCTTTCCACATTGTGGGCAATCAACATTTACCCAATCTGTTGCCCCAGCAAGAGGTGAGATGCCTTTAGGTTTTAAATCAAGTCCAGCAGATGATGGCAACTTAACTGGAAGTTGATCTTCAGGCACCGCAACTTCGCCACAACTGTCGCAATGAATAATCGGAATTGGAGTACCCCAATAGCGTTGCCGAGAAATCAGCCAATCCCTCAAGCGATAATTTGTAGCCGGTTCACCTAATTTTTGTTTTTGTAACTCAGCAATTATCTTGGTGATTGCCTCAGCTTTAGATAAGCCATCTAGTGAACCAGAGTTGATTAACTTTCCATCTCCTGGTGTTGCGATTCCAGTAACGGCTGGATCTTCTAAATCACTTTCAACCACAGTGCGGATTGGAAGGTTCATTGTTTTAGCAAAATCTAAATCTCGCTGATCATGTGCAGGCACCGCCATGATTGCGCCAGTTCCATAATCTGAAAGAACGTAATCACTCGCCCAAATCTGTAACTTCTCGCCATTAACCGGGTTAATCGCATACCGCTCTAAGAAGATTCCAGTTTTTGGACGCTCAAGTGACAATCTTTCAATATCACTTATGGCTTTTACCTCTTCTAGGTATTTTGCAAACTCAGCTTTTACTGGAGAGGAAGCCGCGAGCTCTGCGGCTAATTCACTATCTGCGGCAACTACAAAAAAAGTAGCACCATACAAAGTATCTGGTCTTGTTGTGTAAATCGTTACTGGCTTGTCTCGTCCTTCGATTTCAAAAGTAACCTCAGCGCCAATTGATTTTCCAATCCAGTTTCGCTGCATTTGCAAGACTTTTTCTGGCCATTGACCTTCGAGTGATTGCATATCGTCTAACAAACGATCTGCGTAATCAGTTATCTTGAAATACCACTGCGTTAATTTCTTCTTGGTAACAATTGTGTCGCATCGCTCGCAAGCACCTGCAACAACTTGTTCATTTGCTAATACGGTTTGGCAATCTGGGCACCAGTTAACGGCAGATGCTTTTCGATACGCCAATCCTTTTTTAAATAGTTGTAGAAAAATCCATTGATTCCATTTGTAATACTCTGGATCGCAAGTATTGAAAGTTCTATCCCAATCAAAAGAGCAGGCATATCTGCGCATAGATGCTTTTTGAACAGCGATGTTTTCATAAGTCCATTCACCTGGATCTGAATTTCGCTTTATCGCAGCATTTTCTGCCGGCAAACCAAAAGCATCCCATCCAATTGGGTGCATAACGTTAAAACCGCGTTGAACCCAATAACGGGCAATTACATCGCCAAGTGCATAAGCCTCGGCATGACCCATATGCAGATCTCCCGATGGATACGGGAACATGTCGAGCACATATTTTTTAGGACGTGGGTCATCGGCTCGGCCAGAGCGAAATGGGGCAATTTGATCCCAAACAGGCAGCCACTTCTCTTGAACGCCATGAACGTCATATGTTGCTGGTGAGGCTGGCTCTTGCATGAGGCTAAGAGTACCGCCTACTTAAATCCAACTTAACTCCAAGTTACCCCGGTTAATTCCTCACTGATCTGCCACAAAGATTGCGCCAATCCTTGGTCATAAGCAGTGCTGCTGGCACGCGTATATTTTGGATATCCACGCATTTCTAAAAAGCCATTCGGCCCTAAATAACTTCCGCCCGGAAGGTCGACCAGAGTTGCAGCACACAAAATTGGCAGAGCGCCTTTGTCTGCACTTTGCGCAAATGCAGAATTAAACAACGCTGAACCACGCGCCATCATCAATTGATTTCTCATCTGCGGTCCCACCATTTGCAAATTTGTGGCTGACCATCCTGGGTGTGCTGATACGGCAATAACTTTCTTGCTCTTGCTATTTCGGCGTTGTAATTCATTTATAAATAGTAAATTTGAAACTTTAGAGCGTGCATATGCTTGCCAAGGTTGGTATTCGCCAACACCGCGACAAATATCCATAATCTTCGCAGCTGGAAATTGAGCTAAACGATGAGCTTGGCTGGCGACACTTACAACTCGAGCACCCTCTTTAAGTTTGTTTTGCAAAAGTCCAGTGAATGCAAAATGCCCTAAATGGTTAGTACCCATTTGTAATTCAAAACCATCAACTGTATGGCGAAGTGGAGTAGCCATAACACCTGCATTCAAAATCAAAATATCAATTTTATTTTTAACTTGCTCGGCTGCAGAATGGACCGACTTTAAATCGCTGAGATCTAATTCAATTACATCAATACTTCCACGTGAAGCGATTGAAAGTTGTTTGGCCAACGCTGATGCCTTACGAACATTTCTAACAGCCAAAATTAGATTGCCACCGTGTTCGGCAATTTGTTTAGCAACTGCCAATCCCAAACCACCACTTGCTCCGGT
>Ga0209033_1001919_pt1 | contig 11715 bp, 13 predicted proteins | sample LauGreFa1BDMLBDN_2_FD_188218 | JGI IMG/M metagenome (GOLD analysis project Ga0209033, IMG submission 188218) | Freshwater lake microbial communities from Lake Michigan, USA - Fa13.BD.MLB.DN (SPAdes) (version 2) | ecosystem: Environmental > Aquatic > Freshwater > Lake | place: Lake Michigan, USA...
ATTGGGCCTTCAAATGTGCTACGTGCCATGATAATAATCCTTATGCAAAAGTCCCCGTACCAATCGTTGCATCGTCTGCTGGGGCAGTCCAGTACAGGTAATCACCCAGATAAATTTAATACTACACTAAATTATAAATAAAGCAAATAAAAAAGGGGGCTTTTGGCCCCCCTTTCTTTTAGGTTGAACCGCTCGATCCATACATTCCGAGTGGGTCAGACCAACCAAAGCTATAACGCTCACGGGTCTTGTAACGCACGTTTCCAGTGTCAAAGTCACCGTCCATCGAATTGCTCAATGGGGTACGTACAAAGTGCTTCATACCGTTAGGTACATCAGTGGTCAAGAACCATGCATTGGTGTCGGTCAAGAAGTGGTTAACAGTGTAACCATCTGGAATCGAACCGTTGTTCTTAATTGCATTGATGTCGTTATTGTTGGTACCAACACGCAATTCAGTCTCAAGCAAACGAGTTGCCACGAACATGAGTGCGGGTGGGATTACCAGCTTCTTAGGTTTGGCAGCGATCAACAGACCACGCTCATCTGTCCAAGCGGCGATCTGAATAACTGCGTTTTCCAACGAAGTTTCGTTCAAATCAGCTTGGGTAGCTGGGGTGTTGCTGTTAGTACCGCCAGATACCAATGGGTGAGCAGTGCTGAAAAGAGAAACGCCGTCACCGCCTGTGTAGGCAGATGAGAAGCCGTTATTCAATACAGCAGCAGCTTTAACCTGCTTGGTATAAGACATAGCACGAGCCAGACCTTTGGTGTAACGAGCAGCTAAAGAATCATAGAGGTTGTCCTCAATTGCCTCTTCAGTCAAGCTAAAGCCAAGGGCGATAGTTTCGTGGTTGTAGCGAGCTGTCCAAGCCTCTTGTGCATTGTCATAAGCGATGGCAGAACCCTCGTTTTTGACTGGTGCAGCTGAGAATCCAGACAGTTTTGTTTCTTCTTCAAAAGAACGCTCAGAGGTCTCAGTTTCGTAGATCTCTTTGTGTTCTTCACCGTAGCGAGCATACTCCAAACCAAACAAAGCGTTTAAGCCTGGGAGCAACTCTTTCAGTAGTTGTGCACGTGAAATAGCCATTTATAGCTCCTTATATTGTAGCTGAGTTGGTAGTATTGCTATAGTAACTATGATTACCAAAATTGAATTTTACAATCGCTTCTTGATAAATCGTAAATACCATAGTGCTGTTAGCTGGAATAGTAATAGCCGTAGAGGCAGTACCTAACGGGGAATTAACCGTTACAGCCTGGGCATTGATATTGACGGTTTGTGAGCCAGTGCCTGTTACAGCGGCTGAAACACGCGAGCCAGTACCAATTAATTGACCATTAGCAGCTAAATAAGCAACATCTGTTCCAACTGGGAGCGTTCTTGTCAGACCAGTACATACCAAGCTAGTAGAACCACCACCACTTGATAAAATCGCTGTAGCAACAATAGCTGTGTCAGGAACAACGTCAACAATACGTAAAGGTAAAGTTGAAGTATTCGCTGCTGTACCAGCTATGATAGCGTTAGACGAATTACCAGTATTGATGTTACCAGCCAAGTTAGAGCCTTCAACGTTTTGACCGATGTCCATACGTGCAACAGAAGCAATAGTAGTTCCAGCAGCAGCACTAACTACCGCAGTACGGAACAATGTATCTGGATCGTCAGTTACGATAGCAACTGCATCACCAGCCAGAGTACCAGCGGGCCAAAATTGAGTAAACTGCTTTTGCTTGGTTACTGGGTTAGTGAAAGAACAGCCTAAAAATACACCAACAACTCCAGTACCTGCCTGACCACGGGTAGCGGCATTACCTAGAGTCAAATCACAACGCACGGCAAAACCACGCTCAATACCTACAACATCGCCATAAAAAATATTGGTGTTAAATGCGTACTGAATCGGAATATTGCGAGTCGATCCAGCAAATACTTGTCCACCAATAAGATTAATAGGCTTCAGCCCGTATGGGGCGTCAATGATAGGATAAGCCATTTAAATCTCCTAAAAAATTAAGTTCCTTTTCCAAAGCTAGTCGAGGACTTTCTCTCGTTAAAGAGGGGCATCCTTGCGTCGCTTTGGCGCATGAGATTATTGTCTACAGCCTCCGTCTGTTGGGCAGTTAGCTTATCGTAATGAGCTTTCCGTTGTGCAACAAATTCTTCAGGAGTCTTGCAAAGCAATAATCCGCCAATCTCAATATTGTCTTTAAATTGACCATTGGGATTAGCTAACAGTTTAAATTTGGGTTGTTCTTCCAACGTGACAGGCTCCCAACCTTCTCTCAATTTCGATGAGATATTGCGTGGGTCTGCTTTATCCAGCATTGAAACACGAATCCAACGATACGCATAACCAGCCTGTTTATCAGGCTCAGGGAGAAGATCGGGAGGCGTCCACTGTTTAGGACGCTCAGTTACTTCACGGTTATCTACTTCTCTTTGCAGTCTGTTTGTTGGCATTTAAGCCTCCATTTTTAAAAGTTCACGGGCATATTGCTCTGGGGTTAGTCCTAACTTCTTCGCTATCGATAACTGTGACGTATTCAATTTTATCTTCTTCGAAGAGGTACTTCTACTCGCAGGGGCAACAACTGTACTCGGTTTTACACGAGCCGCTACCTTTTCATCGTTTCTATCATCGTCAACTTTTTCATCCTGAAAATTTTCAGGAAAACGCCTACGCATAGTTTCATCTATGCGCTTGTAGTACTCGTCAGTGGTCGCATATGCTAGTCCGTTTTCTTTGACAAGCTTCTCGTGAAGCCCTAAGGCTAGGCTTGTCATTTCGTCATCTTGACCAAACCAAGAGTTACGCTCTTGCCAAGCCGAAGCTTTTTGGTCACGGACAGGCGCTGCTTCCGTCTGTTGAGGTATTTTTACTTCATTTTCTTGCTCTTGTAAAGCCCTTCGCTGATTTATATTTTCAGCATAGCTAGAAGCTTTGTCAATTTTCATCTTGGCAGAGGTTAATTTATCCTGTGCTTCGACTAATTTTTCCGAATCTCCAGCGTCATAGGCTTCTTTATATTCCTTTTTAGCCATTGCTAGTTCTTGCTCAGCACTCGTTTTAAAGGAGCTAACTGCCGCTTCGTCACTAGAATTGACCCTACCTTTAAGCTGTTTTATCTCTTCGTAGAGCTTTTTAGCTACTTGAACCGCCTCTTGTTGCTCTCGTAAGGCTTTCTCTTTCTCTCTACGCTCATCGTGATAAAACTTCCTAAAAGCATCAATCTTGCTCTTTGCCTCTTCAGAGTATTGGTCTAGTTCATCTTTCTCGACCTTTTCAATGAAATCAGGCTTTGAAACTCTACGACCCCTGTCTTCAACGGGAGTGTCGTCTTCAATTTCAATTTCAATTTTATCTTCTTCTACGGGTTTACCCTTAGCTTCTACTTCTTCTACGGGTTTACCCTCATCTTTTACGTCATCTACTTCATCAGGAAACTTATAGTTATCCATATCGTATTCTCCTTATTTACGTTTAATGCCACGGGGATCGTCAACTACGCCTTCCACAGAATCATCGTTAATAATGCGGAACTCGCGCCCGTGAATAACCAATCTAGTGCCAGCGTTAGGTCTAACAAGGACAAAATCACCTTTTTTACACCAAGCCCCAGTTGGGAAACGGGTTGGGTCTTTATAGCAATCTGGACCTAAATCAATAACGAACAATACGGTCGTCAACAATTCGTCATATCTTAGGGTTTCGTCTGCTTTTAAAATCCCACTATCAAACTCTTTCTCGACCTCAGGAATAGCGCACAGAATGCGATAGCCAGAGGGTTTAGGGAGTTGTGTTGCCTTTTCTTCGTTTGATTTATCGAGCAGCTGCGTCAAATCCACTGCTTTACCTAAATCGATTGTTTCACTCATCCGAGTTCTCCATTTTGTCTTTGAGGTCTAATACGTAACCCTTTGCAAGGAGCAGACCTCTAATCTCTCCACAAAGCCTTTGATACTGAACGTGATCTAAATTACCTATAACTACCGATTCTTTTAACTGTTCTGTCTTTTCATCTAACTGTTTAACTAAAAGTTCTAACCCTGTCATTTGTTGCCTTTCTCGGCTTTATTACTTCCTTTATTACTCTCCGCTATGGCTAATTGAGAGGCTATTTGCAGCTTTTGGGTCTTGATTTGGTCCTTAGCTTTGACAATATCTATACCCATTTTTGTGCCCTCTACCGAGTCTTTACGATCTGCTATGTCTTTATCTTTGGCGATTTGGGCACCTAACTTATGCGCTTCAAGCTCTAACTGTCCTTCTATACGCAGTTTTTCAATCAACAAACGCTCTCTTTCGTTTTGGACATCGCTAGTGTCTTTTGCAATCTTGCGTTGTAGTTCTGCGGCTTTAATCTCCAATTCTTTAATCTGCATCTGGATAATTGGATCTTCTGCCTGTTGCTGGGCTTCTTGTTGCGCTGCAGCAGCTTGGTTCTGTGTAAGTAGTTGCTGAGAAGCTTTAGCTACCAAACGAGACAGTTCTAGCTCATACTCTTGTGGCAGAGACGCTTCATCATCGTCCATGTCAACATAAGGTATCGGACCACCAACTTGCTGCTCAATAAGCTGACGGTACTTAAAGCCAAAATGCTCCGCAATATGGGCTTGCATCGCGGCGATTATTTGCTGCGCCATGGGGTTTTGCCCTAGTATTGCTGCCGTAGTGGGGTCTTGCAAGAAGTTATTGTGAGCCATCAAATGCGCATCGTGATCCTGATACATAAACGCTTTTAGCGGTTTATTGCGCATCGCATCCATGTTTTCCGAAACGGGGTCCCTCGGCTTCTGATCTTCCTGTAGCGGGATAAGTTTTTGTGCATTCCTGATACCAAGGACGTCGAGCATCTGACGATGTAACTGCGGAAGGTTATAGATCTGCGGCGCCCCTTGTGCCAACTGGAGAACTGCTTGGTACTGTACGATCTTCTGCGCCATTGTCGCTGCATTTGGGTCGCTGACAGGTATGACATCAACCAAGTCGTAGTCCGCTTTTTTAGCCCTCGGCGTACCTTCCTCTGGGGTGTAGCTATATTCATCTGGCGTATAGTCACGGATTATTTCCTTTAACAAGCGTAACTCTTGCTTCATCGAATAATGAACTCTTGACTGAACCGCACTCATCACCTTCAGGGTTCTCTCTAAAATCGCTAGAGTCGTCCCCACAGGAGCCTGTGCGCTCATATCACTGACCTTCATATCCCCTGCCGATGCAAAGCGTCTGCCTTCTTCGACAATGGTTCCAAGTAAACTATACAAAACCTGACTTGGCTCTTTATATGGCAAGGTCATTAAGTTGTCTTTGATCGCTCCACTTGGTACATCAACGTCGCGGAACTCTCCTGGGCTTATCGGGGTGTCGTCCCCTTTGACCCGCAGTCCACGGGTCTTAAAGCCACCTGGCAGATTCGATAAGGTTCCTGCATCAACGAGTTGTCGGATAAGAGAAGTACTCGACTTAGCAAAGGCGCCAACCAAATGAATAAGCCCGAAGCAATAAAAACCAAAGCCAGGGACATAGCCATAATGTACAAAGTGTTGCCTTTTTTGTTTGGTTTCATCTTCAGGTCTCCAATTCCTACGAATAGATAGAACAGTCTGTGTGCCCTTTTCAATGGTGACGACATAAGGTAGTGCAATACCTGTCATCTTTCCGTCTTCCTTGTCCTCATAGCCAGGCAGGTCAAGGTCTACGTGCATTTCTAAAAGCTTATAACGGTCGTCCGATGTAGCTCTAAAGCCCATCTTCTCCGCTATTTTCTTTTCTACTTCGTCTAGACTTCCGCTAGGAGTGTCAAGTTCAACATCCCGATAAAAGCCTGCAAACTGCAACCGCTTGACCTCATTCTCGGTCTTACGCATCACATGTGTCACGCGTGGGGAACTCTGTAAGTTAGAAGCACCGTATGGAACCACGATGTCTTCTGCTGGAATAAACATAGAAACTTGACGCTCCATGTGTGGGTCGTAATACACTTTCTTAAACGCATTACCCGCCAAACCCAAGCCCCATATCATTCTTTCATGCTCAGGTCTGTATTCCTGCATCACATCTGTTAACTGATGATTCATATCATCTTGAACACGCGCAGCCGCATCTTTGATCTCAGGAGTCTCTTTACCAATAATTACTGTCTTGACTGGACCTGCTGAAGGGAAGGTCTCCATAATGGTCTCAGACTGAAACTTTACAAGTGCTTCAGATAGAAGTGGGTGATATACACCGCAAGCACCTTCCCAAGGTTCGGTGCGCTCTTCAATCTTCATTCCCAATAACTCCAGACCGTCTACATAGGTCTGAATCCAATCTTTACGAGCAGAGATGTCATCGTCAAAATCCCCTAGCAAATCACCCACAAGCTCAGTAAGCTCACCCTCGCTCATGTATTCTGCAAGGTTGGCATCAAAATCATCATCTGTTTCTTCTTCAGGCTCAATCTCAATCTCCATGCCGCCCATCGCAATTTTTACTGACTCTGGATCCTCAATCTCAATTTCAATTGGGTCTTCTTCAACAATGGAATCTAATCCAACGGGGGCTTGATATAGGGCTTTATCTATCGACATAATCTATCCTTAGTAATACGCAGCTTTACGTCTGCCGTATTTATATAAAAAATCATCTTCTGGCTCGTCATTCGGTAGACGAATAAATCCACCTTGCCTAAATCTTAATAGGGCTAGTGTAGTGGAGTCTACCAAATCATCGTTGGCTCCGCTAGGAAAATCATTGCACTCTTCAATTACTTCTTTCGCCCACCGATGCTCTGGCGCCCAGACGATGCCTGAGTTAAACAAATCTGATACAGCATTAACGCGAGAGATTTTGTCTTGACCTTTGCCAGGTGTGAATTCCCCGACTGGTACGCCCATGCGCCGTAATTCCTGGTAGAGAGCCGCCCCATTGGACTTCTTTTCAACCATGAACGCATCTGGCTCCCATTCTTTATACTCTTCAAGTACAAGCTTTTTGAGGTCTGGGAACTCCATCCGTTTTTTAATGGAATTGAGAAGGATGATGTTGTAGTTGTTCGTTTCTTCGTTGAGGAAGACTCCCCACGTCGTGAGCGCATTGTAATCCGCACGATTGTTCGCCTCCTGAGCTGCGTCCAAAGACATAATGACAAATTCGCACATGGGTGGGTCGTCTTTTTCCCATATATTCCACCACTCCCGCTTAATTAAAGCACCTTCTTCTGAGGTAGGTTCTTGTAGATACTGGGCATTCCAGTACCGTACATCCAAGGAAGCTTTCTTAGCTAATAGTTCTTCAAGAGACCAAAAGTCGGGCCAAAGAGGTTGACCAGAGGGCATAATCGCTGGGAAATTTACTACCTCCCACTCTTCTGCATCATCATTTTTAACCATGTGGTTGATGATTTGCCCTGTCAAATCAAGCTTTGACCAGCGTGTCATCACGACAATAATTGCCCCGCCAGGCATAAGACGCTGAATAGGACCAGATTGAAACCACTCCCAAGCTGGTAGAAAAACATCTGCTCGACCTTGCTTAGCGTCTTGTTCAGAGTGAGGGTCGTCAATAATAAACAAGTCTGCACCCCTACCAGCCAAAGCACCGCCAACACCAATAGCAAAGTATTCTCCATTGTAATTAGTACCCCATCTAGATGCCGATTTACTGTCGGCTTGCAGTTCTACCGCTGGAAATATGTCTTTATAACTCTCTGAACCAACAAGATTTCGTACTCTACGACCGAAATTGACAGCAAGATCAGCCGTATGCGAAGCCATAATAACCTTCTTATGAGGGTACTTACCCAAAAACCATGCGGGTGCAAGATAGGAGATAAGTTCGGATTTCCCATGACGCGGAGCAATGTTGACGACAACCCGCTTCTTCTTTCCTGCAGCGATGTCTTCAAAGATTCTAGCCAACTTTTCATGATGTTTACCTACTATATAGCCTGGATATACGTGTTCGATGAATTCAAGGAAGTTTTCTTTCCCTGCTTTCTGAGTTACATTGGTTTTATACGTCTTAATTAGCTCTAAAGTCCGCCTTTTCTTCTTTTCAGGCATCGTAGGAACAGCTTTTTCAAGCTCTTCTATGTCCTGCGCAGTTAATTTATGCAGGGCAGTCATTTTTTAGAGGGTATTTCCTTAACTTCTACGTCAATTGCCTTCTTTTTCAGACTAGAAAGGGTCTCAAATAGCTCATTTTCGACTTCTTCGATGCTTTGTACCTTCATTGTGACTTCAGAACGCTTCTTAAATGCGTCAACTCCGTCTACTTCCCCCAAATCCCGTAAGGCTCTTAGCCTATCTTTGGTATTTGAAGCATGTTCTACCTCATAAAGTAGCTTATTAACTACATACATCTTCATTTCAGCTAGGTCATCGACCAATGCCACGTTCATCTGGGACACCATACCCGCCAAATAAGCCAACGTCTCATTAGGATAGTTCTTAAACTCAGGTATAAGCTTGGGGTCGTTAATCATCCGTGTGGCAATTTCTGTTGCTTGTGCCACATGATCCTTATTAGGGGTAAGCGGGGTATTGTTTAGTTCAGCAAGGAGAGTAATTGTTCTTGCTCGTGCGTCCAGCTCTTCTTTTGGAGACAGTTCTGGGAAGGCTTCGGTAGCGTTAGCTGGAAGCGGTACGTCCTCTTCTATGTGAGGAATAATTATATTTTCCATCGATCCTCGGTCATCGTAAAACCCTAGATAGGCAAAGTGTACAACAAAAATAATATTAAAGGAAACAAGTACCTTGAAAAAAGATGACGGGGGGTGTTTCTATAAACGAGATATATGTAAAGTAGCTAACTTACTTAATGCCGACTGGGATAGAGCGTTGTATGGAGGGAGGGGGTTATAGATGATGTAAAGACTAGGTACGTCCTGGTGCCAATTCTTAGAGGAGATTCACCACTTATGATGCAAATTGTGTGGGTAAAGAAAGTTACTAGGGAAAAAATCTTACGTACTTAATGCCGAGTGTGGTTTGCATATTTTGCACTTTAGGTGTTTATTTAGTGACGGGGGGTGATTGGGAAAAACGAGGAGTTATTCGTATAGATTATGGGGTGTGGGGTGAGCGGGTCCCATCTGAGCCAAATGGGGGGTCGGGGAGTGGTGGGGTCACGCCCAGCCAAATACTTTACAAATCCTATCAGCTAAGGCATAATTTAGTCATAGGTTGAAAGAACTAATCGGTTCTACCTATCCTTAACAGGGAGATTCAAATGGAAAAAGTATCAACAGCAGTGCAATTGTTAGACGAAGCCAAGGCAGATATTGCCCGTAGCCGTGACAGCTTGGGTAAGAACGCCAAGCAGTTAAAAGCAGTGCGCCGTCAGTTAACTCACATCATCAAAATGGTTTGCCCTGAACCTGTGGGCAAGCTGTGGGATAACCAAGAGTATTCGCTAGTGTGCAGAGTGGATGCTACTTACTGTTTACCAACAGTGACTTTCTATGTCGCAGGTCTAGATAGTTTTAAAGATGAGCGCTTAGTTAGTATGCTGTGGTATCTCAGCACACTGGACGGTGAGCGTGAAGCAAAGTCGGAAGACTATGCTCAGTCATTAAACCGCACCTATCGGTTTCAATTTGATGGGTTTGTAATTCGAGTAGATGCAACAGTGAAGTCCGACAGTCCAACCTGTCGCAAAGTAGTAATCAGTAGTGAGCTAGTCAAACAGGATAAGTACGCAATCCAGTGTGACTAAGTAGTAGCGTAGCGGGTGCGCTTCACCCGCATTTTAAATAGGGAGTTGATATGCAATTAGTTTATGAGGCTACTAATCAGCCCGTAATGATTGGTGATGTAGTTAAGACTTTCCGTGATGAATTAGTAGTAGTGCAAGGCATCACACCACCACATAAGCCTAGTAGTACAGGCAGAGTATTTGTAAAGCCGATTAGCGAAGATATCGTTAACGGATTCGGTAGTGTTTTATATGATCCACCATGTGCTGGGCGGGAATACTTTCCTTCAGTAATTGGCGCAGTGTGGGTTGAGCGTACTGACCAAGGCACCTACACTGAACATGTAGATGAAGAGGGTAATCAGTACATCGTGTATGCAGACGGAAGTAAAACGTCCCTCTGGTAAGTAGTAGCGTAGCGGGTGCGCTTCACCCGCATTTTAAATAGGGAGTTGATATGCAATCATTTGCTGTTGTAACGTATCGCGTAGCGGGTAAGCAGGATGTTCAAACAATTCGGTTCGATCTAAATGATCCAGTTAAACGAAATGACTGGGACGTGTTTATCGATTCGATTCGCGCCAAGCAAATAGGCGATGGCCCTGATGCTTATATCAGAGCTGGTGTTTGTGATTACTTCGCAACAAGCTTTGAACTGACGCAGTAACCTCAGCCCTGCCACTTCGGTGGTGGGGTTTGATACCAGTTATTTGTCTTCGAGCGTGTGCCTCGTGTGCGTGGGCGAGCTTGCGGACATTTCCTTATTTAATAGTTCAATTAGCGTTGAAATACTTTACAAATCCCATGGGATAACGCATAATTTAGCCATGTCTTGAGTGATGTCGATTACTTTCAATCTGCCATTCAATGCATAACAGGGAGATAGTCAAATGACTAAAACCAAGCTTGTAAATGCCCTTGAGCAAGGTGCTGTAATTGGTAGTGACCTTAACACCCCAAAAAACTTGCCTGATTTGGGTTATAAACATGGCTCTGCTTTATATACTGCAAAGCAGTTAGCTACATGGGCATTAGATGGAGGGGTTAAAGGTTTTCCCGATAATGTTAGCGACGAAGATATTTTGAGCATACGCCAAGGTTATAAGCGTAAACACTCAGAATTGCACCCAGCTACTCAGTATTGCATTGTTGAGGGTAAGTATCTCAAGGTTAGCGATATGCAATTACAAGGGATTGAATTACCTAAGAATCCCGAAGTAGTTAATATTGGTGTGGATTATGCTTTTAGTTTTACTCAGCAACAGGCGGGTAAATTGAAAGAAACCCATAATCCTACTTTGCACGCTATTGTTGCGGATATCCGTAAAAAGTGTAATAAGTATGAAACCACCACTTACGATAAGTTAGTGGCAATGGCTCACACAGTAATAAAAGAGCGTAAAGGTGAAGTCACTCAACGCAAGAGTAATAAGGATTTTAATGAGTGGCTATATGACGCTAAAGGCGGGGTTTTTGATACCATGAAAACCCGTTGCAAAAACGCTAAGGCTAAAAATGACGAATCTGCTGATATCGTTAAGTTAGACAAAGCAATACAGGCTTTCATAGCTGTATATGGTAATCAAATTAAGAAGTAATCTAGATTGTTTTTGAGGGGGGAGGGCTTAGGCTCTCTCCCCTTTTTTTGTGCCCCGAAAAAGAGACCAGTTATCTGTCCTCGCGCGCGCAATCAAGCGTTTGCATCATTTTTAGAATTCTTTGCTGACGCAACGCACAGCGCAATGTTCCAAGCCCATTTCCTTATTTAAGAGTTCAACAGGTGTTGAAATGCCCCACCATGTAGACATTGTATTGGTGATGTCGTTCTGGAACAAAGCGTGGCTGGAACAAAGTCTGGAACAAGAAAAGCCGTGCAGAATCAAGGAGTTACATGGTTTTGTTCCAGTGTTCCAGTGTTCTGACCAAGAAATGTGGTTTGGGAAAGTGAAAATAAAATTGGTCAGGTCGTTCGAAGCATTTTGCGAGTGCAAAACAAAAAACCACTTTTCCCCCCCTATCCCCTCAGAAC
>Ga0209033_1001922_pt1 | contig 11711 bp, 13 predicted proteins | sample LauGreFa1BDMLBDN_2_FD_188218 | JGI IMG/M metagenome (GOLD analysis project Ga0209033, IMG submission 188218) | Freshwater lake microbial communities from Lake Michigan, USA - Fa13.BD.MLB.DN (SPAdes) (version 2) | ecosystem: Environmental > Aquatic > Freshwater > Lake | place: Lake Michigan, USA...
TGCCCAGTAGTGGTCATGTTGAGTACTTTTTTCTCAGTAAATTCCTGAGCGATCAATACCGCCTGCTGAACCTTGCTTGAATCTGTTAACTGTCCAGTTAGAACCAATGAATCCCCTGCCGAGGAAACACGTAGATTTTTTTCAGTCGGTAATAATTGCTCTAGTAAGCCCTGGACAGAGCCGGCATCAATGCCTACCGATACGTCCAATGACGATAATTTATCGTCTTTATGCCAAATAAATACATTAGTTGAGCCAACTTTTTTACCAATCAGATAGATTTGTTTTGGGTTCATCACCATCACATCGGCAATCGCCGCATCGGCTACAGAAACGCGCACAATTGACTCAGAATATTGGTAAAGACGAGACTTACCTAAAGCCAGCTGAATACCTGAACGAGACCCATCCTTTTTAATCTGCGATATCTCAGCAGCCAACACCAGTGATGGCGACATAACCATCCAGGTTAATGAAATTAGAGTGAAGAAAATAGCCTTCAATCGCAGTGAGTTTATATACCGATTTGATTGAATATTCATGAAAATCACTTTCCTCTCAGACCAGATTCGATGCGAATCGTAGTGCCGCGTATTACTTCAACACCGTTCTCATTAGAAATAGTCTTTTTATTTTTTTCTTCAACAGATCCAACCGAAGCATTGCTTTCAGCTTGATTGCGCAGTGTTAACGAAAGGTTTCCAAGGGAGCGGCCCTCATCGAGTAAGTTAGCCTGTGAAGGGCTTACCTCCAGCGTGACTGAACTAGCTATCTTGGGTTTGCTTTCATCCTGAATGATGCGGTCTTGAGCAACAGCCATAACCAAAACTCGACTTAGCAATATCTTGGATGTTGGCCGGCCCGCTTCGTCCTTTGACGTTAAGAGAACGTCAACATAATTACCTGGCAGAACAAATCCAGCAACATCCGAAATCTCATTAACACCCATACTAATTGCGCGCATCCCAGGAGTAATGGAATAAGCAAGTCCACCCGATGCACCGGGTAAATTAAGCATTCGGTCGAGGATGATTTCTCCTGCAGCAATATTGACCTTACTAATACGGCCTAATAGGAGCTCACCCTTTGGAGCTGCGCCAAGAGGTATGGCCTCCTTGGCTATATCAATCATCTTAATATCATCAGCAGTAATAGCAATACCAGCGGTAATTGCCTTTTGTGCTACGACTACCTGACTTGTGTTTACAGGATTGCTGGTTTTAAGCCAAACCGTTGCCAAGACAATCGCCAATAAGCCAACTAGAGAGGCAACAATAAAGGCAACTAGTATGCGGCGCTGTGGAATCATAATTGGATATTGTGTGTAGTTAGAACAGCCAGAACTGCGCCAATAGAAAGTGAAGCTGCATAGGGCATTTGACGGTGACTACTCTCAAAATTTACCAATGAGCGAAATGACTCCTTAAGATATCCCTGGGTAAGTAAGTAGATCAAGGCAATAAGACCACCCACTAACATTGAATAAACGGATGTGAGCATAGTTAATGCTGGGCCCAAATAAATACCAATTACACCCATTAACTTGACATCACCTGCGCCAATCCATGATTTGTAATATGGAAAGATAAAAATGAGTAAGCCAATGATTAAGCCAAGTACCGAATCAATGAATACCAGATTACCCATTTCAAATAAGGACGCTATCAATCCATAGGTCCCAATCACTAACAACAACATATTTGATATCTTTCGATAGAAAAAATCAGTAATACAGGAAACTAAGAGCAACACAGAGAATGGAAACCACACAAGCATGATTTATCTATTCAATTAAATCTTGCCAGCAATGTTTTCAAAAAGTGTGTTTAAGTTAGTACCCAGTAAAGTAGCTCCACCAATAATCACTACAGCGACTAAAGCCGCAATGAGGGCATATTCAATAGCTGTAACACCCTCATCGCGAGAAGCAAAATTACGAATTGACTTACATAATTGAGTTTTCATGATGGATATCAAATTTTTCCAGCGATATTTGCAAATAGTGTGTTTAAGTTAGTACCAAGAAGTGTTGCGCCACCGATAATCACAACAGCTACCAATGCTGCGATCAAGGCATATTCAATCGCTGTAACGCCATCTTGGTCTTTTGAGAAACGACCTAGCGATAACTTAACCTTAGAAATTAATGTATTCATTGCATACCCTTTCAATTGACTAAAAAATTGATCTAAATTTGCATGGAAAAAAGATCCATGTAAGTCATTTTCTAGAAAGCTTTGAAAGGTGTTTTGATATACGTCAAAATAATCACTGAAACAGTGACTGAAAAACAAATATATTGGGGTATTGAACACAACATTCGGGCATTTGAAAGACGAGCCCATATACCAAAACGATGTAAAAGAGATACTTTGGCGCTATCTTTTGGGTGTATTGGATCAAATTAAGAATAAGTTTTGACTTTTCCTCCCCTTTACTAAAGGTAGAGACAGATAAGGCAAACATCAGCAAAAGGAGTTGATTGCTCATAAAAGCAATCCACCTGCCCCAATCCGCTGCTATCAAGAACATCGCAGAGGAGACAATTAAACCGATTACTAATAGGCCATAGATCCGTTTTGGCCTGGATTCAGCAGATATTGGATAAATCAGGGAGGCAATGACTGCTAATGTCAGTACATTACCTAAGATAAAAAAGATCCAAATGTAGACACCGCCAGTGATAAATACACCATAAATGGTACTGAGATGCTGGCCTAATGACCACCCAATAGAGCTGATGGCAGCAAACTGTGAATACGGAGCCGAAGGGGATAATTTAACTCGATCAACCCATGGTAGCGAGTCCCAGATAGCTTGGGCTAATACAACATCGCCATGATGAATTGAGCAGCTAATAAAAAATATTAGACATATACCAACATACAGAACAAAACCAAAGCGAAGGTAAATATAAGATGGGTTCTCCTTGCATACGATAAAAAGTAGCATGGCAGTTAGAGGGAAACTCATGAATAAATAGGCTTCATGAATAAGGATCAGTATGGGGCCAAAAATGATGGGTAATGAAACAAGCCAAAGTAGTCTCTTCTTTTTCGACTCCCCTACTTTCTTCGAAGCATTGATATACAGAAGACATAGAAAACCAAAGAAAATCAGAAAAAGGTTTTCTTTCCGTGTATAAAAATCGGCACTAATGCCCATGTGATAAATACCCCCCTGAATAAGTAGGGCAAGGATCAGTACGCGGTTGTTTTTAATTTTGGCTAATGCATATACTGCAAAAAAGATAGTGATATAAAAGATATAGGACGATAGAACAAATCGATATAAATTAGGCAAGATACCGCTAATGGGATCAGAGATTGTTAATAAGAACTCCCCAATTAAGCCTCGTCGGACAAAGCCGCCCTGGTAATTTACCAACCACTCCGTAACCGGCCAAATATTAAAGCGCGGTTCTCTATAGTCACCTGTCATCCAAACGATAGCCAAAATCACAGGGATCTCGATGATGATCGCAAGAGCTAAAAATATTAAATGATTTTCTTTAATCTTTAGCATGGTTGAAATCATTAAAACTAAAAGAATGGCCTAGGCTTTTACAAGCAAAAATACCGTCATTGATGATAATTTTTCGATTAAGGGTTCTAAATTCACGTATCTGAAATTCTCCCGAATCTAAATTAAACATAGCATGGCGAGTTGGCTGATTGACATTGTTAGCAGGAATACTTGCATCATCACAAGGATGAAACTGCATGTAAATTTCTGGATTTTTGGATGAGTCAGAACAGATAAAGTACTTTCCACTAAAAGCAGGGGCAAGAAACTGATACATCGTATTGCCGAATTTTTCTAGCATCAAAGGGTCATTGCCGGTATATACCTCCAGTAAATTCAATTGAGCGTCGTAGACACGTTGCGAGGAATCACCACTACATAACCAGTATTCTGGAAGTGATGATTGATTGCATCCCATCAGTAATGAACATATCAAAATGATCGGGTAGGTCACTTTATGCAGCATGGCTTTCTTACTTATTTTGATCGAGCAGATAGATAACAGCATCTGAATCAGCGTAATACCGTTGCCAAGTCTTTTTGTTATCAAAAAAAGTGATTGCTGGTGAATCTGGACTTAATAAAGCCCATGTAATTTGATATTGGTTAATAATTTTTTCAAGGGCATTTGATTTACCATCAATTACTGCTTCGATATAGGGTCCCATGACTTTCTTATCGTATAAGTCTGCTCGACCATCAACAAAGACAGGTATATTGCGATAAATTAATGCCCCACCAAATTTATAATCATTTAATACAGGGCCGCCATGATTTGAAGATTGAAATGCATCAATGGCAGCCTTTGCTTGAATGGATGATGGCGGTGCATAGCGACCCAAATAGCTTCCCCATAACGCTGTGATGCCGATTATTAATATTGAAAAGAAAATGGCATAGGAACCGGCATTATTGGTAAATCTCAAAAATAAATGATCTATTTTTGTTTGCTTAGTATCTTTAAATTTATCTGCGTAAGATTGGCCAAAGGATGTTGCGATCAAAAGCGGAGATACTAAGCCCAATATGGAAACATAACGATTATGGGTAAGAGCCATATGTATTAGCCCCAATAGCATCACAATCCTCATGAACGGCAAGCGCAATAGTCCTAACAGGGCTAGAAGTAAATAAACAAATAAGAGGATTTCAAGAGGATTGATACCTTTAAACTGATACGGCATCCACTCATTTATTGCACCCAAATGCTGTAAATTAAGTACTTGCAGGGGAAACACAGCGCCTGCTATACCTTGAGGATTCAATAGGCATGACATTGAAGCCATACCAAAGAAAAGAGACCAATTCCAAATGACTGTAGGGCGTAACTGAGAGGTGCTATTGATTACAGCCTGCAGAGCAATAGGGAGAATTAATGCCAATCCAAAAATAAAACTGCCATGTAAATTTACCCAGAGAATCATTATTACAATGAGCCATATGGAGGGAGCCCTACTTTCCTCTTGAGCGTTCATTAATGAACCTGCCCAAACGACCAGCAAAGGCCATACTAAAACATGGGGGCGTGCCAATAAATGGGTGGATAAAGCAAAAAACGTAAGTGCCACAAACAAAAGGGCATAAATTGGTGGCATTTTTCCTTGCAAGTAATGCGTCAAGTATGCCAATGTTATTGATAAACACCCCGTCGCAAGCAATACCAAACCACCCCAACCGCCAAAACGATAGACAGTCGCTAAGATAATTTCAGATAGCCATTCATGGGCAACCCAATTCTCACCGGCTAAGGAATGGGAGAATACATCTACTCGCGGAACAGAGGAATGATCAATAATCCACTGGCCAATGCGGATATGCAAAAAGGTATCGGGATCACCGAGTGTCTGATAACTGGATAAGCCCAAAACACCAACAGCACTAAATAATGCTACAAATAAGGGCCAAGAAAAGTTGAATGCTGTTTGTTGAGTAAGAGACTTGGCAATATGATTAAAGAGCTTAGCCGGCTGATAAATCATTGCTATAAATATGAATCTCTCTATCCATCACCACACCATTGGTAACCTTTTGCTCTGCCAGCGACAGTAATGCAAATTGATGCCGATTAAATAACTCGATGGCATCACCCTGTATGGCCCCTGTATCAATGTCCTCAAGTACCTCATAACTAAAATGACAAAGTAAAGGTTTGTCATCCAATACAGCTGGGTAGTCAATTCCACCGTCTTTAGCCAAAGTTGCTGGCCCAATAAATGTAAGTTTCATTTTTATATAGCGTTAAGTTGATCAAATTTCTTAAAGAATTTTTTTGCATACGCTAAGATCTGTCCATCAGTTGGATGGTCGACTGTTTCTATCCCGATAATTCGTTTAGCAATCAAGGGCTCGAAATGCGTTGCATGCTTTAATAATTCTCCTTTTGCAAAACCAGGGCCAACAATCAGGATTTCTGATACATCAGCAACATTGGTCATGATGCGTGCAAAATAATGATGATCTTCGGGTGCATTACCACTCCCTATTTCATTTGCTTTGTGATGCAAATGAGGCTGCGAAGACTCACTATGAATAATTTTATTTTTATCAGCATCAAAAAAAAGGATGTGCGCCTCCTTATGATCTAGCCAAACTACAACATGATTTGTTTTCATTACAAACTCCAAGAGTGATTAATAAGATGTTTACGGTACCTATTTATTTGTTATTTTTTTAGTACATACGTGCCGGGGGCATCACACAATGGTGGATAGCCCTTGGCTCCCATTGCGGGAGGTTTAGTGTTAGGCCCAGATCGATCCTTAAGCCATTTAGACCAATGCGGCCACCAGGAACCTTCATGCGAAGACGCTCTTTGTAACCATTGTTCAGGATAGTAATAATGGCCGCACTTACTTCGAACAAGGGATTTAAATTCGCTTGTTTTAACGTTGGGTGGATTAATAATTCCTGAGTTATGCCCGCCTGAAGTTAATACAAATTCAATCTCTGCATCGGTAAGCGTATGGAGTTTATGTACCGATTGCCAGGGTGATATATGGTCTTTAGTGGTAGCAACACAATAAATGGGGCAGTCAATATCCATTAAATTGACCGACTTACTCTCAAGATGGTACTTACCACTTGCTAAATCATTATTTAGGAAGAAATGCCGTAATGTCTCAGAGTGCATTTGATACGGCAATCGAGTTCCATCGGCATTCCAGGCGGCAAGATCATTAACGGGTTGCTTTTCACCCATCATGTAATTCTTCAAAATTCGAGACCACAATAAATCCGATGAATTTAAGAGCTGGAATGCACCATTCATATGCTTACTATCGAGATATCCCTTTTCAGACATGATGTCTTCGATAAATGAAATTTCAGCATCATCAATAAAGATGGAAAGCTCGCCGACCTCACTAAAGTCAGTTTGCGAGGCAAATAAGGTCATTGAAGCTAAGCGATGATCATCATTGCCTCCCATAGCAGCAGCAATCGCTGATAACAATGTGCCGGCAATGCAATAACCCACAATGTGTACTTTTTGGTCGGGAACAATGGCATTGATTGCTTTTAATGAATCCATGACTCCAAACTCAGCATAGTTATTGAGGTTTAGATCTCGATCCTCGGAGTCTGGGTTTAGCCATGAAATTGCAAAGACCGTATGGCCCTTATCTACCAAATATTTAATCAGTGAATTAGCGGGGGATAAGTCTAAAATGTAATATTTCATAATCCAGGCCGGCATGATCAAAATGGGCTCCGGATGAACTTGCTTAGTGGTTGGCTCATATTGAATCAATTCAATAAGGCGATTCCGATAAATTACCTTACCTGGTGTAATTGCAACCTGTTTTCCAACCTCGAAAGCCTCTCCTCCAAAAGGTGGTTTTTTACTCTTACGCCGCTCTTCCCTATCAACTAAATTTTGCAAACCCATCCATAAATTCATACCGCCGGATTTAAGGGTTAAATTGAGAACCTCAGGGTTAGTCAGGATAAAGTTAGACGGAGAGCTAGCATCTAACAATTGACGATTCATAAAGCGAACCACATCCTGATGATGATGAGATACCCCGCGCAGGTCTTTGGAGGCCTCATCCCACCAACGTTCTCCCATAAGAAAAGATTGGCTAACCATATTAAATGGCCATGTACTCCAAGATGAATGAGCAAATCGATGGTCATACTCTGGGGGGTCAACACAGGGGCCACAGGAAGAATCCATTGATTTCAAGTTGTAGGCAGAAAGCCGGGATGCTGAATCAAGCCATTTTTCAAAAAGAACCTTTTGCTTATTTGGATTGCTTGCTAAATGCATGATCCAATCTTGATAAGCCATAAATAACATCAATGGCGAGAGGCCACCGGTTAACTCTGAAAGTTGTGAATTTACATAAGCTGTAACCTGATTTTGATCATCTCCTGAACCTGAATCAACGGGATCTTCAATATGAGCATTTTTAAGCATGTCGAGATCCTCGATCAAATAAGGTAGGAATGCCATCGATTAGCACCCGTTTTGTCATATCTGCCGATACATTGACATCACTCTCAAGCGTAGATTTAAGTTGAGTACATTTATTCCGAAAATTACATGCCAATACCTTGGGATCATTATCGAGATAGGAGTTATATTTACAATGCCTCTGACACCAAGATCCATAGATCGAACAAAGCAATCTTTTATTCATTTTTTGTCCCCTTAGATCCAAAAAGTTAATTCTTAACTTATACAAAGAAGTAAGATGTGGATACCTTAGGAAGAAGTCTATTTCTATATAGGCTTTATTTTTTGACGTATGTCAAAAAAGAATGTTATATATACGGAAAATGTAGACTAAACGGGTAAACCCCCCGAAGATAGAACGCATTTAAAGCAAAGAGGGTCTTAAAGAAGTGATGCTATACAACCTTATTTATCGAAGCAAAATCAGTAATGGACTGACGGATGAGTTGCTTATGGAATTGGCGAATAAATCCAATCAGGCAAATTTAGATAAGGGGCTATCAGGACTACTACTGCATAATTCAACGCACTTCTTGCAAATCTTAGAAGGCCCAAAGGAACACATAGAGAATCTATATCAAAAAATACGGAAAGACCCAAGACATTCAGAGGTTGTTTTGATTGCCCTTGAACCCATACCATTACGATTACATTCGGAATTGGGAATGAAATTTATCAATGCAAATGATCTCGATGAGATAGCCACTTATCTTCCAACAATTTATCAAGATAATGAATTACCAACTATAAATTCATCCTACAACTCAAGAACTAAAAAATTTATTAATCAGTTTACTGATAAAAACACAAGTAACAGTTTTTTTAATCTTGGCAAGATAAAAACAAAAATAGATGCCAACAAGATCAAACGCTCTGAAACACTAAGAATAGCCAATGCTCCTAATAAGAATCAGTTTGCGTTTCAGCCAGTGGTTGACATTATTCAGAAAAGAACTTTTTTTGTTGAGGCACTGATCCGTGGCCCAAAAGGTGAAAAGGCAGAAGAATATCTAGCAAACATGAATAAAGATGATCTGAAGATCTTCGATATGCACTCAACAAGTGATGCCATTGCACTAGCTACTCAACTGAATATACCTAATTTATCAGTTAACTTTAATCCAAAAACTCTATTTGAAACCGAAAATATAGTAGATATATTAGAGGAGATGCTAAGTAAATATGGATTTAATAATAATCAATTGATCATAGAAATTACTGAAAAGGACATTATTAGTAATTATCAGAACGCATTCAATACGCTAACTCAACTTCGTGCCAGCGATATACGGATAGCAGTTGATGATTTTGGTGCGGGGTATTCAGGACTTTCGCTATTAGCAGATTATCAACCTGACATAATAAAAGTCGACCGATCAATCATTGCAAATATCCATCATAGCTGGGCAAAACAAACGATTGTCAAATCAATTTTTAATTGCGCAGACAGTATGGCAATTTCAGTATGCGTGGAAGGCCTAGAAAATGAAGAGGATTTGCAATGCTTACTTGAAATTGGAATCAAAAAATTTCAAGGCTTTCTATTTGGCAAACCAACAATAAATTCTTATAGTGAAATTAATTTTAATTAAACCCATCTTGATTGCATCTTATGGATTCTTTATCTAAAAATCTTACCAAAACAAAATCAGGCCCGAAGATAGTGTGTGCAACCTGCCCCACAAGGAGTAAATGCTTGAATTCAACCCTAACAGTCAATGAATTAGATAGCCTTCCACCCCAGTACATACAGTGCTCTACTTTGCATGAAGGAGACTATTTATATCGAAAAGGCGACCCCCTGACTCATATTTATAACTTAAGATTCGGATCGATAAAAAGTGAAATTATCCTCCAGGATGGAATGCGACAGGTAACGCACTTCTCCCTACCTGGTGAGCTTCTTGGACTAGATGGCATCTCGAATGGTAAGCATCAGGTAGATACGATCTGTTTAAGTACTACAGAGGTATGCCTCATTACGATTGGTAACTTGAAGAAGTTGACTCGGGAATTTCCGTCATTAATGAATGGAATTGAAAATTCTCTAGGCGCCCTACTCAACACAACTAATATTCATATGTTCGATTTGGTCAACCTAAATGCAACAGAAAAATTAGCAGATTTTTTAATTAGCTATTCAAATCGTCTTAGCACCGCTGGGCTTGACCGCGATAACTTTACCCTAACGATGAATCGTGCTGATCTTGCAAGCTACCTAGGGGTCAAGATTGAAACATTGAGTCGTTCGATTGGGCAGCTAGAGAAAATGGGTGCTATTAAAATTAATAATCGACAAGTTCAATTCATTTCCCGCAAGCCGATCTTTGAATTGATAAATGCTCAATCCCTACGAGAAAAGCATGATCTAAAACAAGGTCGAGGAGACGCATTTCCTCCGTCTCTAGATAAGAGAAAATCATAAATTCCGGTCAACTAACAATACCAATACGTCTGATTTTTACCTAACTTTTTCGCCACATACATTGCCTCATCTGCATGAGAAATTAGCACTTCAGGATCATTCGATCCATCAAGGGGGTAAAAGGTAACACCAATACTGGCTCTTATATTCAGGGTCTGCCCATTAATATCAAACGGTGAATTAATCTGCTCAGATAAACGCTCTATCAAGCCCTCTAACTCCAAGCGCGACTCCAAATTATTAAAAATGATGATAAATTCATCACCGCCGTAGCGAATTACCTTATCGCCGGGTCTCACGTACTCCACTAAGCGCTTCGCTACCTCAGCAAGCAATAAATCACCAGTTTGATGACCATGCTGATCATTCACTTGTTTAAAGCCATCGAGATCAAAAAATATAATCCCAACATGACTATTCATACGATTTGCCTCAGCCAAGGCAGAACGCAGATCATTGTGTAGTAAAAGCCGATTTGGTAATTTAGTTAAGGGGTCTTCAATGGCCCTACTATTCCAAAAGTTTTTCTCAGTCTTGATTAATAACTCATTTTTATCCACCTTAGTCTTAAGATTTTTATTAAGGAATAATGAAATAATCACAATCACTATAAAAAGAGGTGTTGCAACTAATAAGATATTGGTTTTTAACTTCTGCAAGATTAACTCTTCCGTGGTGTTTGATAGTTCTAAATATAACCAGCCAATCGGTATGCCTGGATCAATCTTTTGAAGAACTTTTATTTTGTCACCAATATTGCCGTCGACGCGAGTTTCAATATCGATATTTTTATCTATTGATAATTGGCTTAATTCAAAGAAAAGTTGGGGCTCGGCATCCTTTTCTCTTTTTAAGGTAAGCACCCTTTTTCCATTTAAATCAGCTACCACAGCAAGGTCTAAGTCTTTATTTAAAAATAACCGCCTAAGAATTGACTCCAGCTCTGTATAGTCCTTTGATAGGAGTTTGTCACCAATAGCAAGACCTGCACCCCTTGCCAGTTGTTCTGCTTTTTTTAAATAGGTGCTGTTGTATATCTGAATAACACTATAGTAGGTCCATACACTACTAAGCAGTATTGCTATAAATGATAATGATACTGACCATGCTGATAACTTATAAAAAATTGGTGAAGAATTTTCCTTACGACGATCAGTCACTCGGCTTCTCCAAGAATTTCTCTAGGCCAAGTTTTTCCAGATTTTGATAGTCACGCTCATAGCTTACTTCGATTGGTTTTGGAATTTGAATTTGATCTAGTTTTTTCGCCATATTAGAATCTTTGCCAAGCTCAACAAAAGTTCG
>Ga0209033_1001925_pt1 | contig 11706 bp, 9 predicted proteins | sample LauGreFa1BDMLBDN_2_FD_188218 | JGI IMG/M metagenome (GOLD analysis project Ga0209033, IMG submission 188218) | Freshwater lake microbial communities from Lake Michigan, USA - Fa13.BD.MLB.DN (SPAdes) (version 2) | ecosystem: Environmental > Aquatic > Freshwater > Lake | place: Lake Michigan, USA...
CGTTCATCAGTTGGGCGCGGCAAGATTTCTAGTTGCGTAACAGATTTTGCACCTTGACGTACTGCAGTACCCAAACAATCAGCACCAGTATCTCCGCCACCCAAAATAATTACATCTTTACCTTCAACATTAATTGGGCGCTCGGTTATTTCTCCGAGTGCTTCTTTGTTGCCCCATGGCAAATACTCCATTGCTTGATAAATGCCCTTAAAGGATCTTCCTGGGATTTCGAGTTCACGCCACTGTGTTGCACCTACGGCTAGAACTACAGCGTCATAACGAGTACGAAGTTGTGCGCCTGTGAGATCTACACCGACGTTAACTCCTGGACGAAAACGAGTTCCTTCTTTTTCCATCTGAACAAGTCTGCGATCAACAATGTGCTTCTCCATTTTGAACTCTGGAATTCCGTAACGAAGCAATCCGCCAATCTTTTCAGCGCGTTCATACACTGCAACTGTGTGTCCGGCGCGAGTAAGTTGTTGGGCCACAGCAAGGCCAGCGGGTCCTGAACCAATTACTGCGACAGTTTTTCCAGATAAGCGATCTGGTGGCAAAGGCTTAACATTTCCTGCACCAAAAGCTTCTTCAATAGTGCGAAGCTCGACCTGTTTAATTGTGACAGCGTCAGCGTTTATTCCAACAACGCATGCAGTTTCACATGGTGCAGGACATAAACGTCCGGTGAACTCTGGAAAGTTATTTGTAGCGTGCAAGCGATCGATTGCACTCTCTTTATCCCCACGCCATAGCAAGTCATTCCACTCTGGAATTAGATTTCCGAGCGGGCATCCTTGATGGCAAAAAGGAATTCCACAATCCATGCAACGACCAGCTTGTTTCTGTAAATGCTCAAAACTCTGTGGTTCATACACTTCATTCCAGTCTTTGATACGAACATCTACTGGACGACGTTTTGGTAACTCACGCGGAGTGGATAAGAATCCCTTTGGATCAGCCAAGAGCTGCCACCTCCATTACATATTGATCAACAGGCAAACCTTCGCGGTTAGCTTTCTCTATTGCTCCCAGAACACGTGCGTAATCTCGAGGCATGACAAGTGAAATTCGGCTGAGGGCCTTGTCCCAATCTGCCAAGAGTTCGTGGGCAATGACAGAACCAGTTTCTACTTCAAATGAAGAAATTAAGGCTCGCAAAGATTCTTTTTGATCTGGTGGAACAGAGATGATGTCAACCATCTCCTGGTTTACGTTGGCTTGATTTAAATCCAATACAAATGCACGCCCGCCTGACATGCCCGCAGCAAAGTTACGGCCGGTGCGACCAAGTACTACAACTGTTCCACCCGTCATGTACTCGCATCCGTGATCACCAACGCCTTCGACAATTGCTGTAGCACCTGAGTTGCGAACACAGAATCTTTCGCCAACCATTCCTCGAATAAATATCTCACCAGAGGTTGCGCCATAACCAATGACGTTACCTGCAATTACATTGTCTTCTGATGCGAACTGTGCCTTTTCATCAGGGCGCACAATGACGCGACCGCCTGAAATTCCTTTAGCAACATAATCGTTTGCATCTCCGTATAAACGAATTGTTAAGCCGCGTGGAATAAATGCACCCAGTGATTGACCAGATGAGCCGTGCAGCGTCACATCGATTGTGCCTGGTTCGAGTCCATCGGCTCCGTATGCACGTGTTATTTCTGAGCCAAGCATGGTTCCGACAGTTCGGTTAACGTTTCGAACAGGTAGGTCGATTCGTACAGGTTGCTTAGATTTTAGTGCGGCAGCTGATAACTCAATCAGTTTGTTATCGAGTGCATTAACAAGTCCATGATCTTGGGTTGTTGTGCGATGCAAAGGACTCTTTACATCTGGACGCATCAATAGTGGTGAGAGATCTAAGCCGTGAGCCTTCCAGTAATTAACGGCATCACGTGTGTCTAGATATTCAACATGGCCAATAGCCTCTTGCAATGTCTTGAATCCAAGTTGGGCAAGTAGCTCGCGAACTTCTTCTGCAATGTACTCAAAGAATGTTTCAACGAATTCAGGCTTTCCGGTAAAGCGTTTGCGTAACTCTGGATTTTGAGTAGCAACTCCAACAGGGCATGTATCGAGATGGCACACGCGCATCATGACGCAACCAGAAACAACTAGTGGAGCTGTCGCAAAACCAAACTCTTCAGCACCCAATAGCGCGGCGATAATTACATCGCGACCCGTTTTAAGTTGTCCATCTGCTTGGACAACGATGCGATCACGCAAACCATTAAGCAAGAGTGTCTGTTGTGTCTCTGCTAATCCGAGTTCCCACGGTGCTCCTGCGTGCTTCAGTGATGTCAAAGGTGAGGCACCTGTTCCACCATCGTGTCCAGAAATCAACACAACATCTGCGTGTGCTTTGCTGACGCCGGCTGCAACAGTTCCGACACCAACTTCTGCAACTAACTTCACGTGTATGCGCGCATCTTTGTTTGCGTTCTTAAGATCATGAATAAGTTGAGCGAGATCTTCAATTGAATAAATATCGTGATGTGGCGGAGGTGAAATAAGACCAACACCCGGTGTTGAGTATCGAACCTTTGCAATCCATGGATAAACCTTGTTACCAGGCAACTGCCCACCTTCACCAGGCTTTGCTCCTTGAGCAATTTTAATCTGAATGTCATCAGCATTTACTAAGTAATTGCTTGTGACGCCAAAGCGACCACTTGCTACCTGCTTGATGGCAGATCGCTTGGAATCTCCATTTGCCATCGGCAAATATCGTTCTGGATCTTCCCCACCTTCACCCGTATTGGATTTAGCACCCATGCGGTTCATGGCAATGGCTAATGTTTCGTGAGCTTCTTGTGAAATTGATCCGTAGGACATTGCGCCAGTAGAAAAACGCTTAAGAATTTCTGAGATTGGTTCGACTTCATCAATGGAAATAGGTGTGCGCTCTTTGAATGCAAAGAGCCCACGCAATGTCATCAGAGCTTTACTCTGCTCATCTATTCGGTGTGTGTATCTCTTAAAGACGTCATAGCGCTTTGCACGTGTGGAGTGCTGCAATGTGAAAACAGTCTCGGGATCAAATAAGTGCGGTTCGCCTTCACGACGCCATTGGTATTCACCACCGATTGGAAGTTTTCTCGAACCTGGTACTTCTCCCCCTGGTGGATATGCAATGTGATGCCGAGCAATAGTTTCGCGAGCAATAATGTCTAAATCAATTCCACCTAAACGCGAGGTTGTTCCGGTGAAGTATCTATCGACTAAATCCTGTGAAAGACCGATAGCTTCGAAAACTTGTGCGCCTGTGTAAGAGGCGATAGTTGAGATTCCCATCTTTGACATAACTTTGAGAACGCCTTTACCTAAACTCTTAATGAGGTTAGCAACAGCTTTTTCTGGAGTAATGCCGGTGATAACACCTTGTAGAACTAAATCTTCAGCGCTCTCCATTGCAAGGTACGGATTGACTGCTCCAGCGCCATAACCAATGAGTAACGCAACATGATGGACTTCGCGAACGTCGCCTGCTTCAACAATCAAACCAACTGTTGTGCGTGTTTTCTCGCGAATTAAATGGTGATGTACAGCCGATGTAAGTAGCAACGAAGGAATTGGTGCATCTTCGGCATCGCCATCTCTGTCAGATAAAACAATAATGCGTGCACCTTCGGCAATGGCAGTTGATACTTCAACCGCAATCTCATCTAAACGTTTGCGAAGAGACTCTCCCCCGCCAGCAACTTGGAAGAGACCACGCACGACGTAAGCAGATAAACCTGGATATTCGCCATCGACATTGACGTGAATAATTTTTGCAAGCTCATCATTATCTATAACTGGAAACGCAAGAGATATCTGTCTGCACGATTGAGGTCCTGGATCCAACAAATTATGTTCAGGTCCAACAGATCCGCCCAGACTTGTTACTAGTTCTTCTCTAATTGCATCCAGCGGTGGGTTTGTTACTTGAGCAAATAACTGCGAGAAATAATCAAATAGCAAGCGAGGCTTTTCGGAAAGCGCAGCAATCGGAGAGTCAGTTCCCATAGATCCAAGAGGCTCTGCACCATTTTTTGCCATCGGCGTTACTAAAATTCGTAACTCTTCTTCTGTATATCCAAATGCTCTTTGACGACGGACTACGGATGAATGAGGATAAATAATGTGCTCACGTGGTGGCAGTTCACTGAGTTTCATGATTCCGTCATGCAACCACTTGCCGTAGGGAGCGCTTCTAGCCAATGAATCCTTGATCTCTTCATCTTCGATGATGCGACCTTCTTCAATGTCTACAAGGAACATTTTTCCTGGCTGTAAGCGACCTTTGCGAACAATCTGATCAGCAGGAAAATCTAAAACACCAACTTCACTTGCAAGTACAACTAAGCCATCTTTTGTTATCCAAAAACGAGAAGGGCGAAGTCCATTTCGATCGAGTACCGCGCCAATTTGATGTCCATCTGTAAACGTTACACATGCAGGACCATCCCACGGCTCCATCAAAGAAGCATGGAATGCGTAAAAATCTCTACGCTCTTGTGACATTGAAGTGTGGTTTTCCCATGCTTCAGGAATCATCATCAAAACAGAGTGCGCTAGTGAACGACCGCCTAGGTACAAGAGTTCGAGCACCTCATCAAATGATGCAGAGTCACTACCTGCTGGATCAACAATAGGGAAAATTCTTTTAATGTCCCCGGGGATTAAATCACTCTGAAGAAGAGTTTCGCGTGCGCGCATCCAATTGCGATTTCCTTTAACTGTATTTATCTCGCCATTGTGTGCAATAAATCGGTAAGGGTGCGCTAAAGGCCAGGATGGGAATGTGTTGGTTGAAAAACGTGAGTGAACAAGTGCTAACGGAGAAATTACTCTTTCATCACTGAGGTCAGGGAAGAAATCTTCAAGCTGACCCGTTGTGAGCATTCCTTTGTACACGATTGTCTTGGAAGAAAGAGAAGAAAAATAGATTGGCAGAGTATGTTCAACGCGTTTGCGCAGACAGAATGCAAGGCGATCTAATGTGATGCCTTTTTCATTCTTTAAACCTGCAATAAATAACTGTTCGAATCGTGGCATTACTGAGAGTGCAGTATTTCCCAGAGCGGAAGAGTTAATGGGTAACTCTCTCCACCCAAGGACTGTTAATCCCTCTTCGCGTGCAATTGCGGCAATCGATTCTTTTACATCTGCACTTGGTTCGATAAATCCGATACCAGTTGCATAAGAGCCTTCTGCAGGTAATTCAAATGTAACTGCGGAGCGATAAAAAGCATCAGGAACGCAAATAAGAATTCCGGCACCATCACCACTATCTGGTTCCGCGCCCGATGCACCACGATGCTCAAGATTGCGAAGTGCAGTTAAACCTTTTGCGACAATGTCATGTGTTGCCACTTTATTTAAGGTTGCAACCATTGCAACACCACAAGCATCATGCTCATTGGCAGGGTTGTATAACCCTTGTGCAATTGGATAATTGGATTGCAAACTCATGTGAAGAAGGCTCCAGTTGTCGGTGTGATGTCGGGACAACTTTGGCCCAAGTAAGTATTACGAGGAAAAGAGTAGCAAGAAGTAGGGCACTTCTAATAGTTGATTTGGGTAACTAAATCCCGCTTATGTGAGCCAATTGACCGATTCCGGCAGTAATTGCCATGCCCGCACAGCCGCCTAATAAGACTCGAAGCGTTGGCTTGAAAATGCTTGATCCCGCAATTCGCGCACTCAGAATTCCGGTAAAGATGAGGCCAACGATTGTGAAGGCGATGATGCTCCACGCCTTGGCTCCAGGTGTTGGGGCGAATGCCCCGAGGAAAGGAATGATTCCACCCACGGTAAAACTCGCAGCCGAAGCAATTGCAGCTTGCAGTGGACGAGCCTTTGAATGTGGATGTTGGCCTAATTCATCACGTAGATGTGCAGCCAGTGCATCCTTGTTATGCATTGCAATGGCAACTTGTTCTGCTAGTTCTGGAGTTAGCCCGCGATCAATATAAATATGTTTAAGCTCTTGTAACTCACCCTCTGGATCAATTGTCAAGTGTTGCATCTCCAATAAACGATCTGAATCTTCAATATCATTTTGTGAACGAACAGAGACATATTCACCAACAGCCATCGACATCGCACCGGCAGAAATTCCTGCAAGACCTGCAGTAACTAGAAAACTATCTGCTCTTGCTGCGGCGACACCAATTAACAGCGCTGCCGTAGATACCAAACCATCATTTGCTCCGAGTACAGCTGCCCGCAGCCATCCCGCCCGATGAGTTCGATGCTCAAGATTGCGAGCATAAACATCTTCAAGGGCCATATTTAAATCCTAGCCGACCTGCGTCCCAATCGTAGGTAATTAAGCAGTGCAAGTGTTGCAACAATGGCGCTTACCCAGACATTTATACGTAATCCTGCGATTAGATTAGCTTGATCAACGCGGATGGTTTCGATGACCAAGCGACCAATGCAATACAGGGCAACATATGCGCTAAACACCTGTCCTGCTGCCATTTTCTTGCCCAGCAGTATCAATGCAATTGCAACTGCGCTACACCAGATTAATTCATATAAAAATGTTGGGTGAAAGGTTTCAAAGGTCGAATAATTCTGCGGACGTGACTTCGCTGGAATCTCTAGCGCCCAAGGAAGTTCGGTAGGACGTCCAAAAAGTTCGGCGTTGAACCAATTTCCTAAACGGCCAACTGCTTGGGCTAGCAAAATTCCCGGAGCGAGTGCATCCATAAAGTGTGCAAAAGATGGCAGTTCTTTCTTTTTCATTTGAGCTTTATAAGCGAAATAAGCAGCGAGGGTTCCGACAGAAATTGCTCCCCAAATGCCTAGGCCGCCTTGCCAAATTTTTAGCGCATCAACTGGATTGCCATTTGCGCCAAAGTAATCAGCTGGTGATGAAATCACATGATAAATACGAGCTCCGATAATTCCGGATGGAACAGCCCACATTGCAACGTCACCAACAACACCTTGACCATTTGGCGTTAACGCTGTGAAACGCTTATCACCGAGCCATACGGCAACAACAATGCCGGTAATGAGGCATAACGCATAAAAGTGAATTGTTAGCGGACCGAGTTCCAGAACCGAAAGGCTCGGCGTTGGAATCGATCTAAACAAAGTTTTTACTTACCTTCTACAGCTCTAATAAATGCTGCAGGATCAAAGTAATCACCGAGTTCAGTCGCTGAAGTTGCACGGCGAATTTCTTTACCGTTAACAAATACTGTTGGCGTGGAGTTCACGTTCTGCTGACTGCCCGAAGCGGCAACGTTGTTGACCCATCCTTTGTAATCAAGATTTGCAACGCAGCTCTTGAATTTTTCGGAAGTAATCCCAACGCCTTCGCCGAGTCCGATTAAGTAATCAACTGTGATGACGCCTGAATTTTCTGCAGGTAAGTTCTGGTAGAAGGATTTATGGAATCCAAGGAACTTGTTCTCATCTGAGGCGCACGCAGCCGCATTAGCAGCTAAAACTGATTCTGGTCCTAGGAATGAAAGTGTGTGAAAGACTACTTTTGCTTTCTTTTCTTCAATGATTTTCTCCAAGTAATCGCCATTGGTCTGTTCAAAGCGAGCACACACAGGACACTGAAAATCTTCCCAGACATCTATGACAGGAACACCTGTGAGATCGCCGTTAAAAACGATTCCATAACCATCAGCTTTTGAAACACTTGAAGGCAGAGCTGCAGAAGTATTTTCTCGATTGCTCACCACAGAAAAAATTGCACCGATAGCGACAACAAAAGCAACCATTCCAATTACAAGATTGCGAGTTGTGTTATCTGGACCTTGAGGCGACTTTGCTGACATTGTCTCTATTCTCCCTGTAGTGGTGTGGATGTTTTATTCTTCGTTTTTTCAAGTGCAAACCTGGTGACAGGATAGCGAATAAGATAAAAACCTAGAAGCGCGAAGCCAATGTCGCGCAGAATTGTCTCTAAATACTTAGTTTCACTTGGGTCAATAGCGCCACCATCGCCGAAGCAACCGCAATCAATAGATAATCCTCTGGCCCACGCTTGAGCGATAGCGATGATAAAAGCAATCATCAGTGCCGAACCAAATATTGCGGCGTAACGAATTCCTACTCCAATAATGAGAAGTATTCCAGCACCAATTTCAAGCCACGGCAAAACTAATCCAAAAATATTTGCTAACCAGATTGGTAATAACTCATAGGCGCGAACTGCCATCATGGATTTTTCTGGAGTAAACGCTTTGAGGTAGCCGGCGTATAGAAGGATTCCACCCAACCCTAATCGGGCGAGTAAACCAATCCACGGTTGTGCTTTTTTCATCCTCTGCCCTCTCGAACACCAAGTGCTAATTGTTCAACAAGGGCTCGCACTGACTTTATTCCCGAATCCAAAGAGTCTGCATTGCTCAAGGCATTAATAAACGCCGAACCGACAATGACTCCATCTGCATAGGCGGCAACTTCTTTGGCGTGTTCGCGAGTCGAAACGCCGAGCCCAACAGCTACAGGAGTCTGCGTTACCTTCTTAATTCGATCTACTAGATCTTTAGCACCGGAGGAAATACCAGAGCGTGCACCGGTAACACCCATGAGAGATGCGGCATAGACAAAGCCTGAGCATTGCGCGGTAACTTTTTCTAAGCGCTGATCTGTCGTACTTGGTGCCACAACAAATATGGAGTTTATGTTCGAGGTGCTGCATGCAGATTTCCACGGCTGTGCTTCATCAACTGGCAAATCTGGTGTGATTACTCCGGACCCAGAGTTTGAGGCAATCGATGCCGCGAAAGCTTCAGTGCCATATTTTTCAATTGGATTCCAATATGTCATAACAACACTTGGGATTCCTCGAGATGTTGCGTGGGCAAGTGCTTCAAAAACTTCCTTTGCACCAGTTCCTGCATTTAAAGATGTATTTGCTGCTTCTTGAATTGTTGGTCCATCCATTACGGGATCGCTGTAAGGAAAACCAATTTCGATTGCATCTACTCCAGCATCGGCAAAAGCATCGATGACAGCTTTGCATCCTTCTTGCGTGGGATAACCCGCAGGAATATATGCGATTAAAGCCGCTCTATTTTCTGATCGAGTTTTTTCAAAAAGTTGTGCCAACGCAGTGGTCATTACAGCGGAATTCCAAAATACTCAGCAGCTGTGACTACGTCCTTATCACCGCGACCTGAAAGATTGATCAACAAGGTGGCATCTTTTCCTAGTTCGCGACCAACTTGTAGTGCACCAGCTAATGCATGTGCAGTTTCAATTGCTGGAATGATTCCTTCGGTTTTGCAGAGCAATGAGAATGCATACATTGCTTCGGCATCTGTAATTGCGCGGTACTCGGCCCTGCCAATGTCACTTAAGTAAGCGTGCTCAGGACCAACGCCGGGATAATCTAATCCGGCAGAGATTGAATGTGACTCTACTGTTTGGCCATTTTCATCTTGCAATAAATATGAACGCGCTCCATGGAGCACACCTGGTGTGCCCCCTGTGATTGTTGCGGCATGGCGACCAGTTTCAACACCGTCACCACCTGCTTCAAGTCCAATGAGTCGAACATCTGTATCTTTAATGAAGTCATAGAAGATTCCGATTGCATTTGATCCGCCACCGACACACGCAAGAACTGCATCTGGAAGTTTGCCGGTGAGTTCGATTACTTGTGCGCGTGCTTCTTCGCCAATAATCTTTTGAAAATCACGAACCATGGTTGGAAAAGGATGTGGTCCCGCTACTGTTCCAAAGAGGTAATTTGTTGTCTCAACATTTGTTACCCAATCGCGCATCGCTTCGTTGATGGCATCTTTGAGCGTTTTTGATCCTGTTGTTACCGGAATAACTTCGGCGCCTAACAATTTCATTCGAACTACGTTGAGTGCTTGGCGCTTCGTATCTTCTTCTCCCATATACACAACGCACTCGAGGCCCATCAGCGCTGCTGCAGTTGCAGATGCAACTCCGTGTTGGCCTGCTCCGGTCTCGGCGATAATTCTTTTCTTTCCAGATCGCTTTGCAAGAAGTGCTTGCCCTAAAACATTGTTTATCTTGTGGCTACCTGTGTGATTGAGATCTTCGCGCTTGAGAATTATTCGAGCACCACCTGCGTGCTCTGCAAATCGCTTAACTTCTGTAATGATGCTCGGACGACCTGAGTATGTCTTGTGTAAATGAGCGAGTTCAGCTAAAAATTCTGGATCTTTCTGCGCTGCATTATGTGCAGCTTCGATTTCATCTAAGGCACCAATCAGTGCTTCTGGAACGTAGCGACCACCAAATTGACCGAAGTGACCTGCTCGAATATCAGTAGATGAAGTAGTCATGTTCAAATCTTACTCGCGTCCAAGTAAATGCTGCACGGCGAATTCGGGGTCCCCCGCTCGCACAAATGCCTCGCCAACCAGAATTGCGTTTGCACCAGAGGCGACCGCAAAACTCACATCGGCTGGGGTGGATATTCCTGATTCGGCAATTCGAACCAGATGAGAAGGGATCAAGGGTAAGAGCTCTTTAAATGCAACAGGGTCAACATCTAAAGTTTTCAAGTTTCTCGAGTTAATGCCGATCATTTCACAAGGATTATCTAAAGCGATTTCCAGTTCTTGATGAGTGTGAACTTCTACGATTGCATGCATTCCTAACTCTTCTGTAAGAGCTAAATAATCAGAGAGTTGATTCTTAGAAAGTGCTGCAACTATAAGTAAAACCAGATCAGCACCGTGTGCGCGTGCTTCATAAAATTGGTACTGATCCACCATGAAATCTTTTCTTAAAATTGGCAGATTCACGGCTTTGCGTACTGCATCCAAATCCTCAAGTGAACCACCAAATCGGCGTCGTTCTGTAAGTACGCTAATGGCACTTGCTCCACCTTTTTCATAGCGTGATGCAAGTAGGGCCGGGTCTGCAATCGGTGCCAGTGAACCTTTGCTTGGCGATGATCTTTTTACTTCGGCAATCAGTGAGAGTGAATTGTTGATAAAACTCTGCAAGTCAGCTCGTGGTGGAGCAGCTTTATCAACTAACTCTTGAATTTGTGCGCGAGAGATTCTTCGACTCTCTAAATCTTCTTTAACACCTTCGATGATTGAATCAAGAACACTCATCATGAACGCCCATCAGTACTTGGATCTTCACCAAGATCTTGTCGGTTCCAGGAGTTCAACGTCTCTGGCTTTCGCTCATAACGAGTCGATAACTTAAAGCGCGAGGAAATAAGGAAAGCCACAAGGATGACAACAGCTATGGAGGCGATCGAGATCAAGATATTCGTCATTGAGTACTCGCTAAAAGATTGGCTGCGTGTACAGCGCCGAGTACAGCAGCAGCTTTGTTTCTGCACTCTTGATTTTCAGATTCCGCATCTGAATCAGCTACGACTCCAGCACCTGCTTGTACATAAGCTTTGCCATCTTTTATCAGTGCAGTTCGAATTACGATACAAGTATCAATATTTCCGGTGAAATCGATATAACCAATTGCGCCACCATAAAGCCCACGTCTAGTTGGTTCTAACTCTTCAATAATTTCCATTGCCCGCGGCTTGGGAGCCCCAGATAAAGTGCCAGCTGGGAAAGTTGCCTTGAACACATCTATCGGAGTTTCGCCATCAGCAAGCTGGCCCTCCACTGTTGAGACCAAGTGCATAATGTGGCTGAATCTTTCAATCTTCATGAATTGAGTAACGGACACAGAAGAAGGTTCACAAACCTTCAGTAAGTCATTTCTTGCCAAGTCAAC
>Ga0209033_1001928_pt1 | contig 11693 bp, 9 predicted proteins | sample LauGreFa1BDMLBDN_2_FD_188218 | JGI IMG/M metagenome (GOLD analysis project Ga0209033, IMG submission 188218) | Freshwater lake microbial communities from Lake Michigan, USA - Fa13.BD.MLB.DN (SPAdes) (version 2) | ecosystem: Environmental > Aquatic > Freshwater > Lake | place: Lake Michigan, USA...
GAATGAGGCGCGTCTCGCGCGCTACCTGTCGATCAACGATTTTCGACACGCGGCGCGCAGGCGTTTACCGCGTGCGGTCTTCGACTTTATTGATGGGGGAGCCGAGGACGAATTGACGCTGCGAGACAACCGACACGCCTTTGAGCGTATTCGCTTGATACCGCGTGTGCTCAACGATGTCAGTGCTCCGCAGATCGCGAGCGACCTGCTGGGTACCTCGGTGCAGGCGCCCTTGGTGATCGCGCCCATGGGCTCATGCATGCTGGCCTGGCCGCAAGCCGATATTGCCATGGCTCGCGCAGCCCATGCGCATGGCATCATCTACACGCTCTCCACCATGTCCACCACCAGCATCGAGCGCATGGCGCGTGCGGTGCAAGGGGCCTTGTGGTTTCAGCTGTATGTGTTGAAAGACCATGACTTCAACCTGCAACTCATCGACCGCGCACAGGCGCATGGCTATGGCGCGCTGGTGGTGACGGTGGATTTGCCAGCCGGTGGCAAACGCGAGAAGGACTACCGAAACGGAATTTCAATACCCCTGCGACCCAGCTGGGGCTTGCTGCGTGACGGTATCACCCATCCCGCCTGGGCTTGGCAGCTCCTGCGTGGGGGTCTTCCACAATTCGAGAATGTGGCGGGATATGGGGGCATGGCCGATAACGGCTTGCCCATTGCGGCGCGCGTGGGACAAAGCCTGGACGATGCTTTCAACTGGAGCAAACTCGCACGCATGCGGGAGCGCTGGAAAGGGCGCTTGCTGGTCAAGGGCGTGGAGCACCCCGAAGATGCCCAGCGATTGGTGGCCATGGGTGTTGACGGCATCTGGGTTTCCAACCATGGGGGTCGCCAGCTGGACGGCGCCATTGCCACGGCGGATGCATTGCCGCTGATGGCGCAAGCGGTGCCTGGCACACCATTGATCATCGATTCCGGTGTCAGGCGTGGCGTGGACGTGTTGAAGGCGCGTGCAGTGGGCGCCTCGGGTGTTGCGGTGGGGCGGGCCGCGTTGTACGGTGCCGCTGTGGCCGGTGAGGCCGGTGCTTATCGGGCGCTGCAAATTATCATTGACGAATTGAAGCTCTCCATGAAACTCGCCGGCGCAGCCTCGCTTACCGAGTTGGGTCCGCACTGGGTGGTGCGATAAGCACCCGCTGCGCTTGAGCGCGAGTGGGTCGCTGGGTGCGACCGCACTTCTCAATCCAGACGCTGTTCGGTCTGTCCATCAAACAGATGGACCTTGCTCACGTCGATGTCGAGATGGACGGTGTCACCCGGTTGCACCGAGGTGCGACCATGCATCACCAGGGTGAGTGGCGACCCCCCTACGTGAAGCAGCAGTTCGGTCTCGGCACCGGTGGGTTCCACCACCACCACCTGGGCCGGCACGCCTTGCTGGGTGGTGGACAAGGTCATATCGCTGGGACGGATGCCGTAATGAACGGTTCGCCCCGCATGACGGGCCAGGCTGGCGGGCACGGGCCACTGAACGCCTTGGGCCGCGACCGCTTGCGTGCCAGCCTTGAAGTCGCCTTTCACCACGTTCATGGCCGGTGACCCGATAAATTGCGCCACGAACAAGTTGCCCGGGATGTCAAACAGTTCCAGGGGCGTGCCAATTTGCTCGACGATGCCATCATGCATCACCACAATGCGGTCGGCCATGGTCATGGCCTCGATCTGGTCGTGCGTGACATACACCGTGGTGGTTTTGAGGCGTTGGTGCAATTCTTTGATTTCGGCACGCATGGCCACGCGCAGCTTGGCATCAAGATTGGACAGGGGTTCGTCAAACAGGAATACCTTGGGGTCGCGCACGATGGCGCGGCCCATGGCCACACGCTGACGCTGCCCACCGGAGAGCTCACGCGGATAGCGCTCCAGCAGCGACTCCAGGTTGAGGATGCGGGCCGCATGCGCCACACGCTCCTGCATCAGCTGCGCGTTGGCCTTGCGCAGGCGCAGGCTGAAGCCCATGTTCTCACGCACCGTCATATGAGGGTACAACGCGTAGCTCTGGAACACCATGGCAATGTCACGGTCCTTGGCCTCGAGGTCATTGACCGGGGTGTTGTCAATGATGATCTCGCCATCGGTGATGTCCTCAAGACCTGCGAGCATGCGCAACAGCGTGGATTTCCCGCAGCCCGAGGGGCCCACCAGCACCACAAATTCACCGTCGCGAATGTCAAAGCTGATACCGTGAATGATGTCGGTCTTGCCGAACGATTTCTTGATGTTGTGAAAGGATACGGATGCCATGTCGGCCTCTCAGGATTTGACGGCGCCAGATGTCAGACCTGACACCATGTAACGCTTGAACGTGTAATAAATGGCAGCCGGTGGCATGGCGTAGATGAGGCCGGTGGTCATCAAGAGCTCCCACGGTGAATCATCGGCAGACAGAAAGTTCCCCAGGGCCACCGCAACGGTCACGCTCTTGTCGTTGGACAGCAGCAAGAAGGCGTAGAGGTACTCGTTCCAGGCCAGCAGCAGCGAGTACGTGCCCACCGCGACCAGGGAAGGCACCATGAGGGGCAGGTACACCATGAAGAACAACTGCATGGGGGATGCACCGTCCATGCGAGCGGCCTCATCGAGTTCATAAGGCAGCTTGTCGGATGCTTGCTTGAGTACCCAGATGCAATAAGGCGAGGCAATCGTCACCATGGCCAGAATGAGCGCCCATTGCGAATTGAGCAGCCCATACAGCCCCATGGTCTTGTACATCGGCACGGCCAGAAAAGCCGCCGGGATGAAGTAGGTGAACAGCGCCAGATTCATCACGGTGCGCCCACCACGCACTTTCAGGCGGCTGATGGCAAAGGCTGCGCACGTGGCGATCAGCAGGGTCAGGAAACCCACGGTCAGGGCAATCAGCAACGAGTTACCCATCTGGATCCAGAAGTGGTCCAGGTAGAAGTGCTTTTGATGGAACACAAAGTCAAAGTTCTGCAGCGTGGGTTCCTGGGGCCAGAGCCGACCCGAGGTGGCCGAGTCTCTGGCGGAGATGGCGAACAAAAACATGTGATAGATGGGCACCAGTGTCCACACCAGCACCGGAATGCCAATGAGCAGCAACTTGGCTTCCGTGGTCACGGTTTTGAGGAAGGATCTCTTCATGGCCGCGCCTTTATTTGGAGAGTCGCTTCATCATGTAATACACCAGCGGCAGCACCAGCGGTAAGGCCACCACGATCGAGGCCATGGCCAGATCCACCTGGTCGAGACGCAGGTAGCGAATGCCCAGCGTGGCCAGCACGTGCGTGAGGTCGGCGGGCCCGCCGCCAGTCAGCAAATAAACGCTGTTGAAGTCACCCAAGGTCCAGATCATCGAGAGCAGGGTGGAGGTGAGGTAGAGCGTCTTCATCGAGGGCCAGGTGATGAAGCGAAATTTTTGCCAGGTGGTGGCTCCATCGACCGAGGCCGCTTCATACTGATCCGAGGGAATGGCCATGCGACCGGCTAGCAGAATCAGCGTCCAGAACGGCAGCGACTTCCAGATGTGCATGAGCATGGAGAAGGTGAGCGCCAGCGTGGGGTCGTTCAACCAGTTCGGACCGTCCAGGCCTGTCATTCGAAAGATGGTGCTGTTGATGACCCCCCATTCCGGGTTCAGCATGAAGCGTACCGAGAGGATGGTCGGTATCGAGGGGACCGCCCAAGGCAGGATGAACAAGGCGGAGATGATCTTGATCCACCAGCGGGTCTGAATGAAAAAGCCCGACAGCAACAGCGCCAACACCATCTTCACATTGATCGCCACGACCAGAAATACCAACGTATTGACGGCGGTTCGAAAAAAAATAGGATCTTCAAAGAGCTTCACATAGCTCTCGGGGTGGCGTGCCAACCACAGCCCGTAACACACGGGGTACAGCACAAAGACCAGGAATATCAGCAAGTAAGGCACCACCAGCCAACGGCCCCAGAACTCCCAGGACGAACTGGTGCGCGCGGGCGCGACAGCAGATGGCAGGGTCGCGGATTCGGACATCGTCACACTCTCTAACAAAAGGGCGGCTGCCCATCACAGGCAGCCGCCATTCTCGTCAACGCCTGATCAGCGCGCGACGGTCTTGATGCGGTCAATCATTTCATCGACCGCCTTCTCCACCGGCACTTTTTCATTCAGCACGCGGTTCATCGCCTTGGCCCAGACGTTTTCGTTGTTCAACTGGGTGAAGCGGAAGTTCTTGGTGAACTCAAAAGTCGAGGTGCCGGCCATGAACTGGTCATACACGGCCTTGCGATGCACGTCCTCTTTCCAGAACTTGCTTTGCTGACCGGTCTTGGTGACTGGGAACCAGCGGCCCAGGGATCCCTCGACGTAAGGCGTGAGATTTTCCTCCTGCAGGATGAAGCTGAGGAACTCCTTGGCGCGCGCCTTGTTCTTCGAGTCTTTGAAGATCACGCCAGTTTTGATGGCGGCGCGGTAGGTCATCTTGCTGCCGTCGGGCTTGTTGGGGAAGCCTGCCGTTTTGATCAGCTCGGTGTAGTTTTTCTTGGCCGTGGCACGCTGGGCCTCGGTCAAGGTTGAGTTATTCATGTCGTCGAGCCATTTGGCGGCGATCGAAATGGTGGCGTTGTGGGTCATCACCGTGGTCCTGTTGTGGAAGGCCACGTTGTTGTCCGGATCTTTCCAGCTGGTGGAAGACGGTGGCGTACAGCCCTTGGCATAAACCGCCGTGTAATCGGAAACGGCCGCAATCAGGCCTTTGCGCACGTCCGGATCATCGACCAGCAGCTTGCCCGAATCATTCACGAGCTTGATGTTGTAGGCGTCCATGAACGTCAGGAACGAGAAGAACGAGTCGGTCGAGTCCACGCCCATCGGCTGGCCGATACCGAAGGTGCGCTGGCCAGTCTTTTGGCGTGAGGCCGGTTGCACCTTGTCGCACCAGAAGCTCCAGTACTCTTTCCAGGTGGTCGGGATGTCCGTGTCCTTGAATCCGGCGTCGGCCAGCATGTCAGCCCAGTACTGGATGTGCATGGTCTGCTGCTTGATCGGGAACGCGTAGTAACTGCGGGTCTGCAGCTTGTTGTTGAACAAGAAAGTGGTTTCCACCGTGTTCGGCGCAAACTTGGCGCGCAGTGGGTTGATCACGCTGGAGATATCCTCGAGCTTGCCGTCATAGGCCCAGGAGGCCGTGGTCTGGAAGTCGTAGGTGTCCGAGTAGGCCAGATCAGGCGGGCTGCCAGCGTCCAGCGCGGCCACGGTCTTGGGGATCATGTCCTGGATCGGGTATTGCGACAACTCGATCTTGACGTTCTTGTATTTGGTTTCGTATTTCTTGATCGCGGCGAACAGTGCATCGTCTTCGGCCTTGTAAAAGCCCTTGACCCACCAGACGGTGAGTTTTTCCTGGGCACTGGCCGCACCGCCTGCCACCAGGCCGGCGGCGAGAAGCGTTGCTGAGACAACAACTTTGAGTTTCATAGACATCTCCTTGAGTGATCGTCGTTGGGTTGGAAATCAGGGGGCTGGCGCGGCGCTTGAGTTTGCGCGCTGCTGAAATGGCTTGGACAGGGACCATGGCGGGTCCCGGTGTGTCAATGGGGTGTCCATCGGGCGAAGGAGCATCTGTCCGGATCATAGGACCATTGCAACGAGGGGTCTGCCCTCGCTTTCCCTAGGACAAATAAGGCTTGGAGCAGGTACTTACTCTTGATCGATCTTTCTCTCGGCCATGACTTTTCGTAAATTGTTGATATCACGTTCCACCCGGGTGCGGAACTCGGTGGGACTACTCGCCTGAGGTTGTCCCCCCAGTTCCACGAGTCGTTGACGAATGGCGGGTGTCTCCACCACGGCCCGAATTTCGCGGTTCAACCGCTCCACGATGGCCGGCGGGGTGCCAGGAGGCGCAGCAATGCCCAGCCAGGATTCGAACACCATGCCCGGGTAAAAATCTGCCACCGCTGGAACACCCGGGACCGGGCTTTTGCCTGTGGGGGAGGTCACGGCCAGAACGCGAACCCGTTGATCCTTGAGGAGGGACGCGGTCAGCGTCATGGTGTCCACCATCACATCGATGCGGCCCGCCAACAACTCGGTCATGGGGCCTACGCCGCCCTTGAAAGGAATGTGATTGAGTTGGATATTGGCCTCGGATTCAATCCATTCGGTCGCCAGGTGCATGGCCGTGCCCACGCCCACCGAGGAGTAACTGATCTTGCCGGGTTCAGCCTTGGCGCGTTGAACCAGATCTTGAAACGATTTGAAGGGGGAGTCCGGTACCACCGACAGTGCCAGCGGGTAGGTGGTGATTGTGCTGATCCAGTTGAAGTCATTCACGGGGTGAAAGGGCAATTGCTTTCTCATGGCGGCGCTGCTGGCATGGCCGCTGGGAATGAAGAGCAAGGTATAGCCATCGGGCGCTGCGCGCACCATCATCTCGGCAGCGATGTTGCCGCCTGCACCGGGCTTGTTGTCGACCACGACACTGTGTCCCAGCCGATCCCCTAGCGGTTTGGCGATCAGCCGTGCCACGATGTCCGAGCCCCCGCCAGGCGGATAGCCCAGCAAGAGTCGAATGGGCTTGGCGGGCCAATCCGCCGCGGATTGTGCCCAGGCCCAGGAACTCAGTGCCAACAGGCACAAGCCCAGGGCGCTTCTCAGGGAGCGGGAACGGATGGGTTTCACGAGACTGTCGTGGCGCATGGCATACGATCCTGTGGTGAAGTCGACGAAACATTCTAGAAGGCTCCCAACAGTCCGCAATGGCTGCAACCCTAGGAACCGGTGTGGTTGTCATCCACGACAGCCCCTCGATTGAATTACAGTAGTCGCACCATCACCGCTCACGCATGCCCCATGAAACGAGACCAGGTCCTTGACCGCACCCGTCACTGGTTTGACGCAGGCCATTACCAGTCGCTGCTGTCACGCCGGGTGGCCATGCCCACGGCCAGCGATCAGCCTGGTAACCAGGACGTATTGCGGGCCTATCTGTCGCAGGAAATGGTGCCTGATCTGATGGCGAGCGGGTTTGAATGCCAGGTGTTTGACAACCCGGTGGCCGACGCGCCGCCGTTGATGGTGGCCAGACGCATCGAGGGTCAGGGTCTGCCGTGTGTCCTGACCTACGGGCATGGCGATGTGATCAATGGACAGGACAACCAGTGGCGAAGCGGGCTGCAACCTTGGCAGATGACGATCGAGGGTGACCGATGGTATGGGCGCGGCACGGCCGATAACAAGGGTCAGCACACGGCCAGCCTCTCGGCGTTGAAGCAGGTGATCGATGCCCGCGGGGGACGTCTGGGCTACAACGTCACGGTGTTGCTGGAGATGGGCGAGGAGGCGGGCAGCCCGGGTTTGCGCGAATTTTGTGAACACCATCGTGACTTGTTGGCGGCGGATTTGCTGATTGCCTGCGATGGTCCTCGCGTGCATGCCCAGCGGCCCACTGTGTTTTTGGGATCCAGGGGATTGGTGAACTTCACGCTATCCCTGCAAAGCCGCGAGCGCGCTTACCACTCAGGCAATTGGGGCGGGGTATTGACCAACCCCGGTATTCGCATGGCTCACGCCGTGGCCACCCTCACCGATGCCAGCGGCCGCATGCAAGTGCCAGGGCTGTTGCCGCCGGCTGTGTCGGCCGATATCCGTCAGACCTTGGCCGAGGTCAGCATTGGTGGCGGAGACGACGACCCGCTCACCAATCCCCGCTGGGGGGAGCCAGGCTTGAGCGAGGCCGAGCGTTTGATGGCCTGGAACACGATTGAAGTGCTGGCCATGGGGGCAGGCAACCCCCAGCGCCCTGTGAATGCCATTCCACCCAACGCGGTGGCCCATTGCCAATTGCGCTTTGTGCCGGGAACACCTTGGCAGCAGTTGGCGGACATCGTGCGCGCGCACCTGGACGCTCACGGCTTTGACGATATTGAGGTCAAGGTCAAATCCACCAGCCCGGCCACGCGTCTGGATGTCAAGCACCCCTGGGTGTCATGGGCCTTGACCTCGATCGAACGCAGCGTGGACAAGCCGGCCACCTTGCTGCCCAACCTGGCGGGGTCGCTGCCCAATGATGTGTTTGCCGAGGTGTTGGGCTTGCCCACGATCTGGGTCCCACATTCGTATCCGGCTTGCGCCCAGCATGCGCCCAACGAACATTTACTGGCGAGCGTGGCGCGTGAGGGCATGACCTTGATGGCCGGCTTGTACTGGGACTTGGCGGAGCCAGCCTCGGGCGCTCCTTGGTTCAAGGGATAGGTCGCCCCAGGGCAGCAAGCATTCAGCAGACATCCTACAAACGGGGGATTCTTCTAGGCGCTGCGTCTATCTAGGATCAGGGTTAGCCGGGCCGCCTAAGTTTCGAGGCCCGGGTTATCATGGTTGGTGATGCGTTAAGCCGACCGATTTGCCACCAGGGATGATCGACTTGTCATGACTGCCGCACGCAAAGAGTGGACCCAAGAACATCAACACCAGCTCAAAGGCGCACGCCTGCAAGCCGGTGTGAGCGATGTGGCCTTTGCGCGCGACAACGCGATCGCCTTGCGACACCTGCAACAACTGGAAGAAGGCGGTTCGTCGGCGTTTTATTCTGAATCGATCAAGTACGACATGGGGGCCAAGCTGCTCAAGCGCTTGGGCGTCGAGCCGCATGTTGCCAACGCTGTGGATACAGTGCCAGACCTTCCCAAGGCCGGGCCAGACCAAACAGCCGCCACAGTGGACACAGCTTCCAGCGTGGTGCCCCCCGAACCGCTGGCAACCCTACCCGGCCCGGCGGCTGTCGCTCAGAAGACGTCTCACTCTCGCCTGTCCACGATCGTGCTCTCGCTGGTGGGGGTGGGGTTGATCGTGGCCGGTATCAGTTTGATTCCATCCATCCATCCGCCTGGCGCGACGCAAGGGGTGGTGCAAGTCTCGGCTACAGCGCCACTCACTGAAGCGATGCCTGCTCCACGTGGCACTGAGTCTGGTGCTGCTGTCCAGGAGGATCGCGTGGGCCAGGCGGCGTCGGCTGACAAATCCGCGGCAACACCCGCAGGGACCGCGACAAGCTCCGCCGCGCTGGTGCCCCCCTCATCGCCTGAGTTGTGCAACACGAACGGCGCTGCGCAGACCATCGTGCCGTCGCAGCCCTCAAAGGCCGCCGACTATGTGTATGTCACCGCCGTGAGCGATGTGAGCGTGTGCGTGCGCGATGCTGCTGGCCAGGTGACCCGAAAATCATTGCAGGCGGGTCAGAGTGTCAACATCCCTGGGCAACAGCCCTTCGAGGTCACGGGCGAGAATCTGAACCAGTTGCGGGTCTTCTTTCAGGGGCAACGCATCTGGTTCCAGGCCGAGGCCACCCGCTTGCGCCTGACCGCGGCGACAGCCAGCGATTGAATCCCGCAAGCGTTCCGATAGACTCCCCACGAGTCGCAACGCATGCAGGAGTGGAGAGATCATGCACATTGGTATCGCTGGTACAGGAAAGATGGGAGCCGCCATGGCGGTTCGGTTGCAATCCCTGGGTCACCAGGTCACGGTTTGGAACCGCACCCGAGCGCGCGCCGAGCCCTTGCTGGCTACCGGCATGGGCTGGGCCGATACCCCGCAGGCGCTGGCCGACGCCACCGAGGTGGTGATCAGCATCATCACCAACGACCAGGCCCTGGATGAAGTCTATGGGTCTGCCACCGGCCTCTTCAAGGCCCGTGAACCGAATCGTCTGTTCATCGAAATGAGCACCGTGCCGCCGGGCAAGCAGGAGGCCATGGCAGCGCTGGCGCGGGCTGCCGGGGTGGCTTACCTGGAGTGTCCCGTCAGTGGAAGTATCGGCCCCGCGCGGGAAGGCAAGCTCATGGGCTTTGCCGGTGGTGAGGCCGAGGTGCTGGAACGGGCTCGACCCGTGCTGGAAGGCGTGTGCCGCCGAATCGAACACGTGGGCCTGCATGGAGCCGGTGCGCGCATGAAGCTGGCCATCAACTTGCCCCTCATGGTGTATTGGCAAACCTTGGGTGAGGCCTTGTCCATCATCGAACCGCTGAATCTCGATCCGAAACTGGTGGTGGAGCTGTTCAGTGAATCGTCGGGGGGCCCCAACATGTTGAAGGTTCGTGGGGGCATGCTGACGCAGGCCCTGGCCCATGAGCCCAGCGAGCAAGTCACGGTGCAATTGGCGGTGATGCGCAAGGATGTGCGCTCCATGCTCGAGCACATCCAGTCCATGGGACGCTCCGCTCCCCTGGTCGAAAACACGTTGCAGCAATTTGACCGGGCTGCCGCGCAGGGCCTTGACGAGGCCGATTGCACCCGCTATCCGGTCTGGTGGGTTGACTCACGCAGCTGACTCGAGCCCGGATCGTCGCCAGGCAAGTATGGGGCAAGTGGCGATAAAGCCTGGCCCCGCCCACCGGGCATCAATCGATCTTCATGTCACGAATCACCGGGCGGTACTGGTCCATCTGACGTTTGAGCATGGCTTCCTGCTCGGCGCCGCTGGAGCCAACCGGCTCAGCGGCGAGTTCGTTCAAGCGACGAATCACCTCGGGGGTTTTCAAGGCTGCAGCGATTTCGCGTTGCAACACCTCTAGCACGTCGCGCGGTGTTTTGGCCGGAGCGAACAAGCCATTCCAGCCCTCCAGTTCCAGGTTGGGAAAGCCCAGTTCACGCACGGTGGGTACATCCGGCAGGATGCTCATGCGGCGCGAGGCCGTGGTGGCGATGGCCTTGATCTTGCCGGCACGGATATCGGCCAGCGACGAGGACAACTGATCTCCACCGATCTGAATGCGCCCGCTCAGCAACTCCTGTTTCAAGGGGGCCGCCCCTTTGAAGGGCACGTGCTGCATATCGACCTTGGCCTCACGCTTGAATGCTTCACCAAGGACATGCACGGCAGATCCTGGACCGGTAGAGCCGTAGTTGTATTGCAGTTGCGGCTGGGTGCGCAGCAGGTTGGCGAGTTCGCGCAAATCTTTGGCGGGGACGCTCGGGTTGGCGGTCAGCACAAAGGGAACGTACACAACGATGGAGACGCCGACAAAATCGGTTTCAGCATTGAAGGGCGATCGGTTGGACAGCGATTGCGCCACCGAAGACAACGGGAAGGTGATGTTGTGCATCAACAGGGTGTGACCATCCGGCGCAGCCTTGGCCACGATGTCTGCACCGATGGCGCCCCCGGCACCGGCCTTGTTCTCCACCACCACGGGTTGTCCCATGGTCTCGCTCATGCGCTGTGCCAGGATGCGTGCCACGATGTCGGTGGTGCCGCCCGCGGGGAAGGGCACGATCATGCGGATTGGCTTGCTGGGAAATGTTTGAGCCATGGCCCCCAGTGTGAGGCCGCAGCCCAGCAACCAGGCGGTTAACAGCCGGCGGCTGTGCTGCCAACCCGAGCGGACGGAATGTGAAGTCGTTGTGTTCATGAAAATCTCCTGTGTGTGATCGAGGTCATGACGTCAGGGTCGAGCGCGGAGTGTTGCGCGCATCCGATGACGAGGTGGCAACGGGCTGGGGCGTGCCAAGGCCGAGTTGACCCACCACCTCAAACAGGCGGCGAATCGCGTCGGCCTCGATGTGCCGGGTGATGAACACCAAACGTGAGTCATGGTCATCGCTGGGCCAGCGGTCGAGTTCGACGGGCGGGTGAAACAGGTGTTGTACGCCTTGCACCACCACGGGCTTTCCCTCGACGTTCACAATGCCCTTGACGCGCAGCAAGTCGGGTCCACGCATCTGGGTCAGC
>Ga0209033_1001930_pt1 | contig 11687 bp, 8 predicted proteins | sample LauGreFa1BDMLBDN_2_FD_188218 | JGI IMG/M metagenome (GOLD analysis project Ga0209033, IMG submission 188218) | Freshwater lake microbial communities from Lake Michigan, USA - Fa13.BD.MLB.DN (SPAdes) (version 2) | ecosystem: Environmental > Aquatic > Freshwater > Lake | place: Lake Michigan, USA...
ATCTTGAATTCATTCTGCGTAATTGCTGGATTAATTCCTGCTTGAAGGAATTATCGTGAATAAAGCAACCTACTCAGCCATCTATTTATATGAGAACTCGATTGTGTGCTTAAGATATAAAATAGTCTTATTGATTATATAAGCTCAACACTTGTTTTACATAATTCTGAGTTTCAGGGTAAGGTGGGATAGAATTATTATGATTGATCACTGCATTCTCTCCCGCATTATAAGCAGCGAGAGCAAGCGCCAGATTAGGCTTAAAAAGTTTAATTAGATGTTTTAAATAACGAGTGCCGCCGTCAACATTTTGATCAGGATCATTACGATCAATTACACCAAAACGTCTGGCCGTATCAGGCATTAATTGCATCAAACCCATAGCACCTTTGGATGATTGCGCAGATGAATTGTAAGCCGACTCAGTTTGTATAACAGCATGAACTAATTTAGCATCGACCTGATGTCTATAAGCAGCTTGTTCTATAAGGTCGTTAAATCGAAGCTTATTAGTTCCAGTAAAATTATTAAATTTTACCGACTCCATGTTTAACGTATTTTTTAAAACCGAATACTCAATAGGTCTACTCTTGATGATACGTTTATAAAGGCTGTTTCTTGGCTCATCGGTATAATAAATACGACCACGATTATCAGTATACTTATAAACATCCGCCATCACGACATTTGAGAGACATAAGGCGAGCAACAAAACTGTAATTCTCATCGTTTCTACCTATTCCCCTAAAACATCCTCTTTAATCACTATTAAATTGGCCGCTTTAACCGCCTTATGTCTGGCTTCTTCGATATTCTTACCCGTCGCCAGAGCAACCCCCATTCGTCTGTTTACAAATGCTTCCGGTTTTCCAAATAATCTGACTTCCGTATCAGGTATTGCAAGAGCTTCAGCCAAGCCATGATATTCAACACCCCTAGCATTAATGCTGCTTAAAACAACAGCACTCGCTCCTTCATTATACAAAGTAGTGTTTACAGGTAATCCTAAAATGGCCCGTGCGTGCAAATCAAATTCATTCTGCTTTTGAGTCACCAGTGTCACCATGCCCGTATCATGCGGTCTGGGACTGATTTCACTAAACCAAACGTCATCACCCTTAACAAATAACTCAACACCAAACAAACCAAGACCGCCGATTTCATTAGTTACTTTAAAAGCAATAACCTGCGATCTGTTTAAAGAAGTGGCGCTCATTTGTTGAGGCTGCCAACTTTCCCGATAATCGCCATTTTTCTGTAAGTGTCCAATAGGTGCGCAAAAGGAGGTTTGTATAACGCCACTCTCATCTAAAGCACGCACAGTCAGTAGTGTAATTTCAAAATCAAAATCAATCATACCTTCGACAATCACTTTACCTGTATCCACTCTGCCACTGTACTTAGCATAATCCCAGGAAGATTGAAGCTGCTCAGCACTTTTAACTAAGGACTGACCCTTACCTGATGATGACATGGTTGGCTTAATAAAACACGGATAGCCAATACCATTTTCGACAGCTGCTTGTAATTCCTCAAAATTTTGTGCAAACGCATACCTTGAAGTCGGTATTTTTAGTTGCTCGGCAACAAGGGTTCTAATACCCTCCCTGTTCATGGTTAACTGGATAGCCCTAGCATTGGGCACAACAGTAGAGCGCCCCTGTAGCTCTATATCAACCAACGCCTCCGTGGCAATTGCTTCAATTTCAGGAATAATAAAATCCGGTTGCTCCAATGCTATCAACTGTTTCACTGCGTCAACATCGGTCATATCTATAACATAACTGCGATGAGCAACTTGGTGGGCAGGCGCATTCTTATAGCGATCAACTGCAATAACTTCAACGCCATAACGTTGCAGGGAAATAGTTAACTCTTTTCCTAGTTCACCACTACCCAAGAGCAGAGCACGTGTTGCATTATTAGTTAATGGGGTACCTATTATCATTGGGCATTTGCCAAATAGTTGTCTATATCTTCTTTTGAAAAACCTATTTTTTTAGCTACTCGATCAGCATGACTTACACGAGAGATCCCAGTAATTAACTTATAGGTTGGCGCATTATCAGCAAATTCAACCTGTCTTGGTAACCCTATGCGTTGATTCACAAACTCATCAACTAATTGATGGTTATGTGTAATTAAAATAGTACTATTTCCCTTGCGATAAAAACCATTCAGGACATTCGATGATGATTCCATTTTTTCTTCAAAGGTCGTACCTTCTGATAGTTCATCCAAAACGACCAAGCTTTTAGGCGTTGTTGCCAGGAATATATCTTTAGTTCTTTTCAATTCAGTACCAAACCGTCCTTCCCCATCATTCAAATGACTTACTTCTGATACTTGATAAAAAATCCTATCCGCGACCGTCAATTTCGCTTCTTTTGCCGGCACATAACAACCAATTTGTGCCATCAGTTGTATTTGCGTGATAGTTTTGCAAAAAGCGGTTTTACCACCACTATTAGGTCCCGTTACTAACACTAACTTATCATCTTCCAAGACAAAATCATTACCCACGTAAGCGGGATTTTCTTTAGCCAAAATTGGGTTTTTGGCATCAATCAAATTAATCCGGTGATGTTCACCTTCAATTAACTCGGGCAATACGATTGGACTACCAAATACATCAGCAAACTTGATAAAAGACAAGAGTTCATCCAATTGCCCAACTGCTTCCAATGTTTCAGCAACATCAATCGAATGTCTATAAATCTTTCTAAGTGGGATTATGCAACTATCACGGTCAAAACTGCCGATTATCGGATAATAAAGCAGTAACAAAGGCACTACAAAAATAATTGCTGTCGGAATGGCTTCACTTGATAGGCTAAACATATCTGTTGGAAAAAATCGCGCAAAACCCCAGAAAAATCCTACAAAAAGTGCTATCAATAATGGCTTAAATAAGCGTGGTCTAAATATTATGGCAGGAGAAAATGAATCACTTCTTTCCTGTTTTGATTGTATTCCACTTTCAGAGATATAAGCAGGGCCTTCCATCAATGAATAGGCTATTGAATTTTCGAATGATTTTATTTTATCGAACAGTGTTTTGAGATAAGTACTTTGTGGGACACTAACATCATGAATTTGGGCAACCAATTCAAGCATAAAGCGAACACCTCTTTTGTATTGAAGATAACCATAACCTTCAATTTCATGCTCTTCTTTTGCCGTACCAAAAGTACCCAAAAACTCTCCAAACAAGAGGGAATAAAAGTTTTTTTCATGGCTAGCTGCGGTTTTTATAATATTTTCAAGTCCATCCTTTAATGCTGGATTACTTTGTATTTCTTTAACTGCATCCTGTTTTAACTTAATTTCGTCCAGGTTATCCAGAGGTTGTGTTAAAGAACGATATAGAACAGCTGAACCAATAATCATCGAAGTGTCATTTAATGCATCAAACAATTTATCAACTTCAATAGTATTGAAAACACTTTGATCGATAACACTCTCACCAGTTGCTAAAGGAACAGTAGATTTAACGATAGGCCATAAACCTTGCCAACCTTCTAATAATGTTTTTTTTATCATTTTTAACTCTTTAGTTATCGAACCTGTTAAAAACTACAGTTTTAAGAAGAACATAGATACAAACAACAATTACTATCGTGCCTGCTTCATTACTATAGCAAGTTAAAGTTTTTGTTCAATTAAACCGACTATAACATTAACGTGTTCGTCTGACTCGTTAAGTGCTGGAATATATCGATAAGCCGTTCCACCGGCTTCCATAAAGATAGCCTTATTTTCCATTGCTATTTCTTCGAGTGTTTCCAAACAATCAACAGCAAAGCCTGGACACACAACATCAACTGTTTTAACTCCCAGTCCGGGAAGTTCCTCCAATGTATCTACACAATAAGGTTTTAGCCATTCTGCCTTACCAAAACGAGACTGAAAAACTATCATCCATTGTTTTTCATTAAGGTTAAGTTTATCTGCAATCAAAGCGGCTGTTTTATGACAATGATGAAAATAAGGATCGCCCCATTTCGTTAACACTGCAGGCAGCCCATGAAATGACATGATTAATAATTCATTTTTGTCCTGCTGATGCCATGCTTTTTCAATAGATTCAGCAACTGCTGTAATGTAGTGACTATTTTGATGGTAATCACTTATAAAGTGAAAGCTTGGCAGATGTCGCCATTGATTAAGCTCTTTAACTAAATCATCATAAATAGATGCTGTAGTGGTAGACGAATACTGTGGATATAAGGGTAAAACGATGACATCAGTGATCCCGATTTTCTGAAACTCTTTTAATCGGTTCGCTATTGATGGCTCACCGTAACGCATCGCATAGGTTGTGAAAATACCATCAGGGCTAAGCTTACTATCAACTTTCTCCGTTAATTGTTGGGTTAAATAGGTTAAAGGAGATCCTTTCTCATGCCATACCTTACGATAAGCTTTTGCTGATCGACTCGGCCTAAATGGCAAAACAAAAAAATTTAGAATCATCCACCATAAAGGACGAGGTAAATTAACGACACGGGGATCCCACAAAAAATCCGCCAAAAAACGTCTAACTGCCTTGGTAGTGGGTGCAGTTGGCGAACCAAGATTTGCCAATAATACCGCTGTTTTTTTTATCGTCATAAAACCTATCTATTAATCAAATTTAAAAACTCTGAGCGGGTACTAATTTCAGTACGAAAAACTCCAGTCATAACTGAAGTAGTCATAACCGAGTTTTGCTTTTCAACACCTCGCATCATCATACATAAATGCTTGGCCTCAATAACCACCGCAACACCTCTAGCACCAATAGAAAGTTCAATGGCATCAGCTATTTGTTTAGTGAGTTTTTCTTGTATTTGTAATCGACGTGCGTACATATCAATAATGCGAGCTACTTTTGATAAACCTAACACTTTGCCTTGAGGTAAATAACCAACATGACATTTACCAATAAAAGGTAACAAATGATGCTCACATAATGAATATAATTCGATATCCTTAACGATGACCATATCTTCAGTATCTGCAGTAAAAATAGCGCCATTGAGCACTTTTTCTAACGTCTTATCGTAACCGTTATTAAGAAACTTGAATGCTTTAGCGGCGCGTTTGGGCGTATCAATCAAACCTTCACGATTTAAATCCTCTCCGACCGCTTCAATAATTCTGGAAAAATGCTCTTCCATGTCTTCATTCTCACTTATAAAAAAATATCGGAAAGTATAGCACTACCCGATAAATTGCGACCATATTTTGAGAATATCCAAGCCATCAATAAAAAAAATGATATTAGTCCTAAAAATTATCATTGCCTTGTATATTTTAGAGCTTCTAAGATTACATTTTCATTGGCATCTGGTCGGCTTACATTTTCACTGATATATCTACGCCAATTTCTTGCACCTGGCTCCCCATGAAAAAGCCCCAGAATATGACGTGATACACTATTTAATCTACCTTCTGCTTTAATTTGCGCGTGAATATAAGGTATTAATAACTGAACAATATCATGACGTGAAGAAGGGCTTCTATCATCACCATAAAAACGCTTATCAACCTCCGATAGGATATAAGGATTCTGATAAGCTTCACGCCCCATCATCACACCATCGACATTTGTGAGTATCTCTTCTGCCTGATCCAATGAAGTTATGCCGCCATTGATAATAATCTCTAATTGTGGAAAATCTTTTTTTAGTTGATACACCAAGTCATAGCGCAACGGAGGGATTTCACGATTTTGTTTGGGGGATAAGCCGCTTAACCAAGCCTTTCTGGCATGTACTATAAAAGTTTTGCATCCTGCGTTTGCAATGGTATCAATGAAATGCAAAAGTTCTTCATAAGAATCACGTTCATCTATACCTATTCTTGATTTGATAGTGACTGGAATAGCAACAACTTGGGACATTGCTGCAACACATTCTGCAACTAAATCCGGTTCAGCCATTAAACAGGCACCAAAACGTCCGTTCTGAACTCTGTCGCTGGGGCAGCCAACGTTCAAATTCACTTCATCATAACCATAGTCCTCAATCATCTTGGCACAGATAGCTAGCTCCTTTGGATTGCTTCCTCCCAATTGAAAAGCAAGTGGATTTTCAATGTCACTAAAGTTTAAAAACCGATGGTGATTTCCATGAATTAAAGCCCCTGTCGTCACCATTTCTGTATACAACAAAGCATGCTGCGAAATCAGCCGATGAAAAAAGCGACAGTGCGTATTTGTCCAGTCTAGCATTGGGGCAACACAGAATGCTCTATTTATTATTTTTCGATCATTGTGGACCTTATTGATTTGTTTATTCATTTAACACTTAAAGGCATCTACTTATAACATTGCACAACAGGTAAGCCGGCAACACAATGATGATAAAAAAAGTCTAACAATAAGCTCTAAAAATATCTTGTTTCTAAAGCCTTTGACTAATGTCCTGATAGTGGCGCATTTTTTCACCCGTATAAATTTGTCGTGGGCGATAAATAGTCACTTGTTCACCATGTATCATTTCTCGCCAATGCGCCAACCATCCTGGCATGCGACCGATTGCAAAGAGAACGGTAAACATATTGGTTGGTATGCCAGCGGCGCGGAGTATGAGTCCCGAGTAGAAATCCACATTGGGATATAGTTTCCGCGAGATAAAATAATCATCACTCAATGCTATTTCTTCCAGTCGTCGGGCAATATCTAACAGGGGATCATTGACACCAGGCTTATTTAATAATTTATCACAATGTTGTTTTAATACTTGCGCGCGTGGATCAAAGTTTTTATAAACACGATGACCAAAGCCCATTAATCGTCGACCTGAGTTTTTGTCTTTGGCCTGATTAATAAATTCGGTTCCATCACCACCTTCTGCATGAATCTGCTCAAGCATTTTAATCACTTCCTGATTAGCACCACCATGACGAGGCCCCCACAGTGCAGCGATACCTGCAGTTATCACGGCGTAAACATTGGCCATGCTGGAACCCGCTGTGCGTACCGATGAGGTACTGCAGTTTTGCTCATGATCGGCATGCAGTATCAATAACATATCAATAGCACGAACAATATCAGTATCCAGTTGATAATCTCGTACAGGCGAGGAGAACATCATGTTCATAAAGTTACTGGTGTACTTGTATTTGATTGAAGGATAAACCAAGGGCTCGCCAATTGATTTCTTATAAGAAAAAGCTGCGATAGTGCGAACTTGAGAAACCAAGTTGGCTACAATTTGTATTTCTGTGGTTTCATCCAAGCGATCAGGTACTGGATAAAAAGTAGATAGTGATGCAACCATCGTCGTAAGAATACCCATAGGATGCGACCCACGGGGAAAACCATTGAAAAAATGGTGCATGTCTTCATGAATAATCGACGATTCATTAAGACGCGTGGAAAAAGTTAATAGTTTTTCTGCGGTAGGTAATTCACCATAGAGCAATAAATAAGCAACTTCAACAAAGCGGGAGTGGGCAGCCAATTCTTCAATCGGATAACCGCGATAACGGAGTATGCCTTTCTCACCGTCAATATAGGTAATAGCACTTTCACAAGCACCGGTATTACCATAACCATCATCCAGGGTTACATAGCCGGTTTGACTACGTAATTTGGTAATATCGATAGCTTTCTCACCTTCTACACCTATGTAAGTAGGTAACGAATAGCTTTTATCTTCTAAGGTTAATATCGCCGGGTTTAGCAGCTTTAAGTTATCGCTCATATCAATATATCCTATTTATAGGTTGAAACTATGTCTATTTAACCTGAATTGGTCGTAGATTTTTATTAATTTAACTTACTGTGTCTATTCATGCTGATACACTTATCTACAACGATGACGTAAATCTAAGGTAAAAGGATATTCTGTGCTCAATTCTTCCATAGGCGGAGCCATGACTCTGGGAGTAGCATCATTAATATTAAACTTTGCTAATATTGGTTTATCAAATGCTTTACCTTTCATGGCTAATAATGGTGGTCGAATAACTTCTCCTGGTGTATGTCCATAATCCCAAAATCGGGTCATTCTTCGTGTTTCTGCAGCATAGTCATTCACAGGGTAGTCATCATAACTTCGCCCACCAGGATGGCTGACATGATAAGTGCAGCCGCCAACAGAACGACCATTCCAAGTATCAATCACATCAAATATTAAAGGAGTATGAGGCGCTATTGTTGGATGTAATGCGGATGGTGGTTGCCATGCCCGATAGCGAACTCCAGCAATAAATTCTCCTTTACGACCTGTATTGCGCATTGGTAATCGACGACCATTACACGTTATGACATGCCGACCTTCTGTAAATCCAGTGACTGAAACCTGTACACGCTCTACTGACGAATCAACATATCTTGCTGTCCCAGTACTACTTACTTCTTCACCAAGAACATGCCAAGGTTCAATGGCAAAACGTAATTCTAGTTCAATACCATCAATGATGGCATTGCCATAGCGTGGAAATCGAAATTCAAAAAACGGTGTCAGCCATTCGAAATCAAATGCAAAACCTGCGCGTTGGAGGTCTTTGGTAACGTGTTTCATGTCTTCGCTAACATAATGAGATAACATGAATTGATCATGTAACTCTGTCCCCCACCGAATTAAATCGTGTTTATAGGGTTCACGCCAAAACCAGGCAATTAATGATCGCAATAAAACAATTTGAACTAAAGACATTTGCGCGTGAGGTGGCATTTCAAAAGATCTTAACTCAAGAATTCCAAGTCTTCCTGTTGAGCTATCTGGTGAATATAATTTATCAATACAAAACTCAGAACGATGGGTATTGCCGGTTATATCTGTTAATAAATGACGCAGCAGGCGGTCAATCAACCAAGGCTCTGGAACTTCGCCGTCAGGCATTTGTTGAAATGCAATTTCTAATTCATACAGTTTTTCATCACGACCTTCATCGACTCTTGGTGCTTGACTTGTTGGGCCTATAAACATGCCAGAAAACAAATAAGATAATCCGGGATGATGTTGCCAGTAAGTAATTAAACTGCGGAGCAAATCAGGGCGCCGGAGAAGCGGGCTATCAGAAGGTTTTTCAGCTCCCATAGTGATATGATTGCCACCACCCGTTCCGGTATGTCGACCATCTTGCATGAATTTTTCAGTACCTAAGCGAGTTAGGCGAGCTTGTTCATAAATTAAGGTGGTTTTTTCAACTAACTCCTCCCAAGTTTTAGATGGATGGATGTTCACTTCAATGACACCTGGGTCAGGTGTTACCATGAGTCGCTCAATTCTATAATCACGGGGCGGCTCATAACCCTCAAGTACAATTGGTAATGCTAAGCTTTTAGCTGTTTCTTCTATAGTTGCAACTAATTCGAGGTAATGTTCCAAGGTAGTCAACGGCGGCATAAAAATATACAGTCGTCCTTCTCGCGCTTCTATACAAATAGCAGTATGGGGTACTTCAACTTCTGTTGCTATATTATCACCGACGTTCTGTTGATTTACTTCTGGATGTTCATTAACTTTAGTTTCAATATAACTATATCTTCGTGATACCTCACCGTAATAATCGCCTAATTCTGGCAAATCACCAAAGAGGCTCTGCGGTTCATGATGGTCACGTTTATCAGGTGCAATCCAAGGCAAACTTGATAGTGGTAAACGCATACCCATTGGTGAATTGCCCGGAATAAGGAACATAGTGCCTCGTCGAAAATCCCAAGGTCCACTTTTCCACTGGTTCTCACCCCAATTCCATTTGATAGGCAATGTAAATCCAACTGGTTCATTTAAACCTACATCCAATAATTGAGTGAGCGTTTTACGCTCAATTGAGTCTTTTAAATTACTTTTTAATGGGTCAATATTGTTAGGTAAAGTACCTTCTTGCCACAAATAATAAAAGCTATCTTCGAAAGCTGTAACTATATATTTTGAATTTAATCCTAAGCGTCGACTGAGTTGCTGGATAAATTGTTGGGCTTGTTTAACCGTATGCCCATAATCTTTATTAATATCAGCAAGCAAAGTTGGATCTCGCCAAATAGAGATATTATCTTTACGCCAAAAAATACCATATTGCCATCTTGGCAAGGGTTCACCGGGATACCATTTACCTTGACCGTAGTGGAGCATTGCACCTTTTGCAAAAATATCTTTTAAGCGCATGGTTAATTGTTGTGCGCTATTTCGTTTGTTTGCACCATCAGCGTGCGTATTCCATTCATCTCCTTCCATGTCATCGACAGAAACAAAGGTTGGTTCGCCTCCCATCGTTAGGCGTACATCATCTTTTAGTAACTGTTTATCAATAGCCTTGCCTAGCGCATCAATTTGATACCATTGTTCTTCTGTATAAGGTTTTGTGACTCTGGGGTCTTCATGCATGCGTTCCACAGTGTTGCTAAAATCGAACTCGACTTCACATTTATCGGTGCCACCGGTTACAGGTGCAGCACTTGCAGGATTGGGTGTGCAAGCGAGGGGGATATGGCCTTCGCCTGTTAACAGACCAGAGGTTGGGTCAAGTCCAATCCAACCTGCACCGGGAATGTAAACTTCTGTCCAAGCATGTAAATCGGTAAAATCTTGTTCAGGGCCGGATGGCCCGTCTAAGGACTTTATATCAGCTGTTAACTGAACTAGATAGCCCGATACAAAACGTGCAGCTAAACCAAGGTGACGTAATGCCTGTACTAATAGCCATGCAGAATCGCGGCAAGATCCACTGCGTATTGTTAAAGTCTCTTCGCAACTTTGTATACCGACTTCCATACGGATGTTATAACTAATTGCCTCAAAAGTAGCTCGATTGATATCTACTAAAAAATCATTTATTGAGCGTTTACTGGTATCTAGTTCTTTTATCCATTCTATTAATAACGGACTATCTTCAGATAATTCAAGATAAGGTTGTAAGTCTTTTAGCGTCAGGGCATCGTATTTAAACGGAAAGTCTTTAGCATAATCTTCTACAAAAAAGTCAAAAGGATTTATCACTGTCATGTCAGCAATAATTTCAACATCAACGCTAAGTTTCTGGCACTTATCAGGAAAAACAACGCGTGCGACAATATTGCCAAAAGGATCTTGTTGCCAATTGATAAAATAATTTTTGGGTTCGATGCTGAGTGTATAAGCCTTAATTGGGGTTCGGCAATGAACAGCAGGGCGTAGTCGAAAGATATGGGGAGACAACGAGACAGGTCTATCAAAGCTGTATATTGTTTTGTGACGAATTGCGACACGAATGGTCATAATCTGTTTCCTATTGCCCAATTAATGAGTTGGTTATTTGAAATATCTTTATATAGTACAAGCATAAATCGTTCCATGATTAACTTTTGTTCAAAGTTAATTGAATTCGGAAATAGAAATTATATAAATTTATTCTTCTTTATAGCGTTAATATTTAAGATAGATATGTAAATATTGGCTCAGTAGCTTATAACTAATACAAAGGTAAAAATACGAATGCATTTACGTTTGCAAGAACGGTGAGATTTCTTAGATTGTAGTATTGGTGATTTTCAGGAAATAAATACAACTCAAAAAGAGGATTCCAAAGTTAATTTCTCTGAAGTTCGTTGAACCTTGAGCTAGTATCTAGATTTTAGACCTAAAAAGATGCTCAAAGCTTGTTAGCACGACATTTCTGTATTAATTGTCTCGACCTGTCAATTTCTTGGCGAGACATATAATGGATAATTAACTCAGCTAACATGCTGGCCTCTGCGTTACCATCTATAG
>Ga0209033_1001931_pt1 | contig 11686 bp, 9 predicted proteins | sample LauGreFa1BDMLBDN_2_FD_188218 | JGI IMG/M metagenome (GOLD analysis project Ga0209033, IMG submission 188218) | Freshwater lake microbial communities from Lake Michigan, USA - Fa13.BD.MLB.DN (SPAdes) (version 2) | ecosystem: Environmental > Aquatic > Freshwater > Lake | place: Lake Michigan, USA...
AAAAAATATGCTTACCCAATTCAAACTTCCAGGTAAGATGAAAAAATTAAGTGCTATTCGTATGCGCTACCGTATCCAAGACTCTTATAATAAAGATACCGATCTTTTCAAACTTGGTTTCAGTATCTTCGGAAATGGAGCAGGCATACAATTGAAAAAAATAGAAGATGCTGGTTCTGAGGGAATTTTTGACCTATATACGGAATGGTTTTCTCAAGAAGCTAGACTTAGAACAGGGGGGGATGAAAAGATTAATTATGAGCAAGGTGTGCCACAAGTAGCCCTTTTTTGTAATTAATTAGCTGGAATGATTTAATTAAATAGATTTGAGGTCAAATGTGTACTTGCCAACAGTATCAATTAATTAAACTGATATAGTTTGATACTCATTCCTGAACTAATATCCAAGGTTTTACTACAACCGCCCAAACATTAATGTCAGCCTCTAGCCACTTAAGTGCTTGTTGATCTGATACGAGGGCGATTTGGTTGTTTTGCATCCATTCGGTTACTTGGTCTCTATTGTCTATAGAAAACTGGTAGGCAACATCGATTAAATCCAATGAAGATGCAACGAATACAGCTGAACCACTGGCAAAAAAACGTTGTAATTCATTCCAAGCAATTTGCGAGGTTTCAAGGTTGACTTTTGCTCTAGCGATATCATCACTGTTTGATTCATTCATGATTAAAATATTTAATGGCGTCGTTAAGTAGAGCTGTTATTCTATAATAATTCCACCAATAACAATTTAGTCAGGAGTAAAAATTAATGTCTTTGTTAGCATCACTTAGCAAAAAGTCAAAACTTAATTCATCTATTAAGCAAACTGCGCAGGCTCGTAAAAGTGAAGGCAGTACAGCTGATGGCCTGTTTAAAGCTTCTTATAAAGGTTACGCGGAGGTTTTGCTTGATGATCCAATGCGTGCTGATGCCTTATATAATTGGGGTTTTGCTTTATTACATCAGGCACAAACCAAAACAGGTGATGAGGCTGCTAAAATTTTCCAGGATGCCATTGACAAGTTTGCTTTTTGTATGCTGATTAACCCAAATTATTTAGGTGCTGCAATCAATAGTGGTGTTGCCTATATGGATTTTGCCAGACTTAAAAAAGTAATGCCACATGATAAGTTATATGAAATGGCAAAAAAACAATTTGAAAGTGCTAATGCCATTCAAGCAGGAACAGCCTCTTATAATCTGGCTTGTATTTACGGACTTAGAGGCGACAAAGCTGCTTCTTTAAAAGCATTAGAAGAGGCAGTTAATAAGGCAACTTTGCCAGAAGTCAGCGAAATCCTAGATGATCCTGATATGGCTAGTGTAAAAGGACAGGATTGGTTTATAGGGTTTATTGAAACATTAAATAATAAAGTCGAAGTAGAGCCCGAGGTTAAGGAAGTCGTTGTAGATTCCACTTCTTCGAAATGGAAGTTGGCTGAAAGAAAATTTATTGTGGAAGAGGGCGTTGAGGCTGAGCCAGATGTGATTGCTGAGGAGGAGATTGCTACAGAGATTGAAGTTCTGCCGGAGGAAAGTACTACAAAAACAAAAACAAAAACAAAACCAAAAATAGATACAGAAATAGAAATCAAATGAGTCTGATTTTTTTGAGGAGGCGGGATTAACCGCTTCCACTATAACTGTTTATTTAATTATCCATTTTAAGTGGATAGCATGCAGCTAATAAGGACTGTAGCTTACTTAGTCCTAATTCACGTAATGATTTGATGTTTTTTTGTGGGATGTTTTCAGGATGTGGGTAGTTAATTAGTGCCTGCTCAATACTGTTTTCTCGTAATAAATGTAACATGGGATAGGGTGAACGATTGGTATAATTAGCGGGATCATTTTGCAGGGCTTCTTCAAAACAGTAATGGGGATGAAAGCTTGCCAACTGGTAAACACCTTCATAGTCCTGTTCAAGCAGTAACGTCTCTGCAAGTTCAAGAAAGTCTAGATAATCATCAAAAGACACAAACGCATTACCATAAATTACTAATGTGGTTTCAATATCAGGTTCGATATTTAAGCGATCACACTCCAATAGTAAATTCAAAAGACATTTTTCAACATCTGTGTCATGGTTGGCTACGAAATGAATACTTCCACGATCAAATTCACTTTTGGCAAATGGACATATGTTGTGTTCGATAACGACGGTTTTTAGCCAGTTTTGGGTGGTTGTTATTAATTGCTGATCGTTACTGTTCATGTAGAGCCTAGTTTGCCGGTTATGAAAGGTACTTTATCCCGTATCATAGGCGATTGTATAGATATAATGGCTAGAAAAATACAGTGGCAAGTGGTTTAGAGATGCTTTATGAAGCAGTCATCTTCTTCTTATTGCTATTCTTTTTTATTTGAAAGTAAGATAAATTTCTTTTACTAGCAATAGAATAAGCCAACATTTACTCAACCTATTTTACTAATGTGCTAAATATTATTTGGATTTGTTTCTTTCTGGCTGCTTTTTTTACCGCATTGTTTAAACTGGTTTTTCTGGGAGATCAGCAGGTTTTTGCACAAATCATGGAAGCTATGTTTAGCTTGTCAAAATCCGCATTTGAGATCTCTCTTGGCTTAACCGGTGTTTTAGCTCTATGGCTAGGGATTATGAAAATTGGTGAGAAGAGTGGCTTTATCCAATTGTTAACGAAAAGCCTTACACCTTTATTTAGTCGTCTGATGCCCGATGTGCCGAAAGGACATCCTGCTTTGGGAGCTATTGTTATGAACATTTCCGCAAATGCCTTGGGTCTGGATAATGCAGCAACGCCATTGGGCATTAAAGCGATGCAGGAATTACAAACGCTTAATCCTCATCCTGATGCCGCGAGTAATGCGCAGATTTTGTTTTTAGTGATCAATACATCGGGCGTTACTTTGTTTCCGATTACCATTTTTACCTACCGAGCCCAGCTTGGTGCAGTTAGTCCAACTGATGTGTTTATACCCATATTAATTGCGACCTACATGTCAACCTTGGCAGGCCTACTTGCAGTGGCTTTTGTACAGAAAATTAATTTGTTGGATAAAGTCGTTTTGGCCTATCTTGGCGGCTTTACGTTAATGGTCGGGGGGTTATTGGGTTATTTTTCTAATTTGCCGCAAGCGCAAATGCTTCAGCAATCTGCCATTATTAGTAACGTGATTTTATTTTCTTTGGTTATCAGTTTTATTTTCGGTGCGCTTTACAAAGGTATTAATGCCTATGATGCTTTTATAGAAGGCGCTAAGGAAGGTTTTCAAACTGCCATATTGATTATTCCTTATTTAGTTGCCATGTTAGTTGCCATTGGTGTTTTTAGAGCCAGTGGTGCTCTAGATTTACTGGCGGATTTGGCGAGGGTAGTCGTGCATTATTTTATGCTAGATGATCGTTTTGTTGATGCGTTGCCAACCGCTTTGATGAAGCCCTTTAGTGGTAGCGGTGCCAGAGCAATGATGATAGACACGATGAAAACTCATGGCGCAGATTCTTTTGCGGGACGCTTGGCTTCTATTGTACAAGGTAGTACAGAAACGACTTTTTACGTTTTGGCCATTTACTTTGGTTCTGTGGGTATCAAACGTATTCGTCATGCTGTTGCCTGTGGGATAATAGCTGATTTTGCAGGTATTGGTGCTGCAATTTTTGTTGCCTATTGGTTCTTTGGATAATTAATGAAAGTTCATCTTAAAACGCTCGGCTGTCGTCTTAACGAAGCAGAATTGGAAACCTGGGCACAGGCTTTTCAAAAATCAGGTCATCAAATAACACGGCAAGCTCAGGTAGCTAATTTAATCGTAATTAATTCATGCGCAGTTACCCAAGACGCTGCTAGAAAGTCACGTCAACTTATTCGCCGTATACATAGGGATAACCCACAAGCCAAACTGGTAGTCAGTGGCTGTTACGCGACTTTAAACCAAGATGAGGCTGCGTCATTGTTGGGCGTTGATTTGGTGGTCAGCAACAAAGATAAAGATCAATTAGTAGAAAAAACGCTAACAGAACTCAACATGGCTGTTATGCCATCCATGTCGACGGAGCCCGGTGAAATATCTTTATTCACCCGTGGTAGGCAACGCGCTTTTGTTAAAGTGCAAGATGGATGTCGTTATCGCTGTACTTTTTGTATTGTTACTGTGGCGCGTGGAGAGGAGGTCAGCCGTCCAGTACAAGCGGTTATAGATGAAATTAACACGCTGCATCAACAAGGTATTACGGAAGTTATTTTGACGGGAGTCCATCTAGGTGGATATGGCAGTGACTTGGGAAACAATTTGTCTACTTTAATCAGCACAATTTTAGCTGAAACAACTATTCCAAGACTTAGATTGGGCTCTTTGGAGCCATGGGAATTATCGGATGATTTTTTTGCTTTATTCCAAAATCCACGTTTAATGCCACACTTGCATCTGCCCTTACAAAGTGGTTCAGATACGGTTCTGCGGAGAATGGCTCGGCGTTGTAAAACCGAAGAATTCGCTACTATTGTTAATCAATTGCGAGCACAAATCCCTCACTTTAATGTGACTACTGACATTATTGTCGGTTTTCCCGGTGAAACTGAAGAGGAATGGCAGGAAAGTTATAACTTTATTAAACAAATCGGTTTTGGACATGTCCATATCTTTACCTACTCCAGCAGGGAAGGTACAAAAGCTGCCAGTCTGCCAAATCAATTGAATGGCGACATAAAAAAACAGCGCAGTCAACAGTTACATATCTTAGCTAATGACATGAAGCTACAGTTTTGCAAAGATAATTTGGGTTATGAGTTTCCTGTGTTATGGGAAGGTTATAACGAGCCGCTTGAAGGTGGAAAGCAAAAGGTATTCGGTTATACGCCCAATTATCTTAAAGTCAGTTCTCTGATTAATAACCATGAATCTGTTGAGAATCAAACTATTTCAACGAGATTAATAGCGGTTGAGGAGTTATCGATTTTTGGGGAAATTATAGGTAGTCCGTTATCTTTGAGTAGTTAAGTCTAACTATTGCTTTTTTGTTTGAATCCAGTATATCTTAAAGGTTAAAGAGAGGCTGTTTCTAATACGATTGATGTTACTGTCTATCATGCCAAGTCTAGGTAATACTTGACTTATTTAGTTGAAACAACTTGCTTCTCTTGACAGAGAATGACGACATTTCGAAAGATAAGGGTTGCAGAGAGCTTTTCAGAATTTTTATCGGTCTTGTGTTTTGTATTAACCTGAAAGGCATAAGGCGTGAAACTTAATGTGAATCGCTATGGGAATCACGAAATATGATCTGTATTAATACTTATCCTCAACCAGAAAAATAGATGGAACACATGAAGAAAGCAATCGTTTTAACAGGTATTACCACTACAGGTACGCCTCATCTAGGTAATTATGTAGGCGCTATTAGACCGGCTATTGCCGCCAGTAAAAATGACGATGTCGCGCCTTTTTATTTTTTGGCCGACTATCATGCCTTGATTAAATGTCAGGAGCCGGAAAGAGTTCGTCAATCCAGTTTGGAAATTGCAGCGACTTGGTTGGCTTTGGGTTTGGATACTTCAAATGCAGTATTTTATCGCCAGTCAGATGTGCCAGAAATTATGGAATTGACGTGGATGTTGACTTGCGTAGCATCTAAAGGTTTGATGAACAGAGCTCATGCTTATAAAGCAGCCGTTGCCGAGAATGAGCAGGGCGGTGAAAACGATCCTGATAAAGGCATCAATATGGGATTGTTCAGTTATCCAATATTAATGGCTGCCGATATTTTAATGTTTAATGCCAATAAAGTCCCAGTGGGTAAAGATCAAATACAGCATATTGAAATGGCCAGAGACATTGCCGGACGCTTTAATCACATTTATGGTGAGCATTTTGTTTTGCCTGAAGCCATAGTTGACGAGCATGGTGCGACTTTATTGGGGCTTGATGGTCGCAAAATGAGTAAAAGCTACAATAATACGATCCCTTTATTTGAGCCTGAGAAAAAATTAAAAAAACTGATCAATAAAATTAAAACCAATTCGTTAGAGCCGGGTGAGCCTAAAGATCCTGATGATTGTACTTTGTTCAGTATCTATAGGGCATTTGCTACTACGGAACAAGTGCTTGAAGTGCGCCAACGCTATGCAGAAGGGATTGCTTGGGGTGAAATGAAGCGGGTTTTATTTGAGCATATTAACGATCATATCACCCCAGCAAGAGAGCGTTACGAGGCATTAATGCAAGCACCTGAGCATATCGAACAACAATTGCAGGAAGGTGCACTAAAAGCCAGAGCTGTTAGTATTCCTTTTATTAAGGAATTACGTAAAGCAGTCGGTATTTCTAGGATTTCATTGTGAAAAAAATAAAATTCAGTCTGTGGCTCAAGCAGTCATTACTATTCGTTGCTAGAGGGCCTTGGGTTTGGTCAGGTTACGCTTTGTTTGTAGGCGTTTTGATGCCGCTAGGCAGAACTTCATTGGCTTTGGGTATTTTGATTACCGTAACTTCGTTATTTCTTGGCGTAGTCGTTGCTAAATATATTGATCTTAAACACGCTGGAGAAAATCCGGTAGGTTTTTATTGGGCTATTAATAAAGGCTTGCCATTAGCGGTTTTGGCGGCAACTAGTATTATGGTGTTTTGGTTTGTATTTATGTTGGTCGCTAATCTTTTTAGCGGGGAATATTATAAAATTATTCAATTCTTTTTCTTTTGGGAGTTAACACAGGAGAATCTAAGCCATAGATCAATGCCTGAAGTTGCCAGTTGGATTTTTTCCTATGCCAATGTTTGTTTACTCTTTACCTTATTAATGCTCACTACTTTTGCTAGTTGGTTTAGTTATCCTTTAATGCTTTTTAAGGATTATAGTTGGAGTCAAGCGATAGAGCAGGGTAATTATGCGGTTTCTAGGCATCAGGCTGCAATCTATAAGATGTTGGCTTTTATATTTGCTCAAGCCTTGCTGTGTATGACAATAACACCATTATTAACATCGGTTCTGTACATACTGACTTCAACGATGATGTATGTTTCTTATGCTAGTTTATTTGAAGTTGCTAAATAACCGGTGTGCAGATTATGGCAATAGATAAGTTAACGAAAAAAGGGCAAAAGTAGATAAAGAACATTATAAATAAAAGTGTAATAAAGGCAGGTTATAATAGTATCCGGTGTTAATGTTAAATGGGTACTTTATTTAAACTTATGGATTTCTAAAGAGATCCACCGCACATATAAGATATACAAAATATGACTCCTAAATTTACACCCTTAAAAGATCATGACACGCCAATCAAAGTTTTGTTTACGGGTTATCTCTGTACCGTAGGTATAGGCTATCTTTTCGCACTAATTCAAATATTGTTTACCCATGGTATGGCTGATGGCAAATTTGGCTTGTCAGTGGATGACATTGTCTATAGTTATTATGGGAATCGTTCAGGTACCGTTTTGGAAAAACAGCTTAACGGAGCTATGAAAGCAAATGCCCCTGATCAGGAACGATTCAAGATTATGGAATGGGTTAGAGATGGGGCAGATGCAGAGGCCTATAAAGATGATGGGATTGAACAAATAATCGAAAGTCGTTGTGTTATGTGTCATAACAAAGAAGCGTCAGGAGTTCCCAGCTTTTCCAATTTTGAGGGTTTAAAACCCTACACTACCGAAGATACTGGTGCTACGTTTGCATCCTTAACACGAGTTTCGCATATCCATTTGTTTGGTATTAGTTTTATTTTTATGTTTGTCGGGTTGATTTTTAGTTTTGCAGAAACGACAACAACCCAATACAAATGTATCGCCATTGGCATGCCTTACGGGTTTCTTATTGCTGATATCATGTCTTGGTGGCTAACAAAAATTCACCCAATGTTTGCCTGGTTGGTTATTTTTGCAGGTATGGGCATGGGGATCTCATTTATGTTTATGTGGGTAACGTCTATCCTCGAAATGTGGTTGTTTAAGCCGGTATTCATTAAGGGGTTCGGGTCGCGATATTTACAATGGCGAGATAGCCCAGATGCCTCAATTCCGGATAGGTTATGGGTTTTTACCAAGATGCTTGGCAGCCAAATAAGGCCGGCCGGAGAGATGCTGAAAGGGCTCTGGTTAAAACATGTCTGGCCTGTTATTATTGAACAAGTTAAAAAATTAAGGTAGATCCAGCATGGGTTAAGCGAAAGCGTAACTCAACCTCAAATTCTCAAGAAGTCAGGTATGGCAGAATTGCTTTCAGCACATTCTATAGAATCAGTACTCAGTCAATGTCATAACCCATCGCACATTTACATAGGTTACAGCGGTGGGTTGGATTCTCATGTTTTATTGCATTTGTGTGCTTCGATAGCGCACCTTAAAGAAAAAATAACAGCTGTTTATGTGCACCACGGTTTGCAGATAGAAGCAGATGCTTGGGCGGAGCATTGTAGAAAAACGTCGGCTAGTCTGGGGGTAAATTTTAAGGTATTGCGAGTAAATGCTGTTGCAGATAAAGGGGAAAGTCCTGAAGAAGCTGCCAGAAATGCACGTTATAGGGCCTTAAAAACAGTAATTGAAACAGATGATGTGCTGTTGGTTGCCCAACACAGAGATGATCAGTTGGAAACGGTGCTCTTGCAGTTGTTTCGTGGCAGTGGTTTGAGTGGCTTATCGGCAATGCCGGTGCTGATGGATTTTGGTAAAGGTGTGCTTTTAAGGCCACTGCTTAATACGTCAAAAGTTGCTGTCGAGACTTATGCCAAATTACATGCTCTAAGCTGGATTGAAGATCCCAGTAATCAGAGTAATAACTTTGATCGTAACTTTTTACGCAATGCGATCGTGCCATTATTAAAACAAAGGTGGCCCGCCTGTGATAAAACGGTAGCCAGATCTGCGGGACATTGTGCGGAGGCACAGCTTTTGCTCTCCGAACAGGCCAGAAAGTTATTTCTACCAATTTTTAATGCTACCGATAAAACGCTTTCTCTTGACCAGTTAATGGCGTATAGCATCGCTCAGCAAACCCTAGTTATTAGAGAGTGGCTTCAGATGCTTAAGTTAAAAATGCCTTCACAGGCTTTTATCGAGCGTTTGCAGAGAGAGGTGGTTTTTGCAAGACCTGATAGTAATCCAGTCTTATCAGCGCAGGGTTATTGTTTTCGTCGTTACCGGAGTAAGTTGTATTGCTTAAGAGACGAAGAGTCTGAAAAAATAACTGCTTGTATGTGGCCGAAGGCGCAGACCTCGTTCAGTTTTTCTACCAATCAAATCTTGTATTTTATCCCATCCTCGGCAGGGATTTGTTACGCTCAGTGGCAGAAGGCTACTGTTGCTGTAAAGGCACGCAGTGGGGGAGAAAAAATCAGCTTGCCCGGTCGTAAAGGTCATCATGACTTGAAGCAATTATTTCAGGAAGCCGGTATTGCGCCTTGGGAAAGAGCGACAATACCTTTGATTTTTCTTAATGATAAATTAGCTGCAGTAGGTGATTTATGGATAAGTGCAGATTTTTATAGTGAAAAAGAACAGCGTTGCATCAGTTTTTTTCTGCAAAAAGAAACCGCTTAACTGGTTATTTTTCATGGTTTTTTAGTCGTAATTACCCCCCCCCTGTTTTTTGTTGTATCGTAGTGCAATAATCGCCAAAGTGGTTTCAGCACACGCGAGTAATTGCTCTGTTAATACTATGGATTTAGTTAAGTCATTATTATAAGCAGTAGCTTCGAGTTCTTTGGCTATGGCTTGCAAAGTGGTAGCGCCGAAAGTAGCCGAACTACTTTTTATGGTGTGAGCTTCGCGGCCGAGTATCTCTAAATCTTGCTTGATGATAGCCTGTTTGATAGTAATGCAGCGGGTTTGAAGTTCAGTTATATAGATTTTCAGTAAATTATTAGTCTCTTTTTTACCAAACTGGGCAGTTAATTCATTGATTGTCTTATTATCCAGCAATATTGGTTGCGCATTATTGCTAGCAATAGCTTCACTGTTCACCAGTGGAATAGTCGCTGAAGCCTTTTCACTAGCTGTTTGGTTGCACCATGTTGTGACTAAAGCCAATAAATCTTTCTGACTAATTGGTTTGGTGGCATAACCATTCATGCCAGAGGCTAGACACATTTCTTGATAGCCAGCCAAGGCATGAGCAGTAATAGCAATGATAGGAACTGAGGCGGCGGCGCCACCCAGTTGGCGAATAATAGCGGTTGCCTCCATCCCGCTCATGTCGGGCATGGATACGTCCATGAGAATAATGTCGTAGTTTTTCTCGGATGCTGCCTCAATCCCTTTAGTGCCAGAGTCTGCCAGATCAACCAGATGGCCAGCGTTGCGTAACATGGCGGCCATGACCGCTTGGTTAATTAGACTATCTTCGACCAATAATATATGAGCACAGAAGGTGTTGGCGGTGTTAGTACCTTCTTGCAGGGCTTTAATCATTGGCGTTTGTTTAGGCTTAGCCGCCAACGTCCCAACAGTAAACCAAAAACGACTGCCGACATAAGGTGTACTGTCCAGACCAATCTGACCGCCCCATAAATTGATTAAGCGCTTGGAAATAGCTAAACCTAAACCACTGCCACCATATTTACGAGTATCTGAAGGGTCGGCTTGGACAAAAACTTCAAATAAACCAGATTGCAGATCTTCAGGTATACCTATGCCGGTATCAATCACTTCAACCAATAACAAACATGTCTTATCCGATGAAGAGTCAGCGGAGAGTTTAACGGTGACACTGCCCTTTTCTGTGAACTTGATCGCATTGCTTACTAGATTGAGTATGATCTGGCGGAATCGATAAGGATCACCATTGATCCAAGTATCCACTTCGGGGGCAATAATGGTATGCAGTTCCAAGCCTTTTTCTTGGGCTTTAGGGGCTAATAATTGCATGCAAACTTCTACAAAAGAGGCCGCATCAAAATCCAATGTTTCCAGTTCCAACTTTCCAGACTCTACTTTGGTTAAATCCAAAATGTCGTTAATCAACCTAAGTAAAAGCGCACCCCCATCTGCAGCATGCTTTAGATACTCCGCTTGTTGGGCATTTAAAGGTGTATTGACTAATAAATCTTGCATGCCCAAGATGGCATTCAATGGTGTTCGTATTTCGTGGCTCATCATAGCCAGAAATTGACTTTTAACCTGATTAGCATGCTCTGCTTGTTCTTGCCCTTCTCGTAAACGAGACACAAGTTTTTTTTGCTGTGTTATGTCCCGACTAATGCTCATAAAGTTAGTCAGCTTAGCTTGAGCATCCATTATCGGTAAAATAGTCAATTCTCTCCAAAAAGGTGTTCCGTCTTTACGGTAATTGAGTATTTCACCAAAAAATTTTTTTTGCTCATCTAAGGCTATCTTGATTTGTTCTATAGTTTCTGGAGCAGAATGTTTGCCTAGAAGAAAGCGGTAGCTTTTCCCCAAGATTTCTGTTTGATCATAACCCGTAAGCTCCTCAAAGGCTTTATTAGCCCAAGTAATTTGTCGCTCACTATCTGTGATCATTACACCTTGGTTAATCATATTCAAAGCGGTATCACTTAAGGTTAATTGTCTTTCCGTTTCTTTGCGGAGAGAAATATCCGTATGAGTGCCAATCATGCGCAGCGGTTTGCCATCAGTATCTTTATTAATCACCATGCCTCGGGCTAAAATCCATTTATAAAGACCATTTTTACAACGTAGACGAAATTCATTTCTGTAATAATCTGTATTTCCGTTTAAATAGTGTTGTAG
>Ga0209033_1001945_pt1 | contig 11636 bp, 12 predicted proteins | sample LauGreFa1BDMLBDN_2_FD_188218 | JGI IMG/M metagenome (GOLD analysis project Ga0209033, IMG submission 188218) | Freshwater lake microbial communities from Lake Michigan, USA - Fa13.BD.MLB.DN (SPAdes) (version 2) | ecosystem: Environmental > Aquatic > Freshwater > Lake | place: Lake Michigan, USA...
GGTGACAAGGTCATCCTTGATGACGTCACAATCATGTTTTATCCAGGTGCCAAGATCGGTGTCGTCGGTCCTAACGGAGCTGGTAAGTCCACCGTTTTGCAGATCATGGCTGGATTACAGCAACCTTCAAATGGTGAGGCGTACTTAACCCCAGGTTACACAGTTGGAATCTTGCTGCAGGAACCACATCTCGATGAGAGTAAGAATGTAATCGATAATGTTAAAGAGGGTGTTGCTGAAACAGTAGCGATGCTTGCACGCTTTGACGAGATCAGCGCTGAGATGGCAAACCCTGATGCAGATTATGACAAGTTGTTAGCTGAAATGGGAGAGCTGCAGGAGCAGCTAGATCACCGCAATGCATGGGAATTAGATTCACAGTTGGAGCAAGCAATGGATGCCCTTCGTTGCCCACCACCTGATGCAGATGTTTCAGTTTTGTCTGGTGGAGAAAAGCGCCGCGTTGCTTTATGTAAGTTGCTATTGCAGGCACCTGATCTTTTGCTTCTTGATGAGCCTACAAACCACTTGGATGCTGAATCCGTTTTGTGGCTTGAGCAGCACCTCAATAAGTATGCCGGCGCAGTTGTCGCAATTACTCACGATAGATATTTCTTGGACAATGTTGCACAGTGGATCCTTGAACTCGACCGCGGTCGTGCATATCCATATGAAGGAAATTACTCGACCTACCTAGAAACAAAAGCCGCACGTCTAAAGGTTGAAGGTCAAAAGGATGCAAAGCGCGCAAAGCGTTTGGCAGAGGAGCTTGATTGGGTGCGCCAAAACGCAAAGGGCCGTCAGGCAAAATCAAAGGCACGTCTTGCTCGTTATGAAGAGATGGCCGCTGAAGCAGACAAGATGCGTAAGTTGGACTTTGAAGAGATTCAAATTCCACCTGGTCCACGTCTTGGAAATGTTGTTATTGAAGTTAATAACTTAACTAAGGGCTTTGGGGATCGCGTTCTCATTGAAGATCTCTCATTTACTCTGCCGCGCAACGGAATCGTTGGAATAATTGGTCCCAATGGTGCAGGTAAAACAACGCTATTTAAGACTTTGATGGGTATGGAGCCAGCGGATTCAGGTTCGGTAAAGATCGGTGAAACTGTAAAGATTTCATATGTAGATCAGAGCCGCGGTGGAATTGATCCTAAGAAATCTTTGTGGGAAGTTGTTTCAGATGGCAATGACTTTATTAAGGTCGGCCAAGTTGAAATGCCATCACGAGCCTATGTTTCATGCTTTGGTTTCAAGGGTCCAGATCAGCAGAAAGCAGCTGGAATCCTTTCAGGTGGAGAACGTAACCGTTTGAACCTGGCCTTAACTTTGAAGCAAGGCGGAAACCTTTTGCTTCTGGATGAGCCAACAAACGACCTTGATGTTGAAACCTTAGGTTCACTAGAAAACGCGTTGCTTGAATTTCCAGGGTGCGCAGTTGTGATCTCTCACGATCGTTGGTTCCTTGACCGTGTAGCAACACACATCTTGGCCTACGAAGGTGATGCAAAGTGGTTCTGGTTTGAAGGAAACTTCGAGAGCTATGAAGCAAATAAAATCGAGCGTTTGGGCTCTGAAGCATCCCGCCCACATCGCATGACATATCGAAAGTTGACCCGTTAATGAGATTTCAGAATAAACAGTATGTTCGTTGGGGCGATCTTGATGCTTTTGGTCATGTAAATAACGCTACCTATTTAATCTATGCACAAGAGGCACGTTTTGCGTGGTCCAAGATGCTGGAAATGGTTGTCGCTCGTGCAGAGGTTGATTTCATTGCGCCGATCTACACCGGAGATATTTACATCGATGTAGAAATCTGGGTCAACAAAGTTGGTAACTCATCATTTGGAGTTACTTACGAGATGAAAAATGGCGATGAATTGCTAGCTCGTGTAAAGACAGTGCAGGTGACAGTTTCAATGGATACTAAGAAATCCCGTCCCATCAATGACGCTGAACGTGATTTCCTCAATAAATACCTTGAAGAGGAGAAGTAACGATGGCACAGCTGGCTTCGCGCGAAGAGCGTCCTTGGTGGAGAGATGCGGTTACCTACCAGATTTATCCACGCTCATTTGCTGATTCCAATGGCGATGGCATTGGCGATGTAGAAGGTATTCGTTCACGTCTTCCATACTTGAAGTCACTTGGAATTGATGCAATCTGGATTTCTCCTTGGTATCCATCACCACAGCATGATCATGGTTACGACGTATCTGATTACATGAATATCGAACCTGCATATGGAACTTTGGCGCAGGCAGAACAGTTGATCAAAGAAGCGCATGATTTTGGAATTAAGTTAATTGTTGACATCGTTCCTAATCACACTTCAAGTGATCACAAGTGGTTTCAAGAAGCGCTAGCCGCAAAGCCAGGATCAAAGGAACGTGATCGTTACATGTTCCGCGATGGCAAAGGTCCTAATGGAGATCTTCCACCTAACAACTGGGAAGCTGTCTTTGGCGGCCCTGCATGGGAACGAGTCATCGAAGCTGATGGCACACCAGGCCAGTGGTACTTACACCTGTTTGCAGTTGAACAACCAGATCTCAATTGGGAAAACCAAGAGGTTAAGGATCATCTAGAAGATGTTTTGAAGTTCTGGCTAGATCGAGGTGTTGATGGATTCCGTATCGATGTCGCACATGGAATGGTGAAGGAAGCTGGCCTGCCAGATATCCGAATTGATCCAACCGCCACAATGCTCGGAACAGAACACAAACCATTTTGGGATCAAGAAGGCGTGCACGATATCTATCGATCATGGCGCAAAATCTTTGATTCATATCCAGGAGATCGCATGGCCGTTGCTGAAGCTTGGGTAAGCCCTGCTTCACGTATCGCTCGATATGTGCGTGCAGATGAGCTTCAGAACTCATTTAACTTTGAAATGCTAACGACATTGTGGGATGCAAAAGAGATTCGCACAAAGATCGATAACTCAATTGAGGCACTTGCTGAGGTTGGCGCACCTACTTCGTGGGTATTTAACAACCACGATGTTGTGCGCTCTGTAGATCGCCTAGATCTTGGACTTACAAATCATGGCGATACAACGCTTTCACGCCAGGGCGATCCAAAGAAGCTCAATATTGCACGTGGAACTTTGCGTGCACGTAGTGCAACATTGATGACACTTGCTCTACCTGGTGGAACCTATTTGTACCAAGGTGAAGAGCTAGGTCTTCCAGAAGTTCGCGATCTTCCTGAAGATCGTTTAACCGATCCACGTTGGAAGATGAGCGGTTATCAAGATCGCGGTCGCGATGGTTGCCGCGTTCCATTGCCTTGGTCTTCAGATCCAAAGGGTGGTTTTGGTTTCTCAACTAATGATGCCTTGAAGTTGGATGAATCATGGTTGCCACAATCTCCTTGGATGGGCAAGTACGCAGTTGATACACAAGATGGCGTTGAAGGCTCAACACTTTCTATGTACCGCGAAGCACTCGCTATTCGAAAGTTAGAGCCAGGACTTGGTGATGGACCAATGGAATGGATCGAAGCAGGTAAGGATGTTGTCGCATTTGAACGTCCTGGAGATTTTGCTTGCTACATCAACTTTGGTGCACCCATTGAATTACCAAGTAACAGCCAGATTTTGGTTGCAAGTGGTCCAGTAACAGGACACACATTGCCAACTGACACAGCTGTTTGGGTGCGGCTGGTTCCGTAAATGTCACAGACTAGAAGGATTCATCCTGCGTGGATCGCCGCGCTGGTGACCTTCTTTACCCTTGTTGCAACCGCGGGCTTTAGATCAGCACCATCGGTATTGATTGTTCCGCTTGAAGAAGCTTTTGGTTGGGGCCGCGATCAGATTTCATTAGCGATCTCGGTCAACGTACTTCTGTATGGATTAACAGCACCTTTTGCCGCAGCTTTGATGGAGCGATTTACAGTGCGCAAAGTTGTCATGGGTGCGCTAACCACAGTGAGTACTGGAGCTTTTCTGACAACCTTTGTACATGCTCCATGGCAGTTAGTTTTAACTTGGGGTGTAATCGTTGGAGTTGGTACCGGTTCCATGGCGCTGGTATTTGCTGCAACCGTTGCAAATCGTTGGTTTGTTAAGCGTCGCGGTTTAGTGGTTGGCGGATTAACAGCAGCAGCGGCAACAGGACAATTAGTCTTCTTACCGGGCCTTACATCTTTGTCAGGTACTTATGGTTGGGAATCAATTGGTTTAACAATTGGCGCAGCATCTTTGCTAATGGTTCCCTTTATCTATTTATTCCTTAAAGAAAAGCCAGCCGATCTTGGAATGCTTCCTTTTGGGGCACCAGATGATTGGCAACCACCAGTTAAATCAACAATGCCTGCAGCAAAGCTTGCAATTGTTACGTTAAAGGAAGCCAGTGCACATAAAGATTTCTGGTACCTGACTGGATCCTTTTTTGTCTGTGGACTTTCAACAAGTGGATTAATTGGAACACACTTTATTCCTGCAGCTCACGACCACGGAATGATGCAAGTTACGGCAGCGAGCTTGCTCGCATTAATCGGCGTCTTTGATGTTATTGGAACATTGTTTTCTGGTTGGCTAACTGACAAGTTTGATCCACGCAAGCTTTTGTTCTTCTACTACTCATTACGTGGGCTTTCCTTGTTCTTATTGCCTTCAATTCTTTTTTCAACTGTTCATCCCTCAACCTTGGTATTTGTAATCTTCTATGGCCTAGATTGGGTTGCAACAGTTCCTCCGACCATCATGTTGTGTCGCACAATCTTGGGACCAGATCGCGGCACCGTTATTTATGGATGGGTATTTGCGGCTCACCAAATCGGAGGCTCAATTGCAGCCTTTGGCGCTGCAGTACTGCGAGTAAAACTCGGAGATTATGCATTGTCATTTTATTTGAGTGGTGCCCTGTGTCTTATTACAAGCTACTTTGTTTTACAGATTGCAAAGGGCAAAGACACCGCTAGCCTTAACGTATGAGCACCTTTTACGAACAGGTAGGCGGGGAAAAGTTCTTCGCTGATCTTGTTTCACAGTTTTACGCTGTAGTTGCTACAGATCCAATTCTGCGTCCTATGTATCCTGAAACAGATATGAAAGGTGCTGCCCAACGTTTGCAATGGTTCTTAGAGCAGTATTGGGGAGGACCAAGTACTTATCAAGAAAACCGTGGGCATCCTCGTTTGCGAATGCGTCATGCGGAGTTTGCGGTAACAGTTGCTGCACGAGATGCGTGGCTCAATGCCATGCATCAGGCGGTTGATGGAGTTGAGATTGATCCAGCTCTTAAGGCTGAGCTGTGGGGTTATCTAGAGATGGCAGCAAACTCTTTAGTAAATCAACCGGATTGAGATTGATTTCCAACTTTAAGAATTTCACCATTACGTAGGTACCACAATGTTCCTTGGCCATCACGAACAGTTGTAACGCGCAATCCAACCTTTTCTACAACACCTTCGATTTCTAGAACTTCAACGGTGTCGCCGACTCCGTATTGATCTTCGATCAACATAAAGATTCCAGACAAAATATCGCGAACTAAAGTTTGTGCACCAAGTCCCAGGGCCACACCAACGATTCCAGCTGATGCAATCAATGGACCTAAATCAAAACCAAATTCGCCAAGTGCCATCGCAGTTGCGATAACCCATGTTGCAGATTTCAATGTTGCCGATAGAACTCCACCAATTGTGCTGGCACGTTCCTTTTGACGAGCGACGATGTTGCGTGGTCCCGGAACTAGGTCAACCGATGCCAACTTGTTCATAGCTCGGGTGATTGCCCGAGAGCCAAAGGATTGAATAAGGGCTGCTGCTACCAAGATGGTCAGAACTCGAAGGGGAGTACCCGCCATCCAATCTAGGAATTCCCGCATAGAGTCGCTCATGATGGCAAAACTTTATCCAAAATGTCACCTAAATACCGCTCTTCAATACCCACGCGGTCGGGTGTTTTGGTGCAAGATAAACCAATCGGCGCGAGCCACGCGCCAGATCGGGAGCGATTTATGTCGCGCACACTTGTTCTCAATGCCACTTATGAACCATTGGGTGTCATTACAGATCGTCGCGCGCTCATTTTAGTTCTCAATCACAGAGCAACAATGGTTGAAGATAGTGGCGACATTTTGAGATTTGCTGGCGGACAAGTTTCGCTGCCATCAGTTGTTCGACTCAATAAGTTTGTTCGTATTCCTTATCGCCACTCCGTTCCGCTTTCACGCCGAGCAATCTTTGCTCGCGATGGTGGACGTTGCGTTTACTGTTCAGCACCAGCAACATCTATTGACCATGTAATTCCACGTAGCCGTGGTGGTGGACATAATTGGGAAAATGTTGTTTCTGCTTGTCACAAGTGCAATCACCTTAAAGCTGACAAACACTTAAAGGAGCTGGGTTGGAGATTACGCACCTTGCCACGTGAACCAGTTGGTGCAGCATGGAGAATTCTGGGCACAGGTCGCACAGATCACAGGTGGTTGCAGTACCTAGAGCCATTTGGTGTGGCTGCGGCAACTGCATAAGTAAATTACACTTCCACCATGAGCAAAAATGAAGGCCCAATCGTAGAGATTCCTGGAATCTCAGTTCTCGAAACTGTTGTTACATTTTTTGTGATTCCAACAGTTATGTTTGTTGTGATCTCAGTTCTTGCTTATGCGATGTCAAAGCCTAAGAAGGCTAAGACATCTGCAATCACAGTAATCGAGTAATTACTTATCTAGAGCTTGAACCTTAAGAGCGCGGATTAATCCATCCTGAGATTCTCTTACTAATTTGCGAAGCACCGTTGGTGAGTCTTTTCCAGCACCATTAAGCCAGGCATTAGTGGCATCAACAGTTGATTGCTTCACAATCCACGTTGGATAGAAACCAGTAACAAACTTTGCTGCTGGTTCATATGAACGTGACTCCCAGACAGAGATCAAATTGTCGAAGTACAGATTCACAAATGGTTCTAGCAGTGTGCGCTGAATTGGGCGCTGGAAGCCTGCAACAAGTGCGGTGCGCACAGATGTAGCAACCTCTGCATCAAGACCCTTGTTAAATGCATACGCCTTTGCCTCATTGTTTGGCATCGCAGCTAAGCAAGTTTCAAAGGCAAGATTTCCGGTTGTTGTATTGTCATTGGCAAGCTCAGCATCGAGTTCTGCCTTTGTTGTTGCCCCACGCTCTGTCAGAGCGATAAGGAAGTACCACCGTAAATCTGCATCAACCTTTAATCCCGGTGCGCTGCCGTTTAGCAGTTCGCGAATCTTTGCTGTCTGATCAGCTGTTTGCGCGTTGATCGCAAATGCACGAGAGATAAGCAGTTGTAGATCACTTCCAGGTGCAGAGTTTTGAGTAAGCGACCAAAGTCCATTAGCTAACTTCTCGCGGTATGCATCACGGTTTGAATCCTTTGCGTAGGCCTCAACAGAGGTACCTAATTGCGCCAGGACAATATTCACGATCGCATCATCGCTTTCGCCAGCAAGACCATTCAGCGCGATTTCAAGGAAATCTGCAGATGAGATTTCAGCATCACGATGCATATCCCAAATAGATGCCCAGCACAGTGCGCGGGCAAGTGCATCATCTAGCTTTCCTAGATGGGTCTTTAGTGTTGCAATCGAACGATCATCAAAACGCAGTTTCGCATAGGAAAGATCGCGATCATTGATCAGCAGTAGATCCGCAACCTTTTCGCCTGCAAGCTCTGCGACAACTGTTGCTTCACCAACAACATCAAGCTCGACAGTCTTGCGAAGCTTTAACGAATCTCCGCTGATGTCATACAAGCCAACTGCAAGACGATGGGGACGTAGCTCTTTTGAAGCTGCTGGAACCAGTGGAACCTCTTGCTTAATTGTGATGCTCTTGTAAAGGCCACCATCGATATCTAGTGATGGACGAAGTGTGTTTACACCAGCTGTTTGTAGCCAAGTATTAACCCATGCATCTAACTTGCGACCACTTGCTGCTTCTAGTTCAACCAATAGATCTTCCAGGGTTGTATTTCCCCATGCATGCTTTGCAAAGTACTTTTGAAGTCCTGCGATAAATTGTGGACGACCAACATGTGCAACCAGTTGGTGCAGAACTGATGCGCCCTTTGCATATGTAATTCCATCAAAATTTGCATTAACCGCTTCCATATCAACCATGTCAGCGATGATTGGGTGGGTAGAGGACAGCTGATCTTGACGGTATGCCCAGTTCTTACGAGCAGAGTTGAATTCGGACCAGGCACCGTTGAAACGTGTTGCCTCAGCCAACGCTAAATATGAAGACCATTCGGCAAATGATTCGTTCAGCCATAGATCGTCCCACCATGACATGGTGACCATGTCACCAAACCACATGTGTGCCATCTCGTGCAGGATTGTGTTTGCGCGTGACAGGTACGCCTTATCTGGCATATGGCTGCGGAATACCAATACATCTTCGCGGAAAGTTACCGCTCCTGCGTTTTCCATCGCGCCAAAGTTAAAGTCAACAACTGCGATCTGGTCATACTTTTCAAATGGATACGCCAAGCCAAAGGTCTTTTCAAAGTATTCAAAACCTTGCTTAGTAATAAGGAAGATATCTTCAGGATCTAGGTACTGCATCATCGACTTGCGGCAGTAAATTCCCAAAGGAATCTCTTTTTCACCTTTATAGACATCATGAACAGATGAGTAAGGTCCTGCGATTAGTGCATCAAGGTATGTCGCGATGCGAGGGGTTGTTGAGAACTTCCACTCAACAAAATCACCCTTTGCAACCTTTGACTCAACCGGGTTGTTCGAAACGGCTTGCCAATGTCCCGGAGTTGTAACAGTCAATGTAAATGTTGCCTTAAGTGCTGGCTGATCAAAGCAAGGGAACATATTACGAATATGTGCTGTCTCGCCTTGAGAGTACAGATAAACCTCACCATCGGACGGATCTACAGAGCGTTGCAATCCTTCACCAGATTTGGAGTATTCAGCTTCAATCTCAATCACCAAGAGATTGTCTGCAGCCAAGTTGGTTAGAAAGATGCTTTCGCCATCAAAGTTACTTGTGTCCACCGCAATGCCATTGAGGGTTGCGCTAATTACAGAGCGACCAACAGCATCAATAAAGGTTGAATAACCAGGCTTGTTACAAGTGAATGAAACCTCAGACTTTGAGTAAAAGGTTTCCTCGCCCTTTGTGACATCAAGGGTCACTACATAACTGTTGACATAGAGATGGTCGGCACGATCTTTTGCTTCAGCACGACTCAAATTCAGACCTGGCACTTGTTGCTCCTTCGGTGATTTTGTAGGTTCTTATCCAACCATGACACAGTTGCCCCATGGAACGCCCATCGGTACGTAGCTACAGTATCCGCGGCTCCCGAATTACCGAGGCCCAGCGAGCGGCCAAAGATGCCCTCCAGAAGGTTCATGGAATTGAGTTCACTCAACAAGAGATTAATCTTTCTCAAATCTTTCCAAAGAGCGAGAAAGTAATCATGGAGATCGGTTTTGGTATGGGTGAGGCCACCGCAATAATTGCTAAGAATCACCCCAACAATGCATACATCGCAGTTGATGTTCATCCACCCGGAATCGGAAAGTTGTTAGCCCGAATTGTTGAAAATGATCTGACAAACCTTAAGGTCATCGAAGAGGATGTCCATGTTGTTTTGCAACACATGATCCCCGACGAATCACTTGATGGAATTCACCTATTCTTCCCGGATCCATGGCCAAAGAAAAAGCACAATAAGCGGCGCATCGTTAATGAAGGATTCTTAGCTTTAATCCACCCAAAAATTAAAAGAGGCGGATTCATTCATATCGCAACTGACTGGGTTCCTTATGCAGAAAGTATCCAACAGGTATTTGCTGAATCAACGCTATTTACTGGGGGAGTAATCGATAAACCTGAATGGCGTCCAGTAACTCGTTTTGAAGGTCAGGGTATTGATAAAGATCATGCCGTTAACGACATGATGTACACAAAGGCTTAGAGCGAACCTTCATTTTCATACTTAGCGATCTTGTTGATTCTGCGAATATGTCGCTCATCATTTGAAAATGGTGTTTCGATAAATGCATCAATGATCGCCTTGCAATCTTCAATCGAGTGCATCCGACCACCAATACCAACAACATTTGCATTGTTGTGATCGCGACCAAGCTTTGCAGTTTCAATGCTCCACGCAAGCACTGCGCGAACACCTTTGACCTTATTTGCTGCGATCTGCTCGCCATTTCCGGAGCCACCCAAAACAATTCCTAGTGAAGATGGGTCAGCAACAGTTGCTATCGCTGCTGGAATACAAAAATCAGGGTAATCATCAACAGCGTCATACTCGTGGGGACCGTGGTCATTTACATCGTGACCTTTGCTCTGCAAATACTCAACAAGAGCTGCCTTTAATTCCAAACCAGCGTGATCGCTACCAATATGAATTCGCATATGCGCATCTTGCCACGGGAAGAGAAAAACCCGCCAAGTGATTGCTCACGTGGCGGGCTTTTCCACTTTTTAGGAGGAAGTTTTTAGAACTTAGTGGCGTGGAGCTTTGCCCTTACCTTTTCCATCCTTATGTCCCATTCCCTTAGGACCTTTGTCACCCTTAGGTCCCTTAACGCGCTCAACCTCTGCTGTTACATGTGCAGTTAGGTTTGCCTTAAGAGTTGTTGCTTGAGCAGCGGTTAATGTGCCAGCAGTTACACGAGCATCAATCTCTTTTGTCTCAAGTCCAACAAGAGCTGAGATGAGTGCATCCTTCTTCGCACCTGCGATTGTCGCTAGTGATTCACCAGCTGCAAGGCGTGACTTAATGGTTGCGGCATCGATTCCAAGTGTTGAAACAACAAGCGCTTCACGAGCGGCATGACGAGCATCATGTTCAGCTTTATGTGCTGCCTTGTTTGCATCCATGGTTGCCTTGTAATCATCAAACTTCTTGGTGATTGCATCAGCCTGTGCTTGTGTAATTGTTCCTGCCTTAACTAGATCTGCAAGAGCTGTCGCTTTTGCCTGTCCCTTGCCAGCACCATCATGTGCTGAAGCAACTGCTACAGATCCACCTGTTAGCGCTGCAATAGTGATTGCAACCGCTGCGATTCTTTTCTTTGATGACATTTAATGTCCTCTCGTTAGTACTGCTCGTCCTGACCCCTCGTCAAGGACTACCCGTAATTAACAGGTTCATGCTGGGGATTTTAGCCACTGAACCTGAAAACACCCTCAGAGAAATAAATGCTCATGCGCGGGGATTTCCTTACACCCACGCATAAACCCCCTGCCGAAACCCTTATTCGCACCGAATATTCACAGGTTCAGACTGATATCCCCACACAGAAATTTTGGTGAACCATGAAAGGCAGCAAATCCTTAGTAGCAATCATTGTGGCATTTTCAATAGCGATGCTTCCGTCAGCGATCGCAGTAGAAAAGAAAAGTACAAGAGCAGCGGGGCCTTCTCCAACAACAGTTGTAAACACAATTCTTAGCGGAGCTGGTGTGCCGGCAAAGACATTAGGTATCAATGGTGATTTCTATATTGATACTAAAAATCTAAATCTTTACGGGCCAAAGACAAAAGGTGTTTGGAAAATAACTACATCTCTTCGAGCAAATGAAGTTCCTGTTGTTGCAAATGTGATTGGCGAATCTGGTGCTATGGGACCAACAGGTCCTAAAGGCGATAAAGGTGCAACAGG
>Ga0209033_1001952_pt1 | contig 11620 bp, 9 predicted proteins | sample LauGreFa1BDMLBDN_2_FD_188218 | JGI IMG/M metagenome (GOLD analysis project Ga0209033, IMG submission 188218) | Freshwater lake microbial communities from Lake Michigan, USA - Fa13.BD.MLB.DN (SPAdes) (version 2) | ecosystem: Environmental > Aquatic > Freshwater > Lake | place: Lake Michigan, USA...
GCTTATATCAAAGTTTGGGGCACCGAGGGAAGAGGAGTCAGCGAGGCAATTTGGGGCAATGCCCTTCCTTAACCGGTCTGGCAGAAAAGATTTAGATTTGGCACAATCGTTGTTTAGTTAGGAAGAATCATGGGCACAAGGAAGTGCGATGCCGTTGAAGCCGGAAAGTAATTTGTTCGAAGAGTCAAGCAAGCCTAAAAAAGCTGGATGGGTAATAGGTTTTCGTTTACTTACAACTGTACTAATATTATTGCTATCTTTTAAGTGTGTTTATATTTTTCTAGGCGGGAACTTCTACGAGGTCGTGCCCGGGAAATTTTATCGTTGCTCCCAGCTTGGACCCACAAGGTTGGAATCTGTCATTAAGAAAAATAACATCAAAACCGTGGTTAATCTTCGAGGTTGTTGCGATACGGTGCCTTGGTATATGGATCAGGTTCAAGCGATTAATAATTGCAATATATCGCAAGAAGATCTGAGCTTTTCCGCAGGCAGGTTGCCTTCCACTAAAACCATCAATCAATTGGTGGATGTGATTGATCAAAGCGAAAAACCTATGTTGTTTCATTGCCATAAGGGCATTGATAGAACAGGGATGGCAGTGGTGATGTCAGTGTTATTGCAAACAGATATCGGCATCGATGAGGCGTTAAGGCAATTGAGTCCGTATTATGGGCACCTCAATATAGGACGGACTGCACATATTGATGAGTTCTTTGTTTTGTATAAAGAGTGGCTTGCAAAGAACGAGATTAGTCATTCGAATGATCGATTCAGGGAATGGGTAAAAAAGCACTATGTACCTGGGGATTGTGTTGCAGATCTACATTTAATTGAAGGTGATGGCGAGGTTTTGCATTTGGAAAAAGGCAGGAGTAAATTGTTGAGGGTTAGGGCACAAAACACATCGATTAGGGAATGGGTAATGAAGCCTGGAACCAATGCGGGAATTAAAGTTAAATGGTTATTGCTTACGGATGATCGCAAGGTAATTGCGAGTGGGTTTGCAGGTAATTTTCAAGCAGTGGTAAAGCCAGGCGAGGGTATAGATTTTTCGGTAGTGATTCCACCTTTGATGGAAGGTGGCAGTTGCTTACTAAGGTTGGATATGAGCGATCCGCAGCATGCAGCGTTTCATCAGGCAGGTTCAGAGATTCTTGAAGCAAAGGTGATTGTCCAATGAAAGTGCTGGTACGAGTAGTGGGAACTTTATTGCTGGTGGGGTTGATTCTGACAAGAGTCAATCTGGGCCAGATTATGGATTCGTTTGCAACACTACGCCCAACTTATTGGGTAGCTGCTTTTCTGCTTCTTTTTTTTACCCAAGTGTTGAGTTGCCAGCGTTGGAAAGTCCTCGCTACTGCAGTTGGTTTTGGTGGGACATTTTACGAATACCTCAAGTTTTTTTTCATTGGGATGTTTTTCAACCTTGCCTTGCCTACTTCGGTGGGTGGCGATGTAGTTCGTGCTTGGTATTTGGCTTACAAGATGAAAGATGATTTGGTTGAAAATCGAAGGAGCAAGGCTGTTTTGACAGTTTTTGCAGACCGGTTTAGCGGTGTTTTGGTATTGGTTGCAATTGCAGTTATAGCAACAATTTTCAGTCCCGTGGAATTGCCCGTGTGGGTTAAAGGTTCGGTGATGTCGGTGGGGTTGGGTGCTATTGGATCGTTGGCAATGCTGCCCTTGATTGCAAAATTTTCAGTTCGGTTTCCAAAAATACTTGTTGTGTTGAAAAGTGCAAAGCTTTGTTTTGGGAATGTGAAGGTTTTGGTGTTAACCACTGCGATGTCTGTATGGGTTCAACTTTCAAGTGTTTCAATCATGATGCTGATAGGTTTGGGGATGGATCTGCCCATACCGTTGCCCTTTTATTTTGTGATGGTGCCTTTGGTTACGCTGATGACCATGTTACCTATAAGTTTGGGTGGAATGGGATTGCGGGAAGGTGCGACAGTTTTAATGTTGACGCCTTTGGCAATCGCACCTGCATCCGCAGTTGCATTATCTGTACTATGTTTTTCTGTTTATGTAGCAGTAGGAATGATAGGAATCTTTTTTTACCTGGGTTCACGGGGAAGCGCTTCAAGCTCGGACATGAAAGATGTTCAGTTGGAAGGCGAAATATCCGGGTCAACCGAATTGGAGGAATCGCACGATGGCTCTGCTATCCGTAATAATACCGATCAAAGACGAGCAGGATAATATTCTTAATTTGCATGAAAAAATTGCTTCTGCATTGGAACCCTATTGTGCTAAATCCAATGGATCAGGCGTGAACGAATTTGAAGTTGTCTATGTAGACGATGGCAGCATTGATCGATCAGCCCTAATTCTCGCAGAACTAGCCCGACGCGATACCCGCGCCAAGGTGGTAGTGCTTAAAAGAAACTACGGCCAGACTCCTGCTTTGCAAGCGGGTATCGATTGGTCAAAGGGTGATTTCATCGCCACTATGGATGGTGATTTGCAAAATGATCCTTCAGATCTGCCGATGTTGTTGGAAAAAATAAGTGATGATTGCGATGCAGCGCTGGGCCAGCGCGCCAACAGACAGGATGGTTTTTGGCTTAGGAAGTTTCCTAGTTTTATTGCGAACTGGATTATTCGAAAAGTAACAGGTTGCTCGATAAAAGATATGGGCTGCACGATACGAGTGATGAAAAGGGATCTGGCGGTTGCATTGCCCTTGTATGGAGAGATGCACCGATTTATTCCGGTGCTTGCGCAAATGTGCGGGGGCAGGTTGACTCAGGTTCCGGTGAAGCATCATCCGCGGGTTGCGGGAAAAACCAAATACAATTTGACGAGAACTTTACGGGTGGTTTTGGATTTAATCACTGTGAAGTTTCTTTATTCTTATCTAACAAGGCCCATGCATTTTCTTGGAACGGGCGGTTTGTTTGCAATTGGTTTGGGCTTTGCGAGCGTTCTTGGAGCAATCGCAATGAAATTGTTTAGCGAGACGGATATGACAGGAAACCCATTGCTACTTTTAAGCGTGATGCTGGTTTTGGTGGGTATACAATTAATATCCATGGGCTTGTTGGGTGAAGTGATGACCCGCACTTATTTTGAAAGTCAGGGAAAAGCATCATATCTGATTCGGGATACGTATAACCTCGATAAAACCATTATAAATAAGGCCGCGTAGATGATTTATTGCTTGAAGGATAGCCTTTTTCATTGAAATGGATGTGAATACCTTTTACAATTCCTTGAAGATTTGATGTTCGCTCCAACCTACTTAAAGGTTTTTCCCATGCAGAAAAAATTAGCATTTACATTGATTGAGTTGTTGGTGGTGATAGCAATCATTGCCATATTGATTGGTTTGCTGCTGCCTGCGGTTCAAAAGGTTCGGGAAGCTGCAGCACGGGCTAGTTGTGCGAACAATTTAAAACAACTCGGGCTTGCCACCCATAATTTTCATGATGTTCAAAATTATCTCCCTCCTAGTAGGATTTCAGATAACTATGCCACTTGGGCAGTTTTGCTTCTGCCTTTTGTGGAGCAGCAATCAGGCTTTAATTTATGGAACCTTCAAGCTACCTACGGGGCTAATTCACTTGCTGCTCGTAGCGTTATTGTTAAATCGTATTTATGCCCTGCAAGAAGGGGAAGTAGTTCCAATGCATTAAGCATTGATGGCGACCAAAACTCAGGTGCAGTAAATGTGGTTGGTGCTCTAAGTGATTACGCAGGGAATGGCGGAGACAATAACACTGTTCCGGCTTGGTACGACACTTGGACTGCAAAGGGCGTTATAATTTGGTCGAATTCGAATACTGCCACGGGTATTCCCGTTTCCCAATACCGAGGCCAGTTGAAAATTCTTGATATTACTGATGGAACTAGCAATACGATGATGTTTGGTGAAAAGCATGTACCATTGAATTTGTTGGGGATAGGTAGAATAACTACTGGGGGGCCAATTGGTGGAGATGGATCTGTATACAATGGCGATGATGAAGAATCTTTTGTTCGTTGTGCGGGGCCTGGGTATGGCATAGTATCCGACCCGAAATCTGCATTAGGCGCATTCCGGTTTGGCAGCGTGCATAGTGGCGTGTGCCAATTTGTATTTTGCGATGGCAGAGTGAAAGCCATCAATAATTCGGTCAATACCACCATGCTGCAGCGATATGCGTTGCGTGATGATGGTCAGATTATTGATGATTATTAAGTTACTTTGCGGGAGCAACTTTCAAATTTAAGTTGTTGTTATTATCTGGGTTGATTGTAATAAGCAAATCTGAAGTATCATAACTTCGATATATAGGACTAAACTGAGGCTTGGGTTGTTTATCCAAAGGCAAATCGGAATTGCCTGGGGGTTCGATCAAAGTTACTTTGTGTTTACCCGCAACCGCTCCTTTTTTGCCCATAGTTTCAAGTTCAAATGAACCATCTTTTTGTATGCTTGCTGTTGCATTAAGCTTCTTGGAATTATCGACGGACTCGCATTCGATAGTCCCCTGAGTTACAGGTTGACCGTTTTGAAGCAGAATGGTTCCTTTCGCTGGATAGAGTGTAACCCCGTCGCCACACCCTGAAAGTAAGAATATTGCTAAAAAGAAAACTATTGATTTCATGTGAAGCACCTTTTGTTAATTAAACTAAACCTAAATAAGAATTACTAAGAATCTTATAAATTTTGCAATAAAAGCAAGTGTGGATCGTCTTACTTGTGGAGTTAGTCTCCATATGACTGTACGGATTACAGATTAACATAAATTGAAAGCAGAATTAAGCCGCCTGTTTTCGGAGCGTTGAATGGTTGCTTTAGTGTTACGGTAAAGGGTGAATGTGGTTAATTAACTTTGAAAAATTTTTTATTATATTAATATATTTAAAATCTTAATTATGAAACCATTGGCACTAAGGCAAACGCCACGACCTATGAATTCAAGGTTGAACTGGATAAGCAAATGCCGATCGGGAGTTTTAAGAGTAAGTAGGTTTTTAAGTAGAAAAGCTTATTGATTGGTCAGGATCACGACATTGCAATTGCGATAGAAGTCGGTGGCCTGGCCAATTTTTTTTGCTCGGAGTGAGTGTTTTAGTGCGATTGCATCCCATTTCTTTTCGGGCATGAATACATAAGCAGGTATTGGTTGCTCGAGGAAATGCTTAACTTCCTCTTCGGAAATTAGAGTGTTGATCTGCCGCTTGCAATAAAAAGTAATGCTGGGTTGAAACCAATCGTGGGTTGCGATCACAATTTCCCGGGTAAGGTGATCTTCAGGCAGGAATTGCGAAAGCATTTTTGGGGCTTTGATTTCATTGAGGTTTGAACCATTCCATGCGCCTAATGCCCCGGTAAAACTAATTGACCCAAGGCATAGAATTGCGAGTGTTGCGATGCGATTTTTCTTTGCAGCAAGTACCAAGGCGAGCGTGCCACACATGATTGGAATAAATCCGATGAAAGCCATTTGTTCGAGCTTTGGAATTTTTCTCCCTTTGATCCACGATATATCTGCCTGAGTTGAAACTAGAATCATTCCTAGACCGGTAATGACTCCAATGAAAACCAAAATTAACATTCCTGTTTTAGGAAGCCAGTTGGGGTAGGCGTGGGTCTCATTTTTCCAAGCAAGCATTGCTCTTGAAGTAAGAATTGCAATGGCAGGGTAGAGGGGCAGAATATAATTGGGAAGCTTGGTGCTCGAGATTGAGAAAAAAACAAGCACCACAGCAATCCAAGTTGCAAGCAAGCGGATTGCACTGCGATCGTTGATAGTGTTGTTTGAAGGTTCGGTGTTGAAAAGTTCTTTTTTAGCGTTCAAGAAAGTCATACCTATGAATGCGGACCAAGGAGCAGAGCCTATTGCGATGACCAGCAAATAATAGAACCAAGGGCCTGAATGGTTTTCCATCGCAGTGCTGAACCTACCTAGGTTATGTGTGAAGAAAAAGCCTCTGTGCCATTGAAATTTTGTTTCTACGCCCACCCAGATATACCAGGGGCCTGCAACTAGGAAGAATAAAAAAAGCGCGCCTAACAGATGAATGGAAAGCAGGCGCTGGGGTTGCCTTTCCCAGAGTAAAAACAAAAGAATGATTAACAGTGGAAGTGCGAGAGCGATGGGCCCCTTGGCGAGCATGCCTATGCCTGTGATGATTCCGCCCCAAAGCAGCCAGGTAGAATTTTTGTTTTGATAACCCTTGAAAAAAACAAAGAAGGACCACGCGACACAGGCGTTTAGAAGAGAATCAGGGTTGGCAAAATGGGCCGACCCTGCCCAAGCGGGCATTGCTAATAATATCAGCCCTGCGAAGAAACCCGTGCTCGCCCCGAACATGATTGTTGCGAGAGCGTAGGTTGCAAATAGAGAAAAGAGCCCGCCCAGAGCTGAAGGAAATCGGGCTGCAAATTCGTTCACACCAAAAGTGTTATAGGATGCGATCTGAAGCCAGTAAAGCAATGCGGGTTTATCAACACGAAGATTATAATTATAAGTGGGAACAATCCAGTTTCCCGATTCCATCATTTCGTATGCAGCTTCCGCATTGTTACCTTCATCAATATCCCAAAGGCTGGAAATGCCTAAATTGGGTAGGCAGACCAAGGCCCAAGCCACTAAAAGGCAGGCGATTTGAATAGCTGGATTTTTAAATACCTTTAACATCAAGCCTTCCTTAGCTGGGCAAAAAAGCACTCAATCCGTGCCTTTGAAAACATACTCGAATCATTAAAAATAGGCGATACCAACATCAATTGAATCGAGGTTGACTCGATTTTCACAACTGGTTATGGTCCCGACCCTTGGGCATTTTCTATTCAACGGATTAATTAATGATTTCAGGCTGGATTTTACCACTGCTTTTATTGATGGGACAGGTTCAACAACCTGCCTCCGATATAGCACGCCTGCGAGAACTTCTTGCTGATAAAAAACAGCCCCAGTTACAGGCACAAGCTGCTTATTTGATTTTGCAACAACAAACACCTCTCGCGACCGAGACCGTTAAACAATATTTGCGTGATCCGCGTAATGTAGAAGTTTTTACCGCCTTTGCTGGAGCAATCAAACTGCGTAGGGATGGTCGTTTTTATGAAGAATTGATTGATGCACTTTCGATTGACTTGCCCGCAGTACGGCAGGCTGCAGTTGAAGCCTTGGGTGCAAGTGTTGATGGTAGGGGTGCATTTAAGTTAAAACAAATTGCTGAAAATACGAGCCTTGCAGAAAGCACTAGGCAGCAAGCAATAATAGCGCTGGGGAAAACAGGAAAGAAAAGTGCTGCTGAAACTTTGCTTAAACTTTTTACCGATCCCAAAGAAAGTGTCAGGCTGGGAAGTAGGCAAGCCCTCGCAGATTTGATTGGGGAAGATCTGGGCCGTGATAGTGTTACTTGGCAACTTTGGTTTGATGAACGAAAAAATCTATCTTCCGAAGCTTGGCTTGAAGAACGGCTTGCGCAGCGAAATGCTAAATTGACCAGGCTTGAGGGTGAGCTTGATTCTTCGCGAAATCGAAACCGTGCGCTTTACCAACAGCTTTATTCACGGCTTGGGCCTACTGAAAAAATCCCTTTCTTTCAGGGCTTATTAGATCATGAAGACCCTGCAGTTCGCTTATTACTTGCAGGTTGGCTAGCGGAGGCGCTTAGTGAAGAATCTTATCGCAAGCCAGCAGGCGAAATGTTATTAAGTTTCAGCAGAGACCCTGTGGATGAAGTCCGCAGGCAAGCAGTGCTTGGCTTGGGCCGATGGAATGATAAAGCCTGCCTTGATCGTTTACTTCTTATTATTCAATCAGATCAAATTGCGGTTAGAGCTGCTGCAGCAAGATCGCTTGCAATGCAAGCTAAGGGCAATGATGGTGCTGCACGAATGATTCTTGTGCTTCCTGCATTGCAAAATGCTTTAGGTGATCCTGCATTGGAAGTTGTTGTTGAAGCCGCTGAAGATCTTGGATCCTTAGGGGTTCCAGCCGCTGTTCCATTGCTTGCAGGATTACTGAAGCATAATGCGATTGCAGTAAGAAAAACTGCTGCGCAAGCATTGGAAAGAATTGCCGATATATCAGTGCTAGAGGAGTTGTTGGTAGGTCTGGAAGATTCAGAGATCGGGGTCAGGCTTGGAATACTTGGAGCTGTATCCCGTGCTGTGAATCAGGCAAAGTTCATTAAGGAAGATGACAAATTGCGATTGCAATCACGCATGGAAATAATTCTTTTGAAGGATCCGGATGCGGGGGTAAGGGCGAGAAGTGCAACGCTTTTAGGCGATTTTGGTACTGTAAATCATCTTGCAACTTTGTGGAAAGCGGCTATCGCTGAGGGTGATCCACGAATTCAGGAAAAGTCTTGGCAAGCATTCCTAGAGATTTTATCCAAAAGCAAAGACCTAAAACTTATCAATGAATGGAATAACATTGTTCGAAAGGAAGCTCCGCTTCGCAGGGTTAATTTCTTGGTAGAGCTTCTGGGAAAAATGCAGCCTGCAACCATGAACTCTAAAATCGAGCTAGCGCCTGTGAGGGAATTGTTGGTGCAATGCGGGATAGATAATCAAAAATGGTTGCCTGCGTGGAGTGCTTTAAGGGAGTTGCCCCAAGCATTGGAGCCGGAGGAAATTGAGAAACGATTGAGCCTGCTGTTTCAAATAGCCGAAATCGCACTGAAAGAGCAAGCAGCACCCGATGTGTTGCAAATGGTAGATTTCGCAAGGCCATTGTTTGTAGGAAGAAAAAAACTGCAGGCAGACTTTGAAGAATTATATCGTAAGGCAAATGTCCTTATCAATTCAAAATTCTAAGCTGGTTAATCTAGTTCGACTTTATTGTTATCGCAGTAGATGTTTAACTTTTGCAGATATGCTGCTTTTGTATTCGCATCTAAAAAAGACCCAATGAAGGAATTCTTTGCTGCAAGAGCAGAATCTTTGTTGGTAAGGTTTAGTGCGGTAGCGCAAGCACTAAAGTTATCAGCTATATAGCCGCCGAAATAAGCGGGATCATCAGAATTAATACTTGCGATAATTCCACAATCGAGCATTTTCTTTAAAGGATGTTCTTGAAGGTGGTTCACTACTTTTAATTTTAGATTTGAAAGTGGGCAAACAGTAAGCGGGATTTTTTCTCGCACCAACCTTTTTATTAGTTTCTCATCTTCTAAACAACGAACGCCATGATCAATCCGCTCTGCCTGCAATAAGTCCAGAGAATCTTCAATGAATGAAGGTGGTCCTTCTTCGCCAGCATGTGCGGTGATGCGGAACCCTTGCTGCTTCGCCTGGGTGAATACTTTTTGGAATTTGGAGGGAGGATTCCCAACCTCGGAAGAGTCGAGTCCAAATCCAGTGATCACTTGTTTAAATTTTAAGCATTGGGCAAAAGTGTCTAGGGCCGAATCTTCTGATAAATGCCTAAGGAAGCATGGTATTAGAAAGACACTTAATTGCAGTTCTTTCTTTGCCCTTTCAATCGCTTTGCATAAACCATCCAGCACTGTTGATATGCTAATACCCCGTTCAATATGTGCCTGGGGATCAAAGAATATTTCAGCATGGTGCACACCTTGCGAATAAGCCTTTTGAAAGTAACGCCACGCAAGTTCGGAAAAGTCATCTTCATCTTTAAGAACAGCCATGCCTTGGTAGTAGATGTCTAAAAAGGATTGCAGGTTGGAGAAATTGTAGGCGTGTTGGATATCTGCGATGGAATAAAACGGGAGCTGGATGCGATGTTTTTTTGCTTTTTCGAGTAAGAAGTCAGGTTCAAGGGTTCCCTCGATGTGAAGGTGAAGCTCAGCTTTAGGTAACTGTTCAATGAATCGTTTCATGAATAAATCCTTTTTAACATTATATGCAGAATCTGAGGTAGAGGTTAGAAATAAGTTGAAAGTGGATTGCCCAGAGGTCCTACTCTTCCCTTTTTCTCGATGTAATAATCGGAATTGTCGGAATGTTCGATATATTTTGAAGGTTTGGTTTTAAAAGGTCGATAGAGCATACAGGATAATGCATAAAAATGGCAAAGTTTACCCGGCTTGTGATGCCGGGAAATCGAAGCCAAATAGTAAAAAGTCGGAGGGGTGGCAGAAAATGAAACGAGAAAAGCTGTTGGCATCAGGTGCCTGGCTGCTCATGGTGTCTGCCATCGTTGCGCAATCCCCTGTGGATGGTGGTAAGGTTCCATCGCCCCTAAGCCCATATGGTCAAATTGGATCAGCGGTAATCAAAAAAGAACAAGGTACCAACGAAAAGAAGGACTTGGAATTACCAGCAATGGAAGTGGATGTGGATAAAGTACCTCTTGGTGCGATTCCTAGAGAAGGGGCTGCACCTTTATATCCAAGATTTTTCCTAGGTGGCGAATACCTTGCATGGAAGTTGAATAATACGACATTAAATCCCATCGTATTTAATGTCCCTGTAGGAATTGTGGGGGCTCCGATAGCAATTGATAATGGATTAAATTCTAATTCTTTTATTGCTTATTCATCGCTTACACCGCAATCTCAGGCCGCATTATCTCAAAATGGAGTAATAAATTACGGAATGGAAAATGGGATGCGATTTACCGGGGGATTAGCTTTGGAGCAGGATACAGGTTTGTCTGTTTTGCTAAATGCAATTATTATTCCAACTTCAAGCTATAATTTGTCAAGTAATACAAGTTTTAATACTGTTCCAATTAATTTTCAAACTGGCTTAGAGTCCCAAGTTGCATTAGGCGGCACTGCAGGCAGTATAAACGCTAATACCGAAGTGGCAACTATTCCAATTGTTGTTCCACGAAATATTGGTTCGCAAGTTTATGCTTCAGCAAATAATTTTGTAGGCGGTGGAGAAGTTGACCTAAAAGGACGAGATCTGATTTTTGGCGATGTGTTTTTTAGTGGATTGTTAGGCTTTAGGTACTTCCAATTTAATGAATCTTTGGGGGTTAATTCAATTTATAATATTATTCAACCTCCTGGAATTCCATCTCCTGATGCAGCACAAGGTCTGCAGTCAAATTTTTCCCAGTATCAGTCAATTACTTCAATAAGTTCAGATAATATTAAAGTTTACAATAACTTTTTAGGTCCGCAGATTGGAATCAATTCCAATTATAATTTCAAACGGGTTACCTTTGATTGTAATGGAAAGTTAGGGATCGGTGTCCAACATCAAGTGGTTACTATAAATTCTAGTACTACCCAGAAATTTGCTGTTAATAACGGCGATGGCACAACTTCAACCCAAGTACAAAATTACGCTGCTGGAGTATTATTCTCCCCTTACGATGTAGGCCGACATTCAAGGAACCAGTTTGGATTTATTCCGGAGCTTAATTTAAAACTTGGATATAGGTTGTTTGATAGAATGAAAATAACTGCTGGGTATGATTTTCTTATGATGGCTAATGTGCTTCGTGCGTCGAATCAAACGCAGTTAATTCCTTACACTACCCAAAGTAATTACTCTGGATTGGCAGTTCAACAGCAGACATCGTCACAAACTATTCAAATACCAGCCTTTACCTTTGACAATTCTAATTTAATTATCAATGGCTTAAATGTTGGCATGCAATTGGATTTCTAACCTGCTTTTTCTTTGATCACTTGGATTTGATTTTCCAAGATTCTTCCAGCAAGTGCAGGAATGATTGCCTCTTGCGCA
>Ga0209033_1001953_pt1 | contig 11613 bp, 8 predicted proteins | sample LauGreFa1BDMLBDN_2_FD_188218 | JGI IMG/M metagenome (GOLD analysis project Ga0209033, IMG submission 188218) | Freshwater lake microbial communities from Lake Michigan, USA - Fa13.BD.MLB.DN (SPAdes) (version 2) | ecosystem: Environmental > Aquatic > Freshwater > Lake | place: Lake Michigan, USA...
ATAAAAAACTTTTGAAACGACGCCTAGAGCTACAAACCCCCTTACGAAAAAATATGACGGATTCTCGTTGCAAAAAATTTGTTGGGGAAATATAAAAATCATAACACATCCACCTGTTTTTTCTTTTAGTATTAGCTACACTGAACTTTTACGCTTATGACCTGCAGTTAATATCACTGTTTCTCAAATCCAAAACTATCCCAAATACCACATTTTAAAATGGCACGAATCACCTGTGCTGCTAAGGACGCTTCTTTGCTTTTCGGTAGTATTACACTCATATCATGATGTATTATATTTTTTTCAATTATTGAGAATATTTTGCCATCTAATAACTCTAGCGGAATAATTAAATTAGCGCCTGTTGTTATATAAAATTGATTAAATGGAACGACGTTTCCTGCAAAAACTAACCCAGCCATCGCCGTATGTGACAGGCTTATGTCGATTATAAACATCTCACGCTGATACAATAAATCTATAACCGCAATCCCCTTACCTTCAATAACGCCTATTACTGTGTATATGGTGTAATAGGATTTAAGCATGGTTTGCAAGACAGAGAATTCTATTGAATCTATATCAGGTGGTGACGTGAGTAAATGACGTTGAACTACACTGGCATTATTGATTCTGAATTGATGAATGCAATAATCAAAAAATACATCCACTTCTCCATCTTGCCCAACATCAATCCCGCCATGTTTCCAAAATCCCAGCTTTTTTGCACACTCTTTTAAACCTGAGCTTGGAATTTTATCACCTAAAATGGTATTCAGCTCTCTGCCAACTTCTCTGACTAAACGATAGTGATCCATGTCATTTGAAGTGGGTAGCGTAATATTATTTTCTGTATTTGAAAGCATCGGATGGTTACATTCATTTAGTTTATGGTAATTAGATTGTTCCTTAATCCAATCGATAAATCAAATTCAATATCAAATCATTAAGCGTTAGTCAGCTTCAAAACATCATCCACTCCAATCAGTTCACTAAGGTATTGTAAGTAAACATTAAAATATGATAAATTTTTACTGCACTTGTATTTTTTTAATTTAAAGCAATACAGGAAATTACTTTTACTATATATATGTTACTTTTTAAAGCACATTAAAGCAACGCAGCAACCAGTCCAGCCTAAGTGTAGCGGGATCACTTACTCACCCTACATGATTATGCCCAAGCAACGTTCCCGTTGCGAATGCCAAATCCACCAAGGAGACTTGATAATCGGAAATAGCACGAACTTCTCGTAATTGCGCATCACCTAAACGCGTTAACGTTTCCAAAACTTCTGTCATCGTTCGCAAGCCTTCACGAAATTGTTTTAATTCTGCATCGTAATTTAAACCCGCCAAAATGACATTTTGTCTTGCGGCTAAAATACGTTGCCAATTTTGTTCAGTGGTATCCAGCGCGTCATAAATCTCACGTTTTACATTGAGTTCTCTTAGTTGCTGTGTGCTTAATCGTTGTATTCGTTCTTGTACTGCACGCTCTAGTTTTGATTTGCGCAACTCATTTGACAAGGGAATTTCCATCCGCATTCCCACTGACCAATCTGAATAATTTCCCTCTAATGTTTGAGTAAATGCACTATCAAGGGATTGTGTATCACGACCCAGCGAACCATAATTATAATCCAGCATAAACATGGGCAGAGTTTGATTTTTTAAATAATCAATTTTTGTTAAATCTGCTGCAAGTTTTAATTCTAATTCCAAGAGTTCTAAGCGTCCTGTAAGGGCTTTTTGTACCAATTCATTTCTATCAAAATCGAAATGTAATAAAGTTGGCGATGTTTTAGGTACAATAAGAATTAGAGAATCAACGCTTAAATTCGTATCATTGAGTAATAGTTTTAATTGACGTTGGCGAATTTTCAATGTGGTATTGGCCGTAATCAAACTTTCACGACGTTCTGCCACACCGATTTCAGCTCGATTAATTTCAACCGCCGCAGTCAACCCATTTGCCACCCTTTTTTTGACCATCGCCAAATTATCAGATGCATTTTCATATTGTTGGCGACGCACATCTAATTCACCCCACGCCATATAAATTGACCAATATGCACGTTCAATACTTGCTAAAACACGAATAGATTGTAAGCGTGTTTTTACATCAATAATTTGCTGCTCATATTTAGCTATTCGAATCCCTGCTACATTGGTGTCAATTCCACCATCACGCAACAAGGGTTGACTCACTGAAAAACGCAAGGCATTTTGATATTGCGCAGAGGGGACACCTTTAAATTGTTTTTTTTCATCAAATGGCGAACTTAACGTCACTTTTGCACCTGTGCGCAGTGGAATGACAATGCCCGCCTCCATTTCTAAAACTTGTGTTAATTGAGGAATGGCAGTAAGTTTATCTACTTCATTTTTCAGTAATCCATTCTCAGTTGTTGGTGTAAACTTCACAACATCCAAATTTTGAGAAGGCATATTTTTACTGCCATATTTAGCTTTTGCAAAAATTAAATCGTCAAATTTCGCTTCTTCTTCGCTAACTTGTGTTGCAGCGATTTTCGGATCGATTTCAGCAATTTTTAAATCTAAATTATTTTCTAATGCCAATGCACGAATGTTTGCTAACGTAAGCTCAACAGATTCTTTGGGTAAATCTATTTTTTTTACAGTTTCCACATCACGTTCTTTAAATTTTGGCAAGGCTTTTTCAGTGGTTTCAGGCGTTGATTTTGTTACATTGTCGAATTCAATCCCTTCTTTACTCATTAAACGCGCTTTTGCTTTTTCTTCAATGGGTGCAAATGAGGAACCGTTCAAATAATAACTACAACCTGTCATCATTAAAGACGCGATTAAATAAACACTATTTCTTAATCTATCACGTGTTTTATTTTTCATTTTTTTCAGGGGTATAAACAGGTGGAAACGCATTCAATTGTCGCCAAAGTTCATAAATCATCGTCACGCGATTCAATAAAACCCAGCCTTCAACTCGAACACCCTGCCTTAGAAAACGTTCTGATGGCCATTCTTGACTCGCCTCATCGGGCGTAATGACCACGCGAAATTTACCTTTACCATCGTCGGTTGCATCCACAAATGCAACATTCCCACCAAATGTACCTACTGCCATTTCAGGCCATCCAGCAAATTGTAGCGCTGGCCAACCTTCAAACTGCAATCTGGCATGGCGCCCCTTGGTAATTAATGTTACATCATTACCATTCACCCATAGCTCAACTGCTTTAACATTCGTGTCAGGGACTAAAATCAACAAGGCATCCCCTTGCCGAACTAAATCACCTTGGGGATTTTCCAAAAGGCGAAGTACACTTCCATCACGAGGTGCTTTTATAATTTGTGCCGTTTGACGAGATAGATCGATATCATTTTTTAATAAACTCGATTTTGAATCTTCAACTTCACTTTGCGTTTTATTCATCGCAGCGGTGGCTGAATTAATACGTGCTTGCGCATCACTGCGAATTCTTTCAATTTCAGTATCTGCGGCATGTTGCTCAGCAATTGCGCCATTTAATGTTGCTTGCTGACCCTTCAAATTTCGCAAAGCAATAATTTTGTCTCGCTCTGCCACTTCAGCATCACGTTTAGATACTAAACCATCTACTAAAAGCCTGTTTAAGCGTTCTAGTTGTAAATTTGCAGTATCGAGCGAGGCTTGCGAAGAAAGAATGGTTTCTTGAGCTGAATTTGCTCTTTGTCTTGCTACATCTAAACGGTATTGAGCAGTCGCAATTTGTAAATCACGTGTTGAATTTAAGTTATCGATTTGTAATTGATAAGCACTTAATTCATCTTGCTTTGCTGCCAATTTTAATTTTGATGCATCGCGTTGCTGTGTTAAACGAGGTAGCAAATCAGGATCGACATCCACAATTTCAACGAGTGTATCACCTGCTTTAACTTTTGCACCTTCACGAACAAACCATTGCGTAATACGTCCAGCAACAGGTGATTCAATTTTTTGTTGACGTTGAACTGGTGCAAAAGCAATCACTTTTCCTGATGCACGAATATTTTGTTGCCACGGTGAAATCAGTAGTAATAATGGAATTAATACAAATAACCACACACAACACCGACATAAAACGCTAACAATTCTTGGTGTTTTAGTTGAGTTGAATGCTGAAAGTCGTGGACCTGAGAGTCTATTTTTCATGAAAAAATCAATCAAGTGAAATGACACGCTCACACTGCGACGCAACGGCCGTGTTTTGCGTAAAAACAAGTAATGTCCAAGGCGTATTCTGAGCTAAAAAATAATTCATCACCCTCAGTTGTCTAGCTTCGTCAAATTCGTCTAATAGACTATCAATTAGCACCAAAACAGGATGATTGACTACTCCTCTAGCTAGCATAACTAAACGTTGTTGTGATTTTGAAAGTGGTGAACCGGTTGAGGAAATAGGGAGAGAAAGCGTTTGTCCAAATTGCACGTCGAGCTCATCTAAGAGTCCTAAATCGGAAAGTACTTTTGCAACTTGTTTCTGCTCAATATGTTCTCTTCCTAATACAATATTTTCAAACAATGACCCTTCAATCATTTCAATATCATTGATCAAGCAAATTTGTTCTCGCAAAGTAGGTAAATGCAAATTTTGTAAACGGGTTTTATCAAAAAAAATATTACCTTTTTGACCTTCTCGTAGCCCGTAAAGTAATTCTGCTAAGGTCGTTTTCCCGCAACTCCCAGATCCCCATATAGCCACTTTTTCACCTGAATTAACAGTGAAATGTAAATTCGAAAAAATGTTTTTGGTTGGTAGGTAATGAAATGAAAGCTGCTCAACATCAACAGAAATGGGCGTTGAAAATGACACTATTGCGCCTTTTTCTTGTTCAAGGGGCAAATCGAGCAAATGCCCGATTTTATCTACAGCCGTTAATAAATCGTAAAAACTTTCTAGGTGCTTTCCGAATTTAATTAATGCAGCTAACACGGTTGACACAATCAATTCTGCGGCTACTAATTGACCAAGTGTCAATTGCCCCTCAATAACTAGATAACCACCAATTGACAACAGTCCTGTATTCGCAATGACATATAGCGTCATCGATCCCATGATTTGTCGAAATAAAACGCGATAATGAGCCGTTTTTTCATTTAAATAATCATGCGCTAAAATATCAATACGCTCCTGTGCATAGTGTTCATTTGAAGCAGCTTTGAATGTATTTTTATTATCGGCAAGTACTTCAAGCCAATCAACTAAGGCATATTTTGCTTTGGATTCAGCAATTGATGTTTTTACAGCGCCGCGCCCTAATACAAATAAAATAAAGGCAATCGTGCTTAATAAAAAAATATCAAAACTCAGTAAAAATGGATGATAAAAAGCCAACAACGTCAATCCCGCTATCGTTTGCATCAATAAACGCAAACCATCAAGTAATAAACCAGAGCAAGATTTTTGGACGGTTTGAATATCAAAAAAACGATTTACTAATTCAGCACCTCGATGTTTATCATGTAAATGACTCGACATTTTAGGAATACGATAAGCTAAATCCGTTGCCAATCGCACAAATAATCGACGCTGAATAATTTCAGCAAGATAAGCTTCTAATACATAAATCGCACCTGAAAAAGCCAAAAAAACAAACAGAATCATAGAAAGAACAGCTAAAGGCTGTCCCATTCCGCCCATTGCTACAGTGTTAACAACAGCTTGTACCGCAATTGGCGCCGATAACGCTAATAACCCTGAGCCGATAGCCAAACCAAAAATTAAGGCTAAGTCTGTTCGCTCTGTTTGAAGTAGATTCCCTAACCTTTGAAAAGGTGTCAGATGCTCGTGCTCATGACTCGTTGCTTGTTCAAGTGGTTTTTTAGGTTGAATCATTATAAAGTCAAATGTATTTTGAGTATTCGCATTTAAATATTTTAATATTTCATTGAATGAAAATACATACTCATCAACCTGTTCTTCTTTTATATCAATAACTTGAAAACGCCCCATGCTAAAACCATAAAATACCACTATATTTCCATTTTCAAATACGCCGACAATAGGCGTTTGATAACTAGAAAATTTCAATGCGTCTTCTATGGAACAATGAAGTATTTGTGTATTTAAATCCACAAAATCCATTAGCAACGGTAATTCAACTAACCAATTGGTGATGTTTTTTTGTGTCAGATGAAACAATGTCTCAAACGATCTTTGTTGCTCAAAAATAGTTAATAAAAACTGCAATAATTTATGAATCGCGTATTTAGAAAGTAATTGATTAGTCATATCAATGAAGTAACAAAATAGAAATTCTGATTTTTATAAATAAATCAGATACTTGGTTTTTTATGCAGGCAATACAATTACTTTTAAACTATCCTTAATTAAGAATTAGCTAACTGCTCAAAATATTCTAGTATATTACAGTTTTTAATCATTACGCTATTTTACCCTTTTAAAATAGGGTTTCATTTTTAAACATTTCTAATAATTCGATAATTTCTTTAGATTGTTTTCTAAAACTTTCACTTTTATAAAATGCCTCTAAACTCACAAACGAATCGATATCTTTTTCGCTCACTTTATTAAATCCCATTGCCAAATTGGCAAAATTACGTTCAGTGATGGGTTTTTTTAAAATTAACGATACTTTATGGTGTATAGGGTCTTTTGAAATTCTTGTAAACGTTTCACAAACATCTTCAAGATCTCCCTCCAAAATTTGAACAAAATAAGGATCGATATAGAGCAACATCCCTGTCACACTCAACGCTGAATTTTTAGGACGAGTTCTATCCAATAAACTTTTCAGGCAATTATCCGTCATTTTTTGTTTGGCAACGCTAGTATAAATTAAACAATGCAACGACATAGTGACTTCCTATTTTCTAAAAATCATTTTAAACGTCGAAAATAAAACTATTATTACAATCAGAAAAACGCTGGAATATACTGTATATCGATGCTAAAAGAGATTGTCGTAAAACGTCACCTCACCTGTTGAAATCTCATGAGTTCCACCCACTAGCTTAATTTCACCCTTCTCAATCAATTCTTTCAGAATCGGACTGCGTTCAAGTATACCGTTTACTGTTCGTTTCACATTTATAATGGATACTTTTTCCACAAACTCATCATTACTCGAGGTGCGATTTTGTGTTTCAGTTTTTTCATCATAAACAGCAGGTTGAATTTTTGACAGTAGCGCGGTTAAATTTCCCATCTCCACATGGTCACAAGCGCCTTTAATGGCGCCACATCGAGTATGCCCTAAAACAGCAATGATTTTTGAACCCGCCACTTTACACGCAAACTCCATGCTCCCGAGAATATCTTCATTTAGGATATTACCCGCAATTCGTATACTAAAAACATCCCCTAAACCTTGGTCAAATATCAGTTCTGCCGATGTGCGCGAATCAATACAACTCAAAATAACGGCAAATGGATGTTGCCCGTCTGAGGTTTCATTCGCTTGTTCGAGTAAGTTACGGTTTGATTTCAAATTACTCATAAACCGGTGATTACCTTCTTTCAATAAATCCAACGCCATTTCCGGTGTAATAGCTGCTTGTAATTCTTTGGTTAACGTTTTCATTATGTTCTCCTTGACGCTATTGTAAAGATCAAAAATAATTCAATGCTTATTGTATAAACTCAACACTTTACACTGCATTCAAAACCATCAACAAACCATAATCATCATTAAACGATTTCAATCAAAACTTCATCGGGATTGGCTGGCTCACCTTTAACAATATGAACAGCTTTTACCGTACCGTTTATTTGTGCGGTGATTTCGGTTTCCATTTTCATTGCCTCAGTAATTAATAATGCTTGTCCCTCAACCACTTCTTGACCTACTTTTACCAAAACATCAATTACATTGCAGGGCATACTCACTACTACATCCCCCTTACCTCTTGGTTTCGCTCTTTTGCTCGAAATCTTATTTTTTACTGCCCCCTGTATCCCACCTTCCAGTACTATTTCATCAAGTGTTTCAACCACAATTTCCTCAGGCACACCATCAACCATAAAATAAAAATGACGAAGTGTTTGATTTTTCGGGCCAGCTCCTGTGACTTTGACGTGATAAGATTCGCCATGTAACGCTACATTAAATTCTGTAGGTGCCGTTGAATTATCAGTTAGTTTTACTTCCATTTCTAATGGTTCAGGAACGAGTATGCCTTGCAGACGCTGTTCTAAAAATTGTTTACCTACTTCAGGGAACATGGCAAAACTCAATACATCTTCATCATTGAGCGCCAGTGCTCCAATTTCTTGACGTAAATTTTCAAATTCAGGTTTGAGTAAATCGGCTGGACGACAATCGATAACATCCTCTTTTCCAATCGCATGTTTTTTTAAATCACTGTCAACGGTAGCCGGTGCCTTACCGTATCCTCCTTGCAAATAACGTTTTACTTCATTTGTAATCGTTTCATAACGTTTGCCCGTTAACACATTTAAAACAGCTTGTGTCCCAACAATTTGTGAGGTTGGCGTCACTAGTGGTGGGTAGCCTAGGTCTTTTCGAACCAAAGGAATCTCTTTGTATACTTCACCAATACGATCTAAAGCATTACGCTCTTTGAGTTGATTCGCTAAATTAGAAATCATGCCGCCAGGAACTTGGAAAACATGTACTTGTGTATCAATGCCCGTAAATTCACTTTCGTAGCGATGATATTTTTTACGAACGTTTGCAAAATAATCATTCACTTCTTTCAATTTTTCTAAATCGAGTCCCGTGTCATGAACCGTTCCTTTCAAGGCAGTCACTAAACTTTCAGTTGGAGGATGACTTGTTCCGCCAGCCCATGAAGAAAGCGCCGTGTCAATGTGTTCGCAACCCGCTTCAATGGCTTTAATCTGACACATTTCCGCAAGACCAGATGTAGAATGACTGTGTAAATGCAAAGGCAAATCCACCGTATCTTTGAGTGCCTTCACTAACTCGCTAGTGGCGTATGGCGTTAATAATCCTGCCATGTCTTTAATTGCAATCGAATCACAACCTAAATTTGCCAATGATTTCCCAAGCTCCACAAACACGTCAATGTTATGCACTGGACTTGTGGTATAGCAAATCGTTCCTTGAGCATGTTTACCTGATAATTTTGTTGCCTCAATTGCCGTGGTTAAATTTCGAATGTCATTTAGCGCGTCAAAAATTCTAAAAACATCCATACCATTTTCAGCTGCTCTAGCAATGAAGGCACGGACAACATCATCGCTATAATGCCGATAACCGAGTAAATTTTGCCCACGCAACAACATTTGCAAACGCGTGTTTGGTAAAGCGGCTTTTAATTTGTGTAAACGCTCCCAAGGATCTTCTTTTAAAAAACGTAAACAAGCATCAAATGTCGCACCGCCCCAACATTCAAGCGACCAATAACCAATCTCATCAAGCATTTTACACGCTGGCAACATATCGCTTGTTTGCATACGTGTTGCAATTAAAGATTGATGTGCATCTCGTAAAATAACGTCTGTTAAATGAACTTTTTGCATTGTCGTTTCCCTAAATAAATTACAGACCAGTGTGAGCAGCCATTGCTGCTGCAATCACTTTTGCGAGTTCCGCAGGTTGGAGTTTGTTTGAGTAATTAACCAATTCTGGATATTTCTCGATAAAACCCGTATTAAAATTAGCTTCTTGAAAATCATGATGTTTGAGGATTTCCAGATAATAAGGAATCGTAGTTTTAATTCCAAACAAACCCATATCCTTCAAACTTCGCTCACCGCGTTTAATTACATCTTCCCATGTCATTGCGCTAACAATCACTTTAGCTAACATGGAATCGTAAAAAGGAGGAATTTCATAACCCGTATAAATTGCTGTATCTGTTCTCACGCCTGGTCCACCGGGTGCATAATAACGAGAAATTCGGCCAAAACTAGGTAAAAAATCATTTTGCGGATCTTCAGCATTAATACGAAATTGAATCGCATAACCACGACGAAGAATTTCATGTTGTTTAAAGCGCAACGTTAAGCCTGCCGCGATGCGAATTTGTTCTTCTACAATATCAACACCTGTAATGGTTTCGGTAATCGTATGTTCAACTTGCACGCGTGTATTCATTTCCATGAAATAAAAACGATCATTTTCGTCTAATAAAAATTCGATGGTTCCCGCATTTGTATAACCAACCGCTTTAGCCGCTAAAACCGCAAGACCACCAATATATTGACGCTGTGCTTCTTCAAGTTGAGGTGATGGTGCTATTTCAATGAGTTTTTGATTACGTCGTTGAATTGAGCAGTCGCGTTCGTAGAGATGAATGGTATTACCATGCGAATCAGCTAGAATCTGAACTTCTATGTGTCGTGGATTCACGACGCATTTTTCTAAGAATACATCCGCACTACCAAAAGCTTTAGTGGCTTCGGAAATCACGCGATCATAATTTTTCACTAATTCTGCAGATGAATCACAACGGCGAATACCACGTCCACCACCGCCTGAAGTTGCTTTCAGCATAATGGGGTAACCAATTTTTTCAGCCGCCTCAAGTGCTTGTTCTAAATTTTCTAAATTTCCATCTGTACCAGGGGTGACTGGAATTCCCGCAGCAATCATGGCTTGTCTTGCCTTGGTTTTATCACCCATTCTTTCGATAACATCCGCTTCAGGGCCAATAAAAATAATACCTCTTTCTTTACAAACTCTCGCAAACTGGGCATTTTCAGAAAGAAAACCATAACCTGGATGTATTGCATCACACCCTGTTGCGGCTGCTAAATCCACTAGCGCATAGACATTCAAATAACCTGCAAGCGGTTCACTACCAATAAAGTAAGATTCATCCGCCTTTTTAACGTGCAAACCAAAGCGATCCGCTTCGCTATAAATTGCAACTGAACGAATACCCATTTCAGTACAAGCACGAATAATCCTAACTGCAATTTCACCCCGATTAGCTATTAATATTTTGCGTAACATACTACCTCCTCAAGAAAATAGGCGATTGAGTCTAATGGGCGATATTTAAACTAGAAAAAACTAGTGATTCGAGAAACAAAATAATATTTGCTTCGTTTTTTTCATTACCAAAATCCGTTAATGAAGGTAAATTATGCATAAAGAAACTTTGCAAATGTGCTATTTCAATAATGGTGCTGGATAATGATTTTGGATACAGATAATCTGGATTACATTCCAGTATGATATTGCCTATTTTTGCGCAAAGATCTTTGTAAGGTTTAAATAGATGATCTTTATTATCAATAGACACTTTTTTTGTTAAATACGCTTTTATACCCTCAGTAATAATGATTTGATGCAATATGGACTCATTAACATACGTTGTGGTGATACTGTCATCAATCGGGGTGGCTAATAACGTAATCGTTTTTTTAAGTCTCACTACCGGATCTGAAATGTTATTGAGATGAAAAGTAACTTGATACTCCAACCAACTCCAATACCACGCAGTGATATAGATTAAAATTCGATGTTTGTTTTCGAAATATCGATAAATTCCCGCCTCGGTCGTGCCGATACTTTGTGCTAATTTTTTGAAATTAAAAGCCTCAAAACCCTCGTTATGAATCAATTGCACACTATGCAATACAATCTTCTTCCCTAACTCAGTTTGTTGAGGATCTTTAATAAACAATTTCTCATTCATTTTAATCTGTAACTG
>Ga0209033_1001957_pt1 | contig 11599 bp, 15 predicted proteins | sample LauGreFa1BDMLBDN_2_FD_188218 | JGI IMG/M metagenome (GOLD analysis project Ga0209033, IMG submission 188218) | Freshwater lake microbial communities from Lake Michigan, USA - Fa13.BD.MLB.DN (SPAdes) (version 2) | ecosystem: Environmental > Aquatic > Freshwater > Lake | place: Lake Michigan, USA...
CCAAGAACACGCCTTGAATGTTGAATTGGTCTCCTGCCATGGGAAGCAAGGGCTTGGCATAGCCATCAAACACCTCGTCACTTGAATGCACATACTGTGCGCGACCCAACAGCTTCCAGCCCTTTTGCACAAAAATATCGATCAAGCTGACGCACACCTTGGGGTTTTGCAACACGTTTTTGACGCTGGTGGGTGATGCAATGTGCGCAATCACCACATGCTGCTCATCGAAGACAGCGAACACCTCTTTGGGTGAAACATGGGGTTGGCCTTGTGCATCAACCGTGGCCAGCCAGCACAGCACACAGCCGCCAAGCGATTGGTGCCAAGCATCCACTTGATGCACGGTTCAGATCCACCCCAAAGGGGTTTCGCAGGCGTGGAAAAACGTTGTGCGTTGTCAAAGGCGGACATGGCTTCTCCTTAAAAAGAGAATCAATATACCAACTTAAACTATTTAATGGGTTTTAAAGAATTCTCATGGCCGATGTGGGGATTGCCACGGTCTTTCAGGCCTTGTCATGACGAGCGCTATTCGCATGCAGTTGACGAGCCTCCTTCAGAGTACGAAAATAAGCACCTTAAACAGGTCTTTTGAGGTTGTTCATGTCACATTTGATTTATGCCACAGTCACGGCCAGCGTCTCTGAACTGAAGAAAAACCCCATGGGCACGGTATCAGCGGGGCAGGGTCAAACGGTGGCCATCCTCAACCGCAATGCGCCCGCTTTTTATTGCGTGCCTGCGGGTGCGTACGAGGCGATGATCGACCGCTTGGAGGACATGGAGCTCAACGCCATCGCCGATGCCCGTGCCGGTGAACCCGTGATCAAGGTCACGCTCGATGAGCTCTGAGCTGGCCCATTCATTGGCCTTTGTGCCGCAAGCCCTCAAGGAATGGAAGAAGCTCGACCCTCACACCCGTCAGCTTTTCAAGACCCGGCTGATTGAACGCCTAGAGATGCCACGGGTGGCCTCAGCCCAATTACGCGGTCACCCTGACCGTTACAAAATCAAATTGCGGGCCTTGGGCTATCGCCTGGTTTACGAAGTACGCGACCAAGAGGTGCTGGTGGTGGTCGTTGCCGTCGGTCGGCGCGATGGCAACGCGGTTTATCTCGCTGCCGATGCAAGAGACAGCGCGACGCATTGAGCTTGGCACCAGGGAGGGGATTGCTTCAGCCTTTCAGGCCTCAATGACGCAGCCTCTGAGCCAGCTGTGTCGACTTGTTTACCTCGCCCCAAACACCGCCGTGCCCACGCGAACCATGGTGCTGCCTGCTTGTATCGCGGCCTCCAAGTCGGCGCTCATGCCCATGGACAAGGTATCGAACTGAGGTAGCGCCAATGCGGTTTGTAAATCAACAAACAAGCGCTTGGCTTGGGTGTGAACCGCCAGTTGCGCGTCAAAGCCATCCACTGCATCAGGGATGGTCATCACACCGCGCAGCACCAAGCGCGGCAAGGCCGCTACCGCTTGCGCCAAAGCCAATGCATCAGCAGGTGCCACACCGGCTTTGGTGGGGCCGCCATCGATGTTGACTTGCAAACACACTTGCAATGGCGGCAGGTGTGCGGGGCGTTGCTCGCTCAAACGCTGGGCGATTTTCGGGCGGTCCACGCTGTGCACCCAGTCAAAGTGCTCGGCGACTTGCCGGGTTTTGTTGCTTTGCAAGGGGCCGATGCAATGCCACACCAAACCGGTCACGCTTTTGAGCGCGACGATTTTGTCCACGCCCTCTTGCACATAGTTTTCGCCAAAGTCGCGCTGCCCCAAGGCGGCCACAGCAGCGACGGCAGCGGCGGGGAAGGTTTTGGACACGGCCAAGAGTTGCACGCTGCCCGGGCTGCGGCCACTGGCTTGGCAGGCCGCACCAATGCGGTCATGCACACGTTGCCATGAGGAGGAGAGGCTGTTCATAATGGAACTATAACGATCAGGGAGGGGACGCATGACCATCGACACATGGATTGGCCAAGCCATGGCGCAGCGCGCTTCGGACATTCACTTGCGATCAGGTGCCCCGCCGATGATGCGCGTGGATGGCGACTTGCACACCCTGACCCCACAAATCTTGGCCCGTGAAGACTTATTGGCTTGGCTACAAGCCTTGCCGCCCACATGCAGGCCGCCCACTTTGCAAGCCCCGCTGGATTTTGACGCTGCCATTGTGTTGCCCCGCTTAGGGCGTTTTCGCTACAACCTGTTTTGGCATGACCAAGGGATGGGGGTGGTGCTCCGACCCATCCCAACTGAAGTGCCGACCTTGGCGGGCTTGCAATGCCCAACCGCTTTGGCCCATTGGGCGAGCCAATCCCATGGGCTGGTGTTGGTGACAGGGCCCACTGGCTCGGGTAAGTCGAGCACCTTGGCGGCGATGGTGCGGCACATTCACCAGCACCAAGCGCGGCACGTCATCACGCTGGAAGACCCGATTGAGTTTGTTCATGAATATGGCCAGGGCTTGGTGACGCAACGCGAAGTGGGGCGTGACACGGCCAGTTTTGCCACGGGCTTGCGGGCAGCTTTGCGCGAAGACCCCGATGTGATCATGGTGGGTGAGCTGCGTGACACCGAGAGCATTCGCTTGGCCTTGACCGCTGCCGAGACCGGTCACCTGGTGCTGGCGACCTTGCACACCAACACTGCAGCCAGCAGCATCACCCGCTTGGTGGATGTGTTTGAGCCGGCAGAAAAAGGCTGGGTTCAAAGCCAACTCAGCACCAGCCTGCTGGGCATTGCCTCCCAGGTGTTGCTGCGCCGCGCCCAGCAACCCGGACGGGTAGCGGCCTTTGAGATATTGCGCGTCACACCCGCTGTGGGACAAATGATTCGCGACCAAAAAATCAATCAAATCGCCCAGGCCATGCAAACCGGTGCCCGCTGGGGCATGCAATGCATGGCGCAAGATGTGCAACGTTTGGCTGCAGCTGGTGTGATCGATGCGCAAGCAGCCCAAACTCATGGCTTGACGCGCAACACGGGGGACTGAGGCGCTGGGTGGCGCGATGGCGTGCGCCGCTTGAGCGGGGCACTATCATTCGGTTTTTTCAACACAACCTTGACACCTCCATGAGCAGCCTGAACCCCAAAACCTACGACACCACCCTCCCCATGTCTGTGGCCTTCATTGGCTTGGGCGTGATGGGTTTTCCCATGGCCGGCCATTTGGCCTTGGCTGGTCACCGCGTGACCGTTTACAACCGCAACGCGGCCAAGTCGCAAGCGTTTTGCCAAGAGTTTGCTGCCCAAAAGCCCCTGCATGCACCCACCCCACGCGAAGCCGCGCAAGGGGCCGATTTGGTGTTTTGCTGTGTCGGCAATGACGACGATTTGCGCTCTGTCATTTTGGGTCCAGACGGCGCTTTGGCCGGCATGAAAGCCGGTACGGTTTTGATCGACCACACCACCGCATCGGCCATGGTGGCGCGCGAGCTGTGTGACTTGGCTCAAAAACAAGGCGTGGCTTTTGTCGATGCCCCTGTCTCAGGGGGACAAGGCGGGGCACAAAACGGCTTGCTCACGGTGATGTGCGGTGGCGACGAAGCGGCTTTTGAGCGGGCCAAGCCGGTGGCCATGGCGTTTTCTCGCGCCTTCACCTGGATGGGGGCCAGCGGTGCGGGGCAATTGACCAAGATGGTCAACCAAATTTGCATCGCCGGGCTCGTACAAGGTTTGTCTGAGGGCATCGCCTTTGGCCAGCGTGCCGGGCTGGATGTGAACCTGGTGCTGGACGTGATTGGCAAAGGTGCTGCGCAAAGCTGGCAGATGGACAACCGCGGCAAAACCATGGTGGCCGACAAATTTGACTTTGGCTTTGCCGTGGATTGGATGCGCAAAGACCTCGGCCTGGTGATGGACGAAGCCAAGCGCAATGGCGCCCGCGTACCCGTGACCGCCTTGGTCGATCAGTTTTATGGTGATGTGCAGGGCCTGGGCGGCTCCCGCTGGGACACCTCCAGCCTGGTCAAGCGCTTGAAGTAATTGCCCTGTGCCTGAAAAGCCGCCATGGCTGGCGGTGGCTCTGCCAGTTAGCCTACGGCTAACCCGCTAAAGGGGTTCAGGGCTTGCTGGCAGGTGCAGCCGCTGCGGGTTCGTTGACCGGTGGCGGCTGCAAGGTTTTGAGCTCTTCTTCGGTGATGATTTCAAACACCCGAATGATTTTTTGAACACCACTGACGCCACGGGCAATTTCCACGGCACGGGTGGCTTCGCGCTGGGTGACGCGCCCCATCAAGTAAACCGTGCCGCGCTCAGTCACCACCTTGAAAGCGCTGGCAAAAACGTCTCGGCTATCGATCATCGAGGCCTTGACCTTGCCAGAAATCAAGGCGTCATTGCTGCGCTCTGACAGACTGGAATTGGGTGCCACCGCCAATTCGTTGACCACGCTGCGAACGTTTTCCACCCGATTGAGGATTTGCTCTGCCAATTGCTTTTCTTGGGCTTTGGAGACTTCGCCCGTTAGCAGCACTTGGCGGTTGTAACTGGTGACATTGATGTGCACACCGGAGCCAATTTGCTCGCGAATGCGCGTGCTGGCACGAAGCTCAATGCCTTGATCTTCCAGTTGCGCGCCCGCCGTGCGCCGGTCTGAGGCGACCATGGTGCCGCCCACAAAGCCACCCACCATCAAGGGTGCCACACAGCCACTCAATAACAGTGTCAGCACGGACAAGCCGGCCAGGCGAGAAAGATGGAAACGAAGGGATGATGTCATGAGGTTTCCTGGTCACCGAGAAGTTGAGAATCTACGCCATCACAGATGCAGTGAATGGCCAACAAATGCACCTCTTGGATGCGGGCTGTGCGCTCGTGTGGCACGCAAATGTGCACATCGGTTTCGCGCAGCATGGTGCCCATCTTGCCGCCGCTTTTGCCGGTCAAGGCAATCACCGTCATTTCGCGCTCATGTGCTGACTCGATGGCGGCAATCACATTGGCCGAGTTGCCGCTGGTGGAGATGGCCAACAGCACATCCCCCGACTGGCCCAGTGCCCGCACTTGTTTGGCAAAAATTTGGTTGAAGTGATAGTCGTTGGCAATGGCCGTCAAGATCGAGCTGTCGGTCACCAGCGAGATGGCAGCCAACTCGGGCCGCTCGCGCTCAAAGCGCCCCACAAACTCGGCCGCAAAATGCTGCGCGTCCCCGGCTGAGCCGCCATTGCCGCAGGCCAGCACTTTGCCGCCATTGGTGACACTGGCCAAGATGGCCTGCACCGCCGCAGAAATGGGTTTGCTCAGGATTTGCGCCGCCTGGTACTTGAGGTCGGCGCTGTCGATGAAATGCTGTTCGATGCGTTGCTCTAACATGGGGCGATCATAACTTCTGGTGGCCACTGTGTCGTTACATCGCATCAAATGCTGCTTGAATCCACGCCAGCCCATCTGGCTCGACCACGATCACGTCAAAACGACACGGCGGTTCAGCTACCAAGCGCGACAAGTAATGGCGCGCAGCCCACACAATGCGCCGCCGCTTGGCAAAGCCAATGCTCGCCGCCGCGCCCCCATGGTCGCTGCGACTGCGCTGGCGCACCTCCACAAAGACCAAGGTGCCCCTGGGGTCACGCATGATGAGGTCGATTTCACCGCCGCCACGCCCAGGCGTTCGATAATTGCGCACCAACAAATGCAAGCCCTGGGCTTGCAAATGCGCCAACGCGAGTGCTTCAGCGGCATCGCCTTGTTGTTTGGTGCTGACCCGCTTTGAATCGAGATTGCCCATTGAGTGCCTCCCCCATCAGTGCTTCTTTTGAACCTGCATTGGCCGCTGCACATGCGGCGGCTGCCATGCAAGACCACCCCCAGACCACTTTGTACATGGTGGGCACCCCCATTGGCAACTTGGCCGACATCAGCTTGCGTGCGCTGCATGTGTTGATGCTGGCAGACACGATTGCGTGTGAAGACACCCGCCACAGCCAAAGCCTGTTGCGTGCTTACGGCATCGACAAAGCGGGCCACCAGTGGTTGGCGGTGCACCAACACAATGAAGCCCAAGCCAGCGATCAAGTGCTGGCCTTGTTGCGCCAAGGCCAGCGGGTGGCCTATGTGAGCGATGCGGGCACCCCCGGCATCAGCGACCCAGGCGCCCGCCTGGCCCACGCGGTTGCGGCCCAAGGCCTGCGGGTGATGCCCATCCCCGGGGCCAGCAGCGTCACTGCTTTGCTCAGCGCCTGTGGCAGCACCAAAGCGCAAGACGCGGGCTTTGTTTTTTGGGGATTTTTGCCCGCGAAAGGCGCTGAACGCACCAGCGCATTGCAAGCCTTGGCCGCTGAGCCCCGTGCCCAGGTGCTGCTGGAGTCACCCCACCGGATCAGCGCCTTGGCCAGCGATTTATCGGTCTTAGGCCTGCGACCCATCACCGTGGGACGCGAGCTGACCAAACAATTTGAAGAGATAGCCACCTTGGCAGCCGAACAATTGCCTGCGTGGTTGGCCCACAGCCCTCAGCGCTTGCGCGGGGAGTTCACCCTGGTGGTGCACCATGCGCCACAGCACGCCGATGAGATGGCCCAAGCTCGCCGGGTACTGGCTTTGCTGTTGGAACAAGTGCCGGTCAAAACCGCTGTGCGTTTGACCGCCGACATCACCGGCCAAGCCCGCAACCTTTTATACCCACTGGCCTTGCAAATGCAACAAGGCGCCGAAAAAGAAGGCTTGGATTGATCTGAGTGCCCTAGCACCAGATCGGGCTTTGGCAAGGGAGCAATGGTGCGGCTGGCGGGGATCGAACCCACGACCCTTGGCTTCGGAGGCCAATACTCTATCCACTGAGCTACAGCCGCATTGAAAGAGCAGCCATTGTAGGTGCGCGCAGTGTCTGTGCTGGCCATGGCTTGATCGGTTTGGGTGGCTTGATTGGACATGCAAGCCACATGTCAGTTCGCCACAAGGGCAAATGTATAATTCTGGATTGATTTCAGCGCCTCATCACAGGACACGCCCATGAGCGATATGCACGAAGAAGACCACACCGGCCCCGTTAAAACACCCGCTCAATTGCTGGTGACGGTGGCCATTTCATTCATAGCGCCCGTATTCGTCATCATCGGTCTGGTCTACTACGTCACTACTCAAAACAAGCCTGCCGCCGGCGCCGATAACAGCCCCGAAGCGGTGACTGCTCGGCTGCAAAAGGTCGGCAGCGTTGAGGTTCGGGATGCCAACCGCGAGTTGAAGTCGGGTGAAGATGTCTACAAAGTGCAATGCCTGGCCTGCCATTCGGTGGGCGCGGCGGGAGCACCCAAATTGGGTGACGCTGGTGCATGGGGTGCCCGCATCAAAACCGGCTATGAAAGCCTGCTCAATTCGGCCCTCAAAGGCAAGGGCGCGATGGGTGCACAAGGCGGTGGTGACTACGATGACCTGGAGATTGGCCGTGCGGTGGTCTACATGGCCAACGCTTCTGGCGCCAAATTTGCCGATCCCAAAAAGCCTGACGCAGCCAAATAAAGCTGGTCGCGCGTGATAAAAAAGGTCCCTCGGGACCTTTTTTAACTTCTGCGCCTGGTTTTCTGGGCTGGCGCCCATCGTCGGGCCTGCGGTACCAAGATTAAATTAAATTTTTTGCGCCAAAGCCCAGACTTGCGGGCTGGTGACATAGCCAAACTTCACAGGCATGGCTGCACTTTGGCAGTCTTGCTGTACCCACAAGCCTTTCTCTAGGGCTTGGGCGGCCCATGGCACATCTTGGCTTTGCAACAAACCAAAGCCCACATCGCACGCCAAGTAGACCTTGCCATGCTCATCCACCCAACACTGCTGCACCAGGGCAGGCATGCCTGTGTGGGTGCGCACCGTTCCATCGGGATCAACGCGCCAGACCCAAGGCGTGGCTTCCAATTCGACAAACACCTGCTGCGGACCATTTTGGAAATACCAACAGCCATTCGCGTCAGCCAGGTAGTTGCGGCCAATGAATTCAATCAGCTTATCGTGCTTGAGTTGTGATCCCTTGCTCACTGGGAAAGCACCGCCAGCTTGGGCTTGATCATCGCGCATATACCAATGGCCACGCGCGTCTAAACCCAGCCAGCCATGGCAAGCGGGAACATGGGGCCACTTGGCCATGGCTTGTTTGACGATATCGTCCATCAGGAATGAATCCTCCACCATTGCATCAGGCATTCTGGCAAATCCTGCAAGTGCCCAGGCGGGTGGCCTTGCAAAAATCCCACATGCCCGCCAGTGTCAGTTTGACACAGCACCACCGATGGGCTGACCTGATCGGCCTGCGGCCAGCTGTGGGCGGGCACGAATGGGTCATTGCGGGCATGAATGATCAGGCTGGGGCAGGTGATGGTGCGCATCCCTGGCTTGGCAGATGCCCGCTGCCAATAGTCCTCGGTGTTGGCAAAGCCATGCAATGGCGCGGTAAACACATTGTCAAAGTCGTACAAAGTGCGCGCGCGTTGCATCTTGCCCAAGTCGAACAAACCCGGGTGTCGTTGCCACATTTGCCCCGCTCGATGCTTCATGGTGCGCAAGAACATGGGCGTATAGGTCCAGCGATTCACGCCCCGCCCCATCGCATGACCACTGGCGGCCAAATCAATGGGTGCGCAAATGGCCGCCAGTGAGCGCACCAGTTCACCGGCTTGGTGTCCCGCTTCCTGCGCCCAACGCAACAAAGCGTTGCCGCCCAAGGAAACACCCGAGACATGAAGTCGTTCATGCCTGAGCCGCAAACGGCGCAATATCCAATCGATTTCAGCATGGTCGCCAGAGTGGTATGCGCGTGGCATTCGGTTGAGCTCACCGCTGCAACCCCTGAAATGCGGCACCGCCACATGCCAACCTGCCGCGTGCGCTGCATGTGCGCAAGCGCGGATGTAATGGCTGCGCGAGGAGCCCTCCAAGCCGTGGAACATCACCCAACAAGCTTGCCCGGTGTGCCCGGGCCAAAAGTCCACATCGATGAAGTCGCCATCTGGGCAGTCCCATCGTTCGCGCCGCCAAGGGATGGTCTGACCTGCCTGTGACCACAAGGCCGACACCATGGTTTGCACATGGCCGCCCACCGCCCACAGCGGTGCACGGTAGGCCCATTTCAATGCAACACCTGCGGCGCCTCTCCGATTTCTGGGGCCTCACCTTCGGTGCCTGGACTGGCGTGGTGTACCACCATGCGCCAGCCTTGGGCGGTGCGGTGGTAGACATTGGTCGCGGTCACAAAAGCTTCGCGGGGACCATCGGGTGTCAGGATTTGAATGGATTCGATCACGCTGTGCACGGCGCTGGTGAGCGACTCGACTTTGCGCAATCGTCTTGGATGGGCCTGGATGGTGCCGTTCGTGAACATGCTCTCGAACGTGGCCCGTATGGCCAAAGCGCCAAGCACCCGAGGTCCACCAGGGTGGACGCAAACGATGTCTTCTTCGTCCGACCAACAGGCCATCAAGCGCTCGATATCGCCGTTTTGCATGGCCTCATAAAAAGCCATCTCTACATCGTCGGCGCTCCCACCCAAGGCGGCGGCTCGCAATTTATCTTTGGGCATATTGCGATTGTGCCTGGGTGGTACAACCCATAAAAAACCCCGGCACACGGCCAGGGTTGTGGTGCAAGGTGAGCAACAAACTCACTTTTTGCTGCGGTACTTTCGCAGCGCTGCGAGCTGGGCCGCAAAAACCATCAGCTCAGACTGGGCCGATGCAATATCCACATCTGATTTGGCGTTGCGAAGGTTTTCTTCAGCGGCTTTTTTGGCCGCATTGGCGCGCTCTTCGTCCAGGTCTTTGCCACGAACCGCTGTATCAGACAACACGGTGACTGAGTCGGGTTGCACTTCCAAGATGCCGCCTGCAACGAACACGAATTCTTGTTCGCCATCGGGTTTGTGGATGCGCACAGAGCCGGCTCGGATGCGCGAGATCAATGGGGTGTGACGCGGGTAAATGCCCAACTCGCCCACTTCCCCTGGCAGCGCCACAAAGGTGGCTTCACCAGAGTAAATCAGCTCTTCGGCACTGACCACATCGACTTGCATGGTTTTCATTGGGCTTCCTTATCAGGTGCGGTTGCAGCCCAAATCAAATTTTCTTGGCTTTTTCGATGGCCTCGTCGATCGTGCCCACCATGTAGAACGCTTGCTCGGGCATGTGATCGCACTCGCCAGCCACGATCATCTTGAAGCCGCGGATGGTCTCGGCCAATGTGACGTATTTGCCCGGTGAACCGGTGAACACCTCGGCCACGTGGAAAGGCTGGCTCAGGAAACGCTGGATCTTGCGGGCGCGGGCCACGGCCAGTTTGTCTTCAGGCGCCAATTCGTCCATGCCCAAAATCGCAATGATGTCGCGCAGCTCTTTGTAGCGCTGCAAGGTGCCTTGCACGGCGCGGGCGGTTTCGTAATGGTCGTTACCAACCACCAAGGGGTCCAACTGGCGGCTGGTGGAGTCCAAAGGATCCACAGCGGGGTAGATACCGAGCGACGCGATGTCACGGCTCAACACCACGGTGGAGTCCAAGTGGGCAAAGGTGGTGGCAGGGGACGGGTCGGTCAAGTCATCGGCTGGCACGTAAACGGCTTGGATGGACGTGATGGAGCCGACTTTGGTGGATGTGATGCGCTCTTGCAAACGGCCCATCTCTTCAGCCAAGGTAGGCTGGTAACCCACAGCAGAAGGCATGCGGCCCAACAAGGCGGACACTTCGGTACCGGCCAAGGTGTAACGGTAGATGTTGTCCACAAAGAACAACACGTCTTTGCCTTCGTCACGGAAAGATTCAGCGATGGTCAAGCCGGTCAATGCCACGCGCAAACGGTTGCCGGGAGGCTCGTTCATCTGACCGTAGACCATGGCCACTTTGGACTCAACCAAGTTCTCAAGGTTGACCACACCAGAGTCGGCCATCTCGTGATAGAAGTCGTTGCCCTCACGGGTGCGCTCGCCCACACCGGCAAACACGGACAAACCGCTGTGCGCTTTGGCGATGTTGTTGATGAGTTCCATCATGTTGACGGTCTTGCCCACACCGGCACCACCGAACAAGCCGACCTTACCGCCTTTGGCGAAGGGGCAAACCAAGTCAATCACCTTGATGCCGGTTTCCAGCAGCTCTTGTGAGGGGCTGAGTTCGTCGTAAGCAGGGGCTTTGCGGTGAATCGAAGCCGTTTGGGTTTGGTCCACAGGGCCACGCTCGTCAATGGGCGCACCCAGCACGTCCATGATGCGTCCCAATGTGGCTTTGCCGACTGGCACGGTGATGGCAGCACCCGTGTTGGTGACCATCAAACCGCGACGCAAACCGTCGGACGTGCCCAGCGCGATGGTGCGGACAATGCCGTCACCCAATTGCTGCTGCACTTCCAGCGTCAGGGCCGTGCCCTCGAGCTTGAGCGCATCGTAAATGCGTGGCATGTGATCGCGTGGAAATTCCACATCCACCACGGCGCCAATACATTGGACGATTTTTCCTTGAATACCTGCGTTGGTCATTGCCTGAGCCATTTTGATTCGCTCCAAAAATAAATTGCGTTACACCGCCGCTGCACCGGCCACGATTTCGGACAATTCCTTCGTGATCGCTGCTTGACGGGTTTTGTTGTAAATGAGTTTGAGTTCGCCAATCACACTGCCGGCGTTGTCG
>Ga0209033_1001959_pt1 | contig 11587 bp, 13 predicted proteins | sample LauGreFa1BDMLBDN_2_FD_188218 | JGI IMG/M metagenome (GOLD analysis project Ga0209033, IMG submission 188218) | Freshwater lake microbial communities from Lake Michigan, USA - Fa13.BD.MLB.DN (SPAdes) (version 2) | ecosystem: Environmental > Aquatic > Freshwater > Lake | place: Lake Michigan, USA...
TCTATGGCCTCAGTGGATTTGGCCCATTACTCGCTGTCGCAGGAGTAGCGATTGCATCCTTCTTCTTAATTCTAGATTTTGATCAAATCGAAGAGGGCATCCGCAATGGAGTGCCACAAGAAGAATCGTGGCGCGCGGGCTTTGGTCTATTAATGACCATGGTCTGGCTCTACCTCGAAATTCTCCGCCTCATTGCAATTCTGCGCGGCAATAACGATTAATCCTTAACCCTCATTTACCTTAACCCTCATTTAATTGAGGTTTTTGAGAATCCCCGAGACGAGCAGTATTTGTCTCGGGGATTCTTAGCGCTGCGATGATTGCTAGCGAAAATACTGCAGCGCTTACGGCAATAGCAGTGCGATAAGAGAAGTAATCAGAAATGAAGCCCAGTAACACTGGTCCGACCATCATTCCCGCATCACCTGACATCTGCCAGAAGGCATAGACCTTTCCACTCTTACCTTTAATGACATCTCCGACAATTGCGCCGGCCGATGCAGCAAAACCTGCGCCCAACCCCATCACAATCATGGCAGCGAAATATAAGTAGATATTGGTAGCGAAAACGAGAATCATCAAGGCAGCCATAACAATGGTGAAACCGATAAGGATTACAGGTTTTCGACCATTCTTATCTGAGTACTTACCAGCCCGAACCATGACTGAGCCTTGAGCGATAAGTGCAATAGTGAAACTCAAACCTACAATCGAAGCGCTTGCGCCCAAGTCCTCGACCACAAATAAAGGAAGGATGGAGGAACGCATTCCAAAGAGCACCCAGCTACCAAGGAATGCAAGAAATAGAGAATATAGATAAGGCTTAATTTGTAGCGCTTCACGAATCGTAAGCGCGCGCTCTTCCGAAGCTTTCTCTACTTTGGCACCGAGACGACTTTCATGTAAATAGATCAGCGAGACTGTGCCTGCAGCGATGAGCAAACCGGAGTAGATAAAGAATGGAGCACGTGGAGATATCGCTATAAGTGCTCCTCCGAAGGCAGGACCTGCAACGCCACCAGCGATGAATCCACCGTTATAGAGTGATTGAGCACGACCGCGCTGACTATCGGAAACTACGCGCAAAATAAGCGCGCCTGCCGATACAGAGAACATCGATGATCCGAGTCCTCCAGCGGTTCTGAAAAAGAGAAGTTGTTCGTAACTCTGGGCTAAGCCAGCAAGCAGTGTGAAGACGGAGACCATAAAAAGGCCAAACCCGAGCACGACACGTTCGCCGAATCTATCTACTAACTTTCCAGAGAAGAGCCCCGATACAAATCGCATAATGGCAAAAGAAGAAACTATGAGACCAATCAAAGTATTTGAGACTCCAAAAGTTTTTGCAAAGATCGGGATAGCAGGGATGATCAATCCAAAGCCCACAGCAACGAGGAAAGAAATCGTTGTGAGTACTGAGACTTCTTTAGGAAGTCCTTTAAATGGTGAGTTAATCTGAATTTTTATCCCAGTCCTTAACCTAGAGATTCACCAGCAGCATCTTGTCGTGCTGAAGCATGGCCGGCGCTATCTTGGAGGGGTTTCTCTTCTAGAGCGATTGCAAAGAAGAATGCAAGTGCGACCACGGGGAATGCGAAGAGAAAGACAGTATGGAATGAAGAGGAGAAAGCTTCTAGGACCAAAGTCTTAATCTCGATGGGAAGTGTCGAGATGATCTCGGTATTTGTGCTGAGCGAATCTGCGAGGGAGGGATCAATGGATGCCAGCTTTCCTGGATTTGCAGCAGCAAAGTCAGCAAAATTTCTTTCGAGATTTTGAGCCACTCGGTCGCTAAGAATCGTTCCAAAAATTGCTGTACCAAAGGCCCCACCTAGTGTTCGGAAGAAAGTATTAGAAGATGTAGCAATTCCAAGATCCTTGAAATCTACGGCATTTTGTAGAGCAATAACGATAGTTTGCATGCAGAGGCCTAGTCCGCCACCAATAATCACCGCAAAGATTGCAATTTGCCAATACGGAGTATCAACTCTCGCCGTACTCATTGCGAAGATTCCAACGCTCATGATGACTGTGCCAACAACTGGATAGACCTTGTACTTACCTGTCTTTGTGATCATTCGACCGCTCGTGACGGTAAAGGTCAAGATTCCTAACATAAGAGGAATCAATTTCAATCCTGCAGAGGTTGCAGAGTTTCCTTGGATGATTTGGAGATAGAGAGGAAGCATGATGATTGCACCGAACATCCCAGCACCAATGATGAATCCGATAATGGAAGTAAGGGTGAAGGTGCGATTCTTAAAGAGCGCGAGAGGAAGAATTGGCTCAACAGCCTTTCCTTCCCACACTACAAAGAGCGCGGCAATAAGTAATCCACCGATGATTGCCATGAGAGTGCGGCTCTCAGTCCAACCATTTTCTGGGCCAAGTACGGAAAGTCCGATAAGTAATGAGGTAACGGCAGCAACAAGCAAGAACGCTCCGAGATAATCAATTTTATGCTCTCGCTTAACTTTAGGGATGTGCAGAACCATGGCAGTCACAGCCATAGCCAGTAATCCGAAAGGTAGATTGATGTAAAAGATCCAACGCCACCCTGTGATTCCAAGGATTGTGTCGTTATCTGAGAAGAAACCCCCGAGCAACGGGCCGGCAACCGATGAAACGCCCCAGACTGCGCCGAAAAGCCCCTGGTATTTACCGCGATCGCGCGGCGAGACCAAATCTCCAACGATCACAAAAGTGAGTCCCATCAAGCCTCCCGCGCCTAAACCTTGAAGTGCACGAAATGCAATGAGTTGTTCCATGGAGGTTGAAGCGCCAGCTAGAAATGAACCAAGTAAGAATATGATGATTGAAAATTGATAGACCGGACGTCGACCATATAGGTCAGAGATCTTTCCGTACAGCGGAGTAGATGCGGTCGATGTTAATAAATAGGCAGTGACTACCCATGAGTAATGATTGAGGCCATTGAAATCTTCAACGATACTTTTCAATGCCGTGGAAACAATTGTCTGATCCAGCGCAGCGAGAAGCATTCCGGTCATGAGGCTGCTCATGATGATGAGAATCTCTCTATGTGTGAGCGGCTTAGAGTGATCAACTTTCTGGCGACCGAACATAGCTTCCTAACTTCAATGCTTTGAGCGGAGATTTGGCTTGAAGGCTCAAGGTTACTACGATGCGGAGAGTGAAAAGCGTTATTGCAGAGAATCTCGTCAAAACTTATGACAAGGGAAAAGTCAGAGCACTCAACGGATTAAGCCTCGATGTTGAAGAGGGAACTGTTCTAGGCGTACTTGGCCCGAATGGTGCAGGAAAAACTACAACAGTAAGAATTCTTGCGACTCTTCTCACACCTGATTCAGGACACGCAACAGTTGCTGGCATTGATGTCATCAAAGATCCAGATCGAGTCCGTGAAGTTATTGGACTCTCCGGACAATACGCCGCAGTTGATGAAACCCTTACCGGTTGGGATAACTTGGTGATGTTCAGTCGGCTTTATCACCTCTCGCCATCACATTCGAAAAAGCGAGCCGAAGAACTTCTTGAGCAATTTTCTTTGACAGATGCAGCAAAACGCCCCATTCGTACTTATTCGGGAGGCATGCGTCGCCGTCTTGATCTAGCCGCATCACTCATTGTTAAGCCAAAAATTCTATTTCTCGACGAACCAACCACGGGTCTTGATCCGCGCGGTCGCCAAGAGATGTGGGGAGTTATTGAAGGCTTAGTGAAGGATGGAACAACGCTTCTCCTGACTACCCAGTATCTAGAAGAAGCAGATCAACTTGCTGATGAGATTGCAGTTATTGATAACGGTACGGTCATTGCGCGCGGAACGTCAGATGAACTCAAACGCCAAGTTGGCGGGGAGCGCCTCGAGATTGTTGCAGAAACTCAAGATCTCAAAAAAGTCACCGCAATCGTTGAAAAGATCAGTGGTGGAAAAGTTCTGGTCGAAGAGAGCGTACGTCGAGTCTCTGCTCCGGTAAGTACCGGTTCGAAAGCGCTGATTGATGCAGCTCGCGCACTTGATGATGAAAGTATTCACCCACTAGATATCGGATTGAAGCGCCCGTCTCTGGATGATGTATTTATCTCACTTACTGGTCACGCGGCAGAAGACAAAAAGGAAGAAGAAGTTGTAGATCCACGCGCACGGAAGAGGAAGAAGAAATGAAGTACGCAGTATCGGATTCTCTTGTCATCACCAAGCGTCAATTACTTCAACTCATTCGCGTCCCAGAAGTACTTATCTTCTCGACTATTCAACCAGTGATGTTCGTGCTGCTATTTAGGTATGTATTTGGCGGATCAATCTCAACTGGAATCCCGGGCGTTGATTATGTCCAGCTTTTGATGCCAGGAATTTTTGTACAGACTGTTGCATTTACCCTGGCTGGAACTGCTGTTGGTCTTGCTGAAGATATGCAGAAAGGCTTGATTGACCGCTTCCGCTCTCTCCCTATTTCGCGTGCCGCTGTTGTCTTTGGTCGCACATTAGGTGACGGTGCACTCAATATCGTTGTTCTCTCGGTAATGGGCTTGGCTGGATTCCTTGTTGGCTGGAGACCTTCATCAGGACTTTTCAATGTTGTCCTTGGCTTTGTTTTTCTACTTCTCTTCGGCTTTTCAATGGCATGGGTAGGCGTACTTATCGGGCTTTCAGTGAAATCTGCCCGTGTGGCCAATGCTGCAGTCTTCATCGCAGTCTTTCCGTTGACCTTCTTATCAAACGCATTTGCTCCAACGACAGGAATGCCAAAAGCTCTTCAATATTTCGCAGAATGGAACCCCGTCTCAACGATGGTTGCAGGGTGCCGCGAACTATTTGGCCTCCAGAACATCTTTGGTGTGACTGCCAATTCTTGGCCGAGCCAGAATCCGCTGGAAATGTCCTTGATTTATATGGTGATTATCATGGCAATCTTTATTCCGCTCAGCGTGCGGAAATACATCAATACCGCTTCTAAGTAGTCTTAATTAACTATAAATCTCGGCATTAAGAATCTTGACCGAGATATTTTTCCCATTAGGAGCGGTGTAAGACTTTTCTTCTCCAACTTTTCCACCCATCACGGCTGAGCCCAATGGTGATTTTTCGCTATAGACATCGAGATCTCCTGATGAAATTTCGCGGGATCCAAGCAAGAACTGCATCTCATCGCCCAGAATCTCGACAGTAACTTTCATGCCTGGAGCAACGATTCCATCTGCAGAGGCTGGGGGAGTTCCGATTTCAGCATTTTCCAACATGTGCTTGAGTTGGCGGATACGAGCTTCCATCTTGCCTTGCTCTTCGCGAGCCGCGTGATAGCCACCATTTTCTTTGAGGTCACCTTCAGCGCGAGCAGATTCAATTTTCTTCACGATTTCAGAGCGACCTGAGGTTTCAAGGTGCGCCAATTCAGCAGCTAAACGATCTGCTGCTTCTTGCGTTAGCCAAGTCTTGCTCATAAGGGGCTAAGGGTACTTTCTTCAGCTACCTGTTGCACGACATTCCAGAACCGCAGCATTAACGGGCGCAATGCGGGCCGGAATGGTGCGAGAGATAGTGACACTTGAATCTTTCGATGCGGGGACCTTATCTTCGATTTCTCCGACCACATTCTTATCAATATCCCTAGCCACGAGTGTGCAGGTCAGGGGAGAACTTGGATTACGTCTATCGACCTTGTAGGTGATGTCAATCGAATCACTTTTTTCATTTTGAAAACTTATAAGAGTCACACGAATCTCAGGATTTGCAAAGTGCCAAGCGCTCCACAACAGCCACGGCAATCCAATGAGGGAAAGTAATGCTGCTGTGATTTTCCAGCCATATCTCCGTTTAATCCCGTAGCGCTGCGCCAGTAATTCCTGCGTTTCTGGGGGCAGATTTGAATAGTTGGCGCTCATGGCAGAATCATGGCATGGAACAACCTGTATTCGACGCTGGAGTTGCTGGCTCAATGACGATGATCTTTCTGACTCTTGCAACAATTATTCTGCTTCGTAGTTTCTATAAGCGCTGGAAGCGGATAGATGAGCGTCGTATCAAAGATGAAAATAAATAGCGATACCGCTCTTAAGAAAGTTGGCCTTGCACTGGTTGTTCTCGGCTTATGTGGCGCCTTTATTCGCTTAGGGTTTTGGCAACTAGATCGCGCAGCAGATCTCAAAGAACTGCAAAAGCCTTATATAGAACAACCACTTATTCCATTAACTGATGTGGCGACTCCATCGACGAATCTCAGCGATAGCGCCATCAATCGCATTGTCACTTTCTCTGGAAGGTATGTTGCGCAATTTGATGCCCCTGGCCAAAAAGATAAATCTGGAGCGGTAGGTACCTGGCTGGTGGGTCTTCTTGAAGTAAACGGTGGTGGAGCAATCCTCGTGGTGCGCAGCGACCAGAAAAGTGAACTTCCCAAAGGTGAAGTTGATGTGGAAGGCCGATTGTTGGTTCGCCAATTTGAAGATCGCGCAGATAAGAGCGGCGATCAACTCAGTCGTCTCGATCCTTCGCTCCTTGTTGGAACATATGATCTTCCTGTCTTTGATGGATATGTAGTCGCCCGATCTGAAATTGTTGATAGCAAAGTTCTTACCCTTCCGCGAGTGAAAGTCGATACTGCTCGACCGAGCGTGCCGGGTTATTACTGGCAACACATCTCCTATGTTGTTATTTGGTGGCTTATGGCCTTAGTAGTACTTTTTCTACCGCTCTACGGTCGCAGGCGAAAGAGCGAAGCGAAAAATGAAGAGGAGCGCATATGAACGGTGTCATCAAGCGTTATCGAGTAATGGCTTTTGCGGCAGGCATCATGTCGCTATTGCTCTGGTTTGTGGAATTGCCCGTTGTTTACCTCTTAAATAACCCAGATCTAGAGGCAAAAGTGAAGTGGATTCCCTTTGTCCATGGTTACGTTTACGCCTTTTATGTTCTTGCAGCGATTCACTTCACCGCCCGAGCTCGCTTCACCATAAAGCGGATGATTCTCTTTATTTTGGCAGGCACCCTGCCCGTCGCATCCTTCATCGCAGAGCGAAGAGTCATGAGGGAATTTCCGCTCACATGACGGTCCGCTCCATCATCAAGTCTGCGCTCTATCCCCTCTATGAACGCAGGTTGGTGGCAAAACTTGATTTAACTCGGACCCCTCATCACATCGGTGTCATCCTTGATGGCAATCGACGATGGGCCAAAGAGAACCCCTCGAGTTCAGGCGATATCTCTTCTACACGAGGCCATCGCGCTGGAGCAGAAAAGATCATCGAGTTACTTACTTGGTGTGAAGAGACTGAGATCAATGTTGTCACGCTCTGGTTATTGTCCAGCGATAATTTGAAGCGCTCGCATGAAGAGCTGCAATCACTTATCTCCATTATCGGTGAGACCGTGGAAGCGCTTAGTTCTACAGGGCGTTGGAAGATTCACCCCGTCGGATCCCTTGAACTACTTCCCGAAGAGTTGCGTGCGCGGTTGAAAGCAGCGGCGAACAAGACCGCAGAAATACCTGGCATCACCGTCAATGTTGCAATTGGCTACGGTGGCCGCCTTGAAATTGTTGATGCGGTGAAGAGCTATATGCAGGAGGCGAAAGCTGCTGGAAAAGATCTTGCTACGGCAGCTGATCAACTCACCGCCCATTCCATCGACCAATATCTCTACACCGCAGGACAACCTGATCCTGAGTTAGTCATCCGCACTTCCGGGGAGCAACGCTTAGGTGGATTCTTGTTATGGCAGAGCCACCAATCTGAGTTCTATTTCTGCGAGGCCTATTGGCCAGATTTTCGTCGCGTTGATTTCTTACGAGCGCTACGTTCCTATGCGGCTCGAGAGCGACGTCTAGGTAAGTAAAGTCTGGGTAAATAAAAAACCTCAACCTCTACTTGAGCGTGTCGCCAAAATCCAACCCACTTCAGGATTTACCTTTTGTTCTGACGGCGTAGTCCCCCTCTTTTCGAATGAAAAGTGCCTGATACAACAGAATAAGAAGAGAATAAGAAGGAGTTTCTTGACCCGTAGTAGCTCCGAAGGACGCAAGACCTATGTCCTAGATACCAGCGTCCTACTTGCAGACCCCTCCGCCTTCTTTCGCTTTGATGAGCACGAAATCATCATCCCGATCGCGGTTATTGGCGAATTAGAGAGTAAACGCGATCACCCCGAACTTGGATATTTTGCTCGAGCCGCTCTACGTCAATTAGACGACTTAAGAATCTCCCACGGCAGGCTCGATAAACCATTGAAAATCACTGCTTCTGGCGGCACTCTCTCTGTAGAACTTAATCACACCGATACTTCGTCACTGCCACATGGATTCCTGCGCGATGGAACGAATGATTCTCGCATTCTTGCGGTAGCAAGGAACTTAGTGAGTGAAGGAAAAGATGTTGTACTCGTAACTAAAGATCTTCCACTTCGTGTTAAGGCATCTTCGGTAGGAATCACCGCCGAGGAATATCGCGCCGAACTTGCTCCCAACAGTGGTTGGACCGGAATGGTAGAAGAGACAGTGGGCAGCAAACTCATCGATGCTCTCTACGCCGGCGAAAAAGTAAGTGACCCCCTCACAAAAGATTTACCGTGCCACACTGGGGTCGTTCTCCACTCGGAGAAAGGCAGCGCGTTAGCTCGCGTCACCGCCGATAAATCTCTAGCTCTGGTTCGCGGCGATAAGAGCGCTTTTGGAATTCATGGCCGCTCCGCGGAACAACGGATTGCACTTGATCTATTGCTCGACAACGAGATCGGAATCGTCTCACTCGGAGGCCGAGCTGGAACAGGTAAGTCGGCGCTTGCGCTCTGTGCAGGACTCGAGGCGGTTCTTGAGCGCAGACTCCATAAGAAAATTGTTGTCTTCCGTCCGCTCTATCCAGTTGGCGGTCAAGAGCTTGGCTATCTCCCCGGAACTGAAGGAGAGAAGATGTCGCCTTGGGCCCAAGCTGTCTTCGATACCTTAGGTGCACTGGTTTCAAACCAAGTTATTGAAGAGATTATGGATCGTGGACTTATTGAAGTTCTCCCGCTCACCCATATCCGCGGTCGCTCTCTCCATGATGCCTTCGTTATTGTTGATGAAGCCCAATCCCTCGAGCGAGGAGTTCTTCTCACTGTTCTCTCCCGCATCGGCCAAGGCTCCCGAGTTGTTCTGACCCATGACATCGCCCAACGGGACAACCTCCGAGTTGGCCGCCATGATGGCGTTGTTGCAGTCGTTGAATCCCTCAAAGGACATCCACTCTTTGCCCATGTGACCTTGACACGATCGGAGCGTTCCCAGATCGCAGCACTGGTCACCGAGCTTCTCGAAGATCCAGTCCAGCTCTACGCATAGCAAGCGCCCGATACCCCCAAAAATAGAGGTTTCATTACAAAAGGGATAAATCGGACTCTATACGGGCTGAACAGGGCTTTTCTTCTCCACAATTCCTGTGAGATTGAGTTTTTTTCCGCCACTCGCAGGTTTTAATTTGCGACTCACCCCGTCCTTTGTCACCCTAAAGCCCAATTCCCCTTAATTGAAATCCTTGAAAGAGGAGGTAAACGCATGTCACGACGTCGCTTAGCCGTTGGCGCCATGGCCTTTACCACCCTTTTCCTCTCCTCGGTCGAAGTCACCTACGCCCAACCTGCTGCGATGGAGGCAGTCGAGCTCCTTGTGGCTGCACCTGATGAAGAAGCGCTCAAGGCCGCGGTCTCTACGCCTACTGAACCAACCTGGCCCACTCTCCTTGAGATGAGCGATCGCTCTTCCGTCAAGGCATGGGACATGCTCATGGTCTCTGTGATGATGGAGAAAGTTGAGAAGGCTCGAACTCCTAAAGGAGCAAAGTCGATTGCTCAAGGCATTGCCAAGGAAAAGTATGGCTGGGGTAGCTACCAGTTCTCATGCCTTAATACTTTGTGGACCAAGGAGAGCAATTGGAACTATCGGGCCAGAAATCCTCGCACCGGTGCTCATGGAATTCCGCAAGCGCTACCGGCGACAAAGATGGAGATCATCGGTACGGATTGGCGCACTAATCCCGTTACTCAGATTACGTGGGGTCTGCACTACATCGATGTGCGCTATGAAACACCTTGTAAAGCGCTCTCGAAATTTAAGCGCTCTCGTTACTACTAGTTCTCAGGCCTCGAGCTGATAGATAAAGGCTTCGAGGTTTCGGCAAAGAAGTCGTTGCCCTTGTTGTCGACCACAATAAATGCAGGGAAGTTCTCAACCTCAATTTTCCAGACTGCTTCCATCCCAAGCTCTTCATAATCCAGAACTTCAACTTTCTTGATGCAATCAAGGGCTAGCCGAGCAGCCGGTCCGCCGATCGATCCAAGATAGAAACCACCATTTTTCTTACAGGCATCGGTGACCTGCTTGGAACGATTTCCCTTAGCAAGCATGATCATTGATCCGCCTCGAGACTGGAAATACTCAACATAGGAATCCATTCGTCCTGCTGTTGTAGGACCAAAGGAACCGGAGGCATACCCTGCGGGAGTTTTTGCTGGACCGGCGTAATACACCGGATACTTCTTGAAATAATCGGGTAGCGGTTTTCCAGAATCCACTAACTCTTTGAGTTTGGCATGAGCAAGATCGCGAGCGACCACCATGGTTCCCGATAGGGAAAGTCGAGTTTTAACGGGATGTCTGGAGAGTTCAGCCAAAACCTCCGCCATCGGCTTATTGAGGTCGATATTGACGACGTCATCGTTGAGATGTTCATCGGTCGTTTCTGGAAGGAAGTGAGCTGGTTCCGTCTCTAATTTCTCAATAAATACGCCATCTTTGGTGATTTTGGCCTTAGCTTGGCGGTCAGCAGAGCACGACACCGCGATCGATATGGGCAGAGAAGCGCCATGCCGTGGCAGTCGGATGACCCGAACATCGTGGCAGAAGTACTTACCTCCAAATTGAGCGCCAATTCCAAGTTTTTGAGTAAGAGTAAATACTTCTTTCTCTAGTTCAAGGTCTCTAAATGCGCGACCAGTCTTTGCATTGCCTGTGGTTGGCAGTGAATCCAGATATTTTGTAGAAGCCAACTTCGCAGTCTTAGCCGTGAACTCTGCAGAGGTTCCACCAATAACAATCGCAAGGTGATACGGAGGACAAGCTGCAGTTCCTAGGGAGCGGAGCTTCTCTTCTAACCATGCGATAAATGAGGTTGGATTAAGGATTGCTTTGGTTTCTTGGTAGAGGAATGACTTATTAGCGCTACCTCCACCTTTGGCGATGAAGAGAAAGTTGTATTCATCTGCGTGATCAAAATCGGAGTAAATCTCAACTTGGGCAGGCAAGTTATTGCCGGTGTTCTTCTCTTCCCATGTGGTGACCGGCGCAAGTTGGGAATAGCGCAGGTTCAATTTAGTGAAGGCATCGTAGATACCGCGTGAAATAGTGACTTCATCTCGTTCAGAAGTGAGGACGTGTTGACCTTTCTTTCCCATCACAATCGCAGTTCCGGTGTCTTGGCACATAGGCAGAATTCCACCGGCGGAAATATTGGCGTTCTTTAATAAATCTAAAGCCACAAACCGATCATTCGGTGAGCTCTCGGGGTCTTTTAGAATATTTGCCAATTGCTGGAGATGATCGGCGCGCAGGTAATGCGAAATATCGTGGAGCGCTAC